>Ga0100383_1001239_pt1 | contig 17440 bp, 19 predicted proteins | sample CryGeymeta201507_FD_81565 | JGI IMG/M metagenome (GOLD analysis project Ga0100383, IMG submission 81565) | Groundwater microbial communities from Crystal Geyser aquifers in Utah, USA - Crystal Geyser metaG 2015-07 | ecosystem: Environmental > Aquatic > Deep subsurface > Groundwater | place: USA...
CATGAACTGAGTTTGGATTGGGAGCAAGTGCGAAATGAGATCAGAGTATCAGGCTACAGGAACTAACATGCAATTATTATTGCACGCCCGTCAACCCGTCCCGAACTGACGGTCGCCGGCATCCCCCAGCCCAGGGACGATGTAACCGTGCTCGTTCAGGTGATCATCAATTGCCGCCAGGTGAATGGGGATATCGGGATGCGCCTTCTGCATGGCGGCGATCCCCTCCGGCGCGCCGATCAGACCGACGAACTTGATCTTCTTCACCCCCCAGCGCTTCAAGATGTCGGCGGTGGCGACGGCCGAACCGCCGGTATCCAGCATCGGATCCAGGATGAGGCAGACGGAGACGGTCGGCTCGACCGGCAGCTTGTTGTAGTATTCCACCGGCTCGAGCGTGCGCTCGTCGCGGTACAGTCCGATGTGCCAGACCTCCGCCGAAGGCATCAGCTCCCAGACGCCCTCCACCATGCCCAGTCCGGCGCGCAGGATGGGAACCAGGCCGATCTTCTCTTTCAACTCCGCGCCGGTAAAGGGGCTGAGCGGCGTGACGATTTTCCGGGGGACAGTTTGCAGGTCCGCGGTGGCTTCGTAAGCCATCAGCGCGGCGATCTCGCGCACCAGCTCGCGGAACTTCTTGGGGTCGGTGTCCCGGTCGCGCAGGCGGGTCAATTTGTGGGCGACAAGGGGATGTGGGGAAGGAAAAATGTTGGCCATTCGACGCTCCAAATCGTGTACATTTGGGTTATTATAGAGCATATTTGCTGCCATAAGTAATGTCATTGCGAGCGTACTTCCCTGCACCGAACGCAGGACGGTGTGCGAAGCAATCCCCTCGCCGGCTTGGAGACTGCTTCGGCGGAAGCCTGCCCTGAGCCTGTCGAAGGGAACGCCGCTTCGCAGCGACATACAACGAGAGGATACCTGCCATGCCCTTACGAATTCTGATCGTGGACGACGAGGCTATCAACCTGAAGCTGGTTTCCAGGCTGCTCGAGATAGAAGGCTATGAAGTGCGTTCAGCTCGAAGCGGGGAAGTTGCTCTGCGATTGATCGAGCAAACGCCGCCCGATCTGGCCCTCCTGGATGTAATGATGCCGGACATGGAGGGCTACGAGTTGTGCCGACGCTTGCGCCAAAACCCGTTAACGGCAGGCATCCCAATCGTGATGCTGACAGCCCTGGTGGACGAGAACGACCGGCTGAAAGGGATCGAGGCGGGCGCTGACGATTGTCTGCCCAAGCCTTTTGACGTGGAGATGCTGCGCACCCTGTTGGCGAGACTTTTACATGATCGAAATCCTGGAGGAACGGTATGAAGCTCACCGGTTTGCACCTGCTGCTGACCTATCAATGTACCTTCGAGTGCGACCATTGTTTCGTCTTTGGCAGTCCCTCGCAGACCGGCGTGATGACCCTTGCCCAAATCCAAGAAATCCTTCGACAGGCGCTAGACGCAGGGATAATCGAGAGTATTTATTTCGAGGGCGGCGAGCCGTTTCTCTATTATGCCGTTATGGTCAAGGGGATTCAGGAGGCCGTCGAGGCGGGCTTCAGCGCTGGCGTTGTCTCCAACGCCTACTGGGCGACAAGCCTGGAAGACGCCCTCGAGTGGCTGCGCCCGTTGGCCGGGCTGGTGGCGGATCTCACCATCAGCAGCGACCTGTATCATTACGACGAACGCGATAGCCAGCACGCACAGGATGCCGCCCGCGCTGCGCAGCAATTGGGCATCCCTTTGGGCGCCATTTGTGTCGCTCAACCGGAGGAGACGAACGCCATGCTGACCGTTGGGCAGATCCCGAGCGGCGAATCGGCGGTCATGTATCGCGGACGGGCGGCCTGCAAACTGGTTTCTCGGGCCGAACTCCAGCCCTGGCAGCGTTTCGACGAATGTCCGCACGAGAATTTGCGTGAGCCGGGACGCTGCCACCTTGATCCGCTCGGCAATTTGCACGTTTGCCAGGGCGTTTCACTGGGGAACGTCTTCGAGACGCCTTTGAAAGAGATCTGTGCGCGCTACGACGCGGACGCGCATCCAATCTGCGGGCCGCTGCTGAACGGCGGGCCGGCTGCGCTGGTGACGGAATATGCCTTGCCGCACGAGGGAAGTTACGCGGATGCCTGTCACCTGTGCTACGAGGCGCGGCAGTCGCTACGTGAGCGTTTCCCGGCTATTCTGCTGCCTGACCAGATGTACGGCGTCGTAGAATAAAAACCGCTAATCGCGGAACTCGACTGTGGCAATTTCGTGGCCGCGCACGGGGAATGTTACACTGCCGTCCGGCCTGGGTCTCAGCGCGGACAGTTTCTCCTCGGCCAGGTTGAGGCGCGCGGCGAGCCTGAATTTGCGCCAGGGTTTAAGCGTTACGTTGATTTCCTCGCCACTGATGTTGTATCCGCGCACGAGCCAGCCGCGCTTGTCCTCTGCTTCCTTGATTGCGCTGATGACAAATTCGCGTGGCTCTACCGATACGAACGATCCGCTGGCCGGTAATTGACCATCGTGCAGGCCGGTGCTCACGGCGCGCAGAGGGGTCTCGAAATTCCAGGCTTGGTGGTAGGGCGGGATGCCATCCCGCCCCACTTCGTGAGGAATAATCGAATACTCAAACTTCCATTTGCCGATCATCTGCGCGCCGGGGGTGGAAGCCATCGGTCCGGCGTGACCTCTGCGCCCCTCGAAATCATCGCGTGAGATCCAGTTGATGCAGCGCAGCAGGGTGAGCGCGATTTCTGCCTGCGAAGTCGGGAGACTTCGCACTCCGATAACTTCGACTTCCGGCAGGCCGCGGTTGGCGACCGTCAGCCGCTGCTGGCCGTCGCTCACGCTGGTAAACGCCCGCTGCGGGACCTCGGGCCTGGGCTGCTCGATCCAGCTTTCGTCGAAATCCGGCACGCCGATTGGACGGCGCACGATTTCAAAATGCCCATCATAATCAGCAACAACGGACTCCAAAGTCTCCGACTTTGGATCTTCGGCCCAGCGTCTGGAGACGCTGGACTCCGCGCCGGATTCCGCAAAGGGAAAATGGACGCGCAGGCGGTGATCGCGGGCGCGGTTATCCACCTCGGTGCGGATGTCCACGCGGGGGACGCCAGCGGCAAGCGTGACGTGTGACGTGATGCGGGTGACGATCATCTCTTTCGAGCGTGACTTCCGCTCCGGGGCGAGGGCGGCGGGGGTGGGAAGCTCGAGTTCGAGGCTGAGGGTTTGACGGATGGGGCCTGAGGCCAGGGAAACGCCCTTTAAACGCGCGGCAGGCCGAAAGTCGGAAGGCGGCGGCGAGTAGTTGTATTCGTCGCCGCGGTCACCGCCATCCACGAATCGATTGAAGCCGCGATAGGTCGCGCCGGTTCGTTTATCCTTCACGGTCAGCGTACCATCGGCAGGCGAGGCAGCGACGTGGAGGTACTCGTTTTCGATGATAAAGGGAGGCTTGGCGGCTTTCGGGCGGTCGAGCAGCCGCTCGAGAAACGGCGAGCGCGCCATGAGGCGGGCGAGGGGCATCAGCAACCGGGCGAGGGCGCCGACCCTGACGGGTTGGCTGGGGCTGGCTGGAAGGGGCCGCAGCCAGAATGTCTTGTAGCCGTGACCGGGGATTTCCTTTGCCGTAAGAATAAACTCGGCAGCCGGGAGCTCATGGGCGCGGGCGTGGAAGGTCGTCACGCTTGGGTCGGCCAGAAGCGCTTCGATCTCGCGCATACCGTTTTCCCAGGCGGCCAAGTCCAATTCGCCCGAATCGGCCAGGACCACTTCGAGGTTTACCTGGCTCCCGTCGCGCTGGATGGCGACCTCGTGGATCACTTTGCCGAGGATCCTGCCCTCGTGGATCATCGCCAGGCCGCTTTTCAACTCCTTTTTACTCATCACCGCGTTGATCAAATCCTGGCTGCTCGAACCAAGCATCTGGCATGGGATGATGTTCCCTTGATCATCTATGATCTCGAACTCGCCCTTGAATTCTGCACTGGCCGTCACCAGGTCGGTGCGCGGCCCGGCGGTAGGGTTGAAAACAACGATTGCGGATTGCAGATGGCTGATGGCAGATGGCTGATGGCAGATGGTGGCTGGCTGATGGTGGCTGGCGGATAGGGTATCTGTGGCAGATGCGAGGGCTTCGAGGCTTTGTCGTGCGATTTCTTCTCCTATCTGTTCAACTTGATCGAAGCGGACTTTCATCTCGTCGTGCACCTGGTCAATGGAGCAGCCGCAGATGGAGTCATGGGGGTGGTTTTCCATGAGAAGACGCCACGCTTGAAGGATGAAGGATGAAGGATGACGGACAAAAGATGAAGGATGACGGACAAAAGATGAAGGATGAAAGATGAAAGATGAATTGGCTTCCACAGCCAAAGATGCGAATGTGCTGAACGGCTCGGCCCACTTTTCGAGCAGCGTCTCGCAGGCGCGGTTGCGCTGCTTGATCCACATGCGGGTGGAGAGGACGCCGGGCAGGAGGTGGCTGCGTTTTGAAGAGCGGAGCTCACCGATAACTGTAGGGATGGCCGATGGCTGATGGCTGATGGCCGATGGCTGATGGCTGATGGCCGATTGGACGGCGGCGATATAGGCAGGCAAAGTCGAGTGGACGAGCTTATCGCCGTCCAGTTTACCTTTTGTGTACGCGATAGCCCTGGCCGTCTCTGGCGGCGGCTGCATGTGATCCGTGCCATACATCAGCAGCAGGTGATCGGCGCTGGAATGAGAGGCAAGACTGTCGCGCACTTGGCGGACGAGGGCCGTAAAGCGTTCCGGTTCGGAGGCGGGCAGCAAGGCCGCGTTGCCGTATCCATCGCGCAGGTATGCCATGAAGACGCGCGAGCCATCTGGCGCCTGCCACCAGAATTCGCACGGCTCGTCGCTCAGACCGCGCCACAGGCAGGCTGAATCGATCCCGAATCCGCGCAGAATCTGCGGCATCTGCCCGATGTGACCGAATGGGTCGGGGATGTAGCCGACCATCATCTTGGGGCCGTACTTGCGGCAGGTGCGGTCACCTTCGAGCAGGTTGCGGATGGTGGCCTCCGGGCTGACCAGGAACTCGTCCGGCAGGATGTGCCAGGGGCCGACGAGGATGCGGCCATTTTTGATATACCGGCGCAGGTCGGCCTCCCGCTCTGGGCGCATGAGCAGGTAGTCGTCGAGGACGATAGTTTGCCCATCGAGCATGAAATATTTGAAATTGCGGTCATGAGCGAGAATGTCGAGCAGGCCGTCAATCAGGTGGACGAGCTTCAGGCGGAATTGCTGGAAGGTGAGGTACCATTCGCGGTCCCAGTGGGTGTGGGATACCAGATGAAGTGTGGTCATGGTGTACTCCGGTGCCAAGTGCCAAGTGCCAAGTGCGAGGGGCGTGGAGGGAGGAGGGTGAAGCGTGGAGGGTATCACGCATCACGTATCACGCATCACGTATCACGCATCACGTTTCACGTATCACGGAAAGAATTTCTTCCCAATGCTGGAATAATAACAGATGAGCCTCGCCTTCGCAAACATGAAGCTGGCTGTTGGGAATTTTACCGGCCATGTAACGCGCCATGGGGATGGTGGTCAGGTTGTCGTCCATGCCTTGCCAGAGATGGACCGGGACGCGGATATCCTCCAGCCGGAAACCCCACGGACGGCAGACGATCCGCAGATCCCAGGCGAGGCCGCGCGTCCCGTTCCGCAAGCCCTCGGTCGTGCTCGCATAGCAGACCTGGCGGATTTCCGGGTGTTCCCACAGAGCCGCGTCGGCGGCTGGACGTTTGTCGGCATCTTTCTCCATAACCGCGGCGGGATCGTCTTTTCCCTTATGATAAGACTGCCAGATGAACAGCCGCCATAGAGGCCAGGGAATGTAGCGAGCAACGGTTAGGCCCAGCTTGTTATATGCCAACATCCCTTCGGTCGCTTCGGGCGTTTCCAGCGGACCAAGTCCGCTCAAGATGGCTGCGGTGGTGACGCGCCCCGGCAGTTTGCAGGCGCAGGCCGCCGTGTATGGCCCGCCGCCGGAGTGGCCGGCTACGGCGAACGAGTCGAGATTCAGCGAGTCAGCGAGTTCAGCGATATCATCCGGCCAGTCAAGGATGCGACGCTTGGGTTGAAAGGACGAGATGCCGTAGCCAGGGCGATCGATGCAGACCAGGCGAACCCCCATCTTTTTCGTGATTTCCTCCGGTGGGCGGAAAACGCGTGAGCCGGGGATGCCGTGAAAGAAGAAGACGGGCTTGCCACTTGGGGCGCCATATTCGGCGTAGCCGAGAGTTCGGCCGTCGGGGAGTGTGATAGTAGTCATTTGAATTTACCTCCAATTGCCTCATCCCTTGCTGCCCTCATCCCCGGCCCTTCTCCCAATTTTGGGAGAAGGGAGTCTGCCCTCACCCCTGACCCCTCTCCCCATTCGGGGAGAGGGGGACTGGCAGGCTTCAAGGATTTTCTTGAGCATCAGGCCGATGTTGGTCTCGACCTCTTCGTTCCGAAACCGAATAACCCGATAACCGAACTCTTCGAACTGGCGCGTCCGCTGTTCATCCTGTTCTCTTTGCAAATCATGGATGTCGCCATCAATCTCAAGCACCAATCTTTTTTCGGCGCAGTAGAAATCGGCGATGAACGGCCCAAGCGGATGCTGGCGGCGGAATTTATGCCCGCCAAGTCGGCGGTTGCGCAGGCTCTCCCAAAGCATTTTCTCGGCGGGCGTCATTTTCTGACGCAATTCTTTAGCGCGTTGCTGTATGCTTGCTGAAGTTCGTATCCTGCGTTCGTTTTTCATCCTTTTTTCCATTCCCCCCTCTCCCACTTTTGGGAGAGGGGCAGGGGGTGAGGGCTATCTGCCTTCCACCAGCGACTCGATAAACGGATGGAAACGTGCATACCGGAACGCCTCGCCAAATTGTACCCCTGTCCGCTGTCCGATCGAGGCGGCCTGGGCTTTCAGCGCCCAGGAAATGGCGGCCAAGGGGTCCTGGATGGTCTCTCTCAACATCGCCTCCAGGTTCAGGGCAGCCAGCCGCGCCTGGCGTACCACATCTTCGAACAGGAAAGTCATTTGGGTCTTATGCTCGGCCAGGGCCGCCAGTTTCTTTTCCATCGTGTCGGTGACATCAACGATCTTGTTGGCGCCGGAAGGGTTTTCTGCGTAAAAATATTTTTCGAGCACGAAATGGGGTTGCAGCCCTTCGGCCAGATGTTCGGGATGCACCAACGGCAGCGAGGCGTAGGAAATGGCGTCGGAGGCGGCCCAGGCCACCGCGCGGTGGTCGGGGTGGACTTCGTCAGGCGCAAATGGGTCTTCGGTGATGACCACGTCGGGCTTGTATTGGCGGATCAGCCGCACGAATTGCTCACGCAGGAAGCCGGGCGGCAGAGCATCCAGTCCCATATCTGCATGCCCCAGCAGAATTGGCGGTTCAGCTCCCAGGACGGCAGCGGCTTGTTTCGCCTCTTCACGGCGAAGATTGATTAGGGTTTCACTATCGTGCTGGAAGGAACCCCTGCGACCATCGGTGGCGATCACGATTACTGCCTGCGCTCCCTCTGCGATCATCCTGGCAATCGTCCCTCCGGCGTAGAATTCTGCGTCATCGGGATGTGGAACCAGCGCAAGGATCATTTTGGGCTTGTTCATAGTCTCACCTTCTCTCCCGTCAGTTTCCTTGCCTCTTCCATCGCCTCGACCCGGTTCGTGATGGGGAAGCGTCCATTCAGCGGACTGACCCGCGCGCCCAGGGCGGTCGGCTCGTACATGCCCCAACGCGTCAGCCAGCGCATGCCGCCGGTCAGCGCGACCGCGTCTTTCAGTTCGTCGAGCGTATCCTTGTCCCAGCCGCCGAATAGTCCATACAGGAACATAAAGAGCGGGAAACTCGGCAGGATGCCGATCAGGAAGATCAGCACGCTGGTGATTTGGTCGCCTTTCCAGAGGAAGCTGTTGATCAGCGACAAAATGCCGTAATGCGCCGCTCCTGCCAGCAGCGGGGCAGTCAGTGACTGCCAGAGGTAGAAGCGCTGGGGGAAGCACAGCTTATGGTTGACAAAGTAGGCGGTGATCCCTTTGACGAACAGGCCGACGAAGTAGGCAATAATCAATGCCGTAACCTGGAAACGCGCCAGTAAAATCCATGCCAATGCCACGCGGATGACTTGCTCCGAGAAGACCAGGATGGATTTGAGATAGGGTTTGTTGGCTCCCAGTTGTACGTTATCGCCCACCCAGGAGGGGAACTGCACCGCGCCCCAGATGGTGAGCGGGATCACATAGACAGCAGCGCGCTGGAATTCTATACCTGTCGAGCCGAGGATGAATTTTGGCGCAACCGCCAGCAGCACGGCGCCGATGAAGGCGCTGGTCAGGCCGTTGTACTTGTAGGCCATCACGCTGTAATACTGGCTCAAGATGCGCTTCCCGTTGGAAATGGCCTCCGAAATGGCCGGCATGACCCCGTCGTTGAGCGTCTGCGTGACGTTGAAGGCGAAGATGAAATTCTGCGCCAACCCCCAGTTCCCCCAGATTTCGGCGTAATTGATCAGGCGCGTTTGCGTGATGGCAATCTCCATCGCCTGCCCAAAGGACCAGGCCGCCGAGCCGAGCATCTCAAAGACGCCAAATTTGAAACTGGTCTTGACCACTTCCCAGTCGAAGTGCGCCAGGAACAGGATGCGCGCGTTGTATCCCACCCGGCGATAGAGCCACAGGCCGAGCAGGAAAGTCAGAAGTTCGGCGGCATACGCGGCGACGCCCATGCCGAGCAGTCCGCCCATCGCCCCACCGAAGACCGGGTGGGCGCGTCCCCAGGCGAACATGATGGTCACGAACACCGGCTGGACGAGCATCGGGAAAAGCACGTTCAGCCCGATGTCGAGCAGGCGGCTGTAGTCGAGCCGCTGGAAGCCGGTCAGGGCGTGGCGCATCACCTGGTAAAAGCCGGGGATTTGGATGAATGAATGAAAAATTACGCTCCAGGCATACAGGGCGTAAGCCGAGCGCGGCGCGAGCGTGCTTGCCAGGCCGATCACCAGCGCCACCTGTACCGCTCCCGAAAGCGCCTGCCACCACACGAAAACCTGTCCGTACTGGATGCCCTTCTTCGGGTCGTGGACGCGATGCTCCGAGAGATACTTGATGAAGGCGATACTTGTCCCCATGTCGAAGAAGGCCCACGCCAGGTTGAAGAACTGCGTCACGCGCCCCCAGATGCCGAGCGCCTGTGCGGATGGCAGGATGAAGGACGGCAGGATCAGGTTCTGGTAAATGATGAGCGGGATGAACAGGACGAGGCCGATGCTCAAGGCGACCAGGAACCCTCCGAGCGGGCGGTGGAACCCGACCTCTTCCCATTCCGTCTTCGCTTCACGCACCTCGAACCTGCCCCGGTCCGAGACGATTTTATCCAACTCCTCAGGATGTTTCAGGCTGTAGCGCCGCACGACGAAGAATGCCCCGAAGGTGGTGACGAGCATCAGCCCCATGACAGCCAGCAGGATGTTCCGTTCAGCGGCGTGCGGGACGGGCGAACCGGGGTAATCGGCAAACGGGAGCGGAGTCCGCCCGGCGGCGCGCTCGACGAGGTGATAGATCAGGTAGTTGAAATACGCCCATTCCTGGATCTGGGGGTTGGCGTCATCCAGGAATGCTTGAAAGACATAGGTGTTTGTTCTGGCCTGCCATAAGATCCATTCGCCGTCTTCGTAGGCGGTGACCAGCGGCTGGACGGACGAGACGGGCGTCTGCAGCTCGAACCGTTCGCGCACCTGCGGCGCGCCGTTCCAGATGATCTGCTGGACAAGCGCATCGTCAACCTGGATGGCGGTCAGGCTGACGGCATCCTCTCGCGGCGTCAGCGTCAGCGTGACGCCAGTCAGGGCCATCACGTCCGCTTCCGTCATGTCTGGGCCGAGGATGAGTACCAGCCCCGCGCCCGCTTCCAGTCGCGCCGCGACCGCTGCCGAATCCGGGATGACGCCGTTGAGCACGAGCACATCCGCCTGGGCCGGGTCGTCCACGAGTTGGAATTCCGCCAGTTCAAGGGCCGTCTTCACGCTGCCGTCTGGGCCAGCGTAATAGACGCGCAAACTATTATCTGCTGAGGCGGGAGTAACGAGGGTGAAGAGGAAAAAGAGGGTGGTGAGGAGAACAAGGAGTCTTTTCATCGGAGATCCTTTTTGCCACGAATTAGCACGAATTTACACGAATTGGATTTGGCTCATTTTACGATTCTGCGCTGTTCGAGAGAGCCTTGACCAAAGTTGAGCAGGATAGCCAGGCGATAACCCGTTGCAGCCAGATAGTGCATGGCCTGGGCTTGGTGACTCGCGTTGAGTTTCGATACAGACTTGATCTCCAGGATGACCTTGCCGTCAATGACGAAGTCAGCAACGTAATCTCCGATGAGAACGTCTTTATATGTGACGGGCAGATGCACTTCCTGGGCGAATGGGATGCCGCGAATCGTCAATTCATGAGCAAGCGCAGCCCGATAAACGGCCTCCAGGAATCCCGGCCCAAGAATCTTGTGCACTTCCATCGCCGCTCCAACAACTGCGAACGACAACTCTTTGAAAAGTATTTCAGCCATTGTGTTCTCCGAATCTTTTTCGTGAAAATTCGTGGCTAAAGCTCAAAACCATTTTCACGAATCACATCTGCGAACCACTTCCCGCTATCTTTTATCGTCCGCTTCTGAGTCTCGAAATCCACGTACACCAGCCCGAACCTCTGCCCGTATCCCAGCGCCCACTCGAAGTTGTCCATCAGCGACCAGTGGAAGTAGCCTTTCACCGGTACGCCGTCTGAGATGGCGCGCTGAACCTGGGCGATGTGGTTCTTTAGATAACGGATGCGGCGCTCGTCGCGCACGCGCCCGTCGAAGTCGAGACCGTCCGGCGCCGGCACGCCGTTCTCGGTGATCATGAGGTCGGGACCTATCCCCCCTGCGCCCCCCTTCCCTTCGAGGGAAGGGGGGAACGGGGGGTTAGGTCCGGTAAGATACTCTTTCCAAATGCGCATTAGAAGCTCGTAGAGGCCTTCCGGGTAGATTTCCCACATCCCCGAATACTCGTTGCCTTCAGGATGGATTTGCACAGCAGCGACAACGGGGAACTTTGGGTCGTTCTTTACGACAGTCCGCGTGTAATAGTTCACGCCCAGCAAGTCGAGCGTGCGGATTTTCTCCAAATCGCCCGGCTTGATGAGGCTGGCGGTGAGCATCTTGCCGACAGCAAATTCCTGCATCGGCGTCGTCCCTTTGAGCAACGGGTCGAGCATGGCTCGGTTCAAGACCGTGTCCATGCGGTAAGCAGCCTCGCGGTCCTTCCTGGAATCCGAAGCCGGATGCACCGGGTTGAGATTCAGCACGATGCCCACCTTGACCGTCTTCTTCGCCGCAGCGCGGATGGCCTCGGCGGCCAGTCCGTGCGAGAGCAGCAGGTGGTGCATGGCTTTGAACGTCGCCAGCGGGTCTTTGATCCCGGGCGCGTGGCTGCCGTCGAAGTATCCGGCCGCGGCCGTGACCCACGGCTCGTTGTGCGTGATGATGGTGTGGACGCGGTCAGAGAGCCGCTCGGTGACGACGCGGGCGTAGTCGGCGAAGGCATACGCGGTTTGTCTCTCCGGCCAGCCGCCCCGGTCCTGTAATGCCTGCGGCAGGTCGAAGTGGTACAGATTGGCGAACGGTTCGATTTTGTGATCGAGCAGTTCGTCCACCAGCCGGTCGTAGAAGTCCAGGCCCTTCTGGTTGACCGTCCCCGCGCCCTCCGGCATGACGCGGCTCCAGGATACAGAAAATCGGTACGCCTGAATGCCCAGTTCGGCCATCAGCGCCACATCTTCCTTGTAGCGATGGTAATGGTCAATGGCCACATCGCCGGTCTCGCCGTTGGCGATCTTGCCGGGCGTGTGGCAGAAGGTGTCCCAGATGGAGACGCCCTTGCCGTCTTCGTTCCACGCGCCTTCGATTTGGTAGGCAGAAGCGGCGACGCCCCAGATGAAGTTTTTGGGGAAAGTGAGTTTTGGCATCGAATTACCCGAATTTCACGAAGATTGGGATTGGGGTTGCATCGAATTACCCTAATTTCACGAAATATGTGATTTGATCTGTGCTGGATTCTTGAAACGCACGAGGCGCTCTTGAGTCAGGCTCGGCCCGCCGAAGTTCAGTAGAATGGCGAGTTCAAAGCCGGTCGCGGCAAGATAATTGATTGCTTGCGCGCGGTGTGCATCGTGAATTTCGGCGACGGCCTTGATCTCGAGGATGATTTTGCCGTCAATCACGAAGTCCGCAACGTATTCGCCGACGAGTTGTCCCTTGTAATAGACCGGCAAGTGTACCTCGTCATCGAAGGGAATGTTCCGCAAACTTAATTCGTATGCCAGCGCGGCTCAATAGACGGGCTCGAAAAAACCTGCTCCCAAAGTGCGATGAACCTCCATCGCCGCGCCGACAACTGCATACGATAATTCTTTGAAAAGGATCTCAGCCATTTTTCCTCCTGTCATTCGAACTCAAAGAAACTTCGTGGTATTCGTGCCATTCGATGCAAAAAGGATTCGAGCAATTCGATGCTAAAAGCATACAACAAAATTCAAACTCCTGCAAGCGTGTATAATCAGCAATATGACCGACCCCTCGAAACGCGTCCTTGACCCCGAGCCGAAACCCGACGACCGCCTCGACCAGACCCTACGCCCGCAACGCCTCAGCGACTTGATCGGGCAGGAAAACGTCAAGGAAAACCTCGCCATCCTGATCGCGGCTGCCCGTCAGCGCAGCGAACCGCTCGACCACGTGCTATTCTACGGACCGCCCGGCCTGGGTAAGACCACCCTGGCGCACGTCGTGGCGAACGAGATGGGTGTCAATATCAAGATCACCTCTGGCCCGGCCATCGAGCGCGCTGGAGACCTGGCTGCCATCCTGACCAATCTGCGCGCCGGCGATGTGCTCTTTATTGACGAAGTCCACCGCCTCGGCAAGGTCGTGGAAGAGGTGCTCTACCCGGCCATGGAAGATTACGCCCTCGACATCGTCATCGGCAAAGGCCCCTCGGCGCGTTCCATCCGGCTGAAGCTGCCGCGCTTTACCGTGGTCGGCGCGACCACCCGCCTGGCCTTGATGACCGCCCCGTTGCGGGCACGTTTTGGGGCCGTCTATCGCCTGGATTATTATGACCTGAAGGCGATGCAGGCTATCGTCCGGCGTGCGGCAGGATTGTTCAAAGTGGAAGCGGACTCCGGCGGCGTGGAGGAGATTGCCCGCCGGGCGCGCGGGACGCCGCGCGTGGCGCTGCGTCTCCTGCGCCGCGTGCGTGACTATGCCCAGGTGCGCGCCGACGGGACAGTCACGCGTGCCGTCGCGCACGAGGCTCTCGATCTGCTGGCGGTGGATCCGCTCGGCCTGGACGACTTGGACCGGCGAGTGCTGAAGACCGTCATCGAGAAATATAATGGTGGGCCGGTCGGGCTGGCGACCATCGCCGCCTCGATCAGTGAAGAACCCGATACCATCATGGACGTGGTCGAGCCGTACCTTTTGCAATTAGGCTTTCTCGATAGAACTCCGCAGGGACGCGTTGCGACGAAGTCCGCGTATGAGCATTTGGGGGTGGAGTATAACGAGCAGACGCAGCCGAGGTTGTTGTGATAGCCGAACGTGGGGCTTATAATTATTGCGAAAGGAAGTTGCCATGTTACAAGAAATTGTGATTAAAACAAAAGCGGATGAATCGCTAAAGCCTCTGTTGGAAGTGGCAATCCGCAGTCAACTGAAAGTCTTACAGCACGGCATCCTTCGCACCAAAGAACGCCTTGCCGAGTTCGAGAAACGCGCAGGGATGTCATCGACGGAGTTCGAGAAAAAATTGCAGGCGCAGGAAATCAGTGAGACCATCGAAACCATAGATTGGAATATGGAACTCGCGGCACTGCGCTTGCTGGAAGGACAATATCAATCGCTCCGTGAGGCGGAAATTGATTGAGCAGTATTTCCAGTCCTTATTGGATTTGCTTGCAAGTTTGCCGTTTGTTGAATCACCCGATGTAAATCTTGAAAAGCGCGGCGAACTGGTGGGCTTTATTCGTGGGGATGTGGAATTTAACAACGGCTCCATCCTCTTTTTTCGAGAATTGATTGATCTCCGCTTGCCTTTGGAGAAGGTGATGTACGCCTATCATTATCAATCGTCGGAAGGCATGCTTGTCTTTCGTTATGACAATACCGCGCATCACCGATCTGTACCCACATTCCCATTCCACAAACATTTGAAAGATGGAGGTGTAACTTCCTCTACCGTCCCTTCTTTGGAACAGGTTTTGCGGGAGATCGAGGGGATAATTTCACAAAAGCAGGGATGACCATAATGGAAGCCATTGGCCGTACCCTGATGATTGGCGGAATTGTGCTGTTTTTGGTGGGCGGGGGAATTTATCTTTCCGCCAAATTCGGTCTGCCGCTGAGACGCCTGCCCGGCGATATTCGTATCGAGGGAGAGAACTTTCGGTTTTACTTTCCGCTCACGAGCGGTATTCTCGTGTCCCTGATTTTGACCTTGATCCTGAACATCGTTGCGAGGCTGTGGAAGAAATAGCCCGCTTTTTTATGAGAAACTCCGACTTCGACTACACCCTCCTCCCTCCCGAATTCATCGCGTAGACTCCCCTCGAGCCGCGCGATTTATGGTTATAATCAAGTTATACAAGTTATACAAAAGGAAGACGCATTATGGTAGCTCCACGTTTAATCACCCCTGATGGCAAAACCATCGAACTCTCACGAGAAACCTATCAGCAGATACGAAAATTGCTTGGTGAAAACGGTCAAGCCGCCCCCAAAGCACGCCGTCTGGCGGAAATCCGCGCCACGTATGGCAAATATGCAGGCAAGACATCGCTCATACAGGCTTTACTAGAGGAGCATCAGACGGAATTGGCGCGTGAAGAAGCCAAACTGAAGCGGTTTTATGGCTGAACCTATCGCCACCTTCGTCTTGGACAGTTTCGCCGTCATGGCTCACTTTCAGGCTGAGTTTGGCGGCGAAAAAGTATTGGCATTGCTGGAGCAAGCGGGGCGAGATGAAGTATTGCTCACGATGAGTTTGATCAACGTTGGGGAATCTGAAAGGGAATATTTCTCTTTTCTGGCTTGGTTAGACTCGGCAATGTATTAATGCGAACCTCCGACTTCGAATACAACCTGCCTCCCTCGTTCATCGCCCAAACTCCCCTCGAGCCGCGCGATGCCTCGCGCCTGCTTGTCCTGCGCCGTGACACGGGAACACTGGAACACGCTGTCTTTCGCGACATCGGCAAATATCTGCATTCCGGCGATTTACTGGTTTTGAACCAAACTCGTGTCATCCCGGCGCGTTTATTTGCGCGCAAGCCGACCGGCGGCCGCGTCGAGCTGCTCCTCCTGCGGCGGGAGGATACACATACGTGGGAATGTACCGTGGGTGGAAAGGGACTCAAGACAGGTATCCGTTTGCTTCTCGAAGAGAACGGCCCCGAGGCCGAGATTGTCGGCATGTTGGACGGCGCGCGGCGATTGGTCCGTTTTGCCAGGCCGGTCGAACTCTACCTCCCCAGGATCGGACACGTTCCCTTGCCGCCCTATATTCACGAACCGTTGGCCAACCCTGAGCGCTACCAGACCGTCTACGCGCGTGACCCCGGCTCGGCTGCCGCGCCGACCGCCGGTCTGCACTTCACGCCGAGCCTGCTGGACGAGTTGCAGTCGCAGGGCATAAAAATCGCCTATGTCACCCTGCACATCGGGCTGGACACCTTTGCCCCCGTGACGGAAGTTAGCCCTGAAAAGCACCCGATCCACACCGAATGGTGCGAGTTGCCTCAGGAAACGGCGGATGCCATCCATCGAACACGTCAATCCGGCGGGCGTGTGATTGCGGTGGGCACGACTTCTGTTCGTACACTCGAATCGGCTGCGGTAGGACGAGATACTATCTCGTCCTACACCGGCAATACCAATTTATTCATATTACCCGGCTATAAATTCAAAGTTGTAGATTGCATGATCACGAACTTCCATTTGCCCCGCTCGACGCTCATCATGCTGGTCAGCGCCTTTGCCGGCCGGGAGCGGATTCTCCATGCCTACGAAATCGCCAGGCGTGAAAAATACCGCTTCTACTCATTTGGCGATGCGATGTTTATCACGTAATTCGTGAAACGTGATTCGTGATTGTGCTGCACATATCACGCATCACGCATTACGCATCACGAGTCGTCTACCCATGCTCCTCAACACCCTCAACTCTGCACTGTTCCAATGCCGCCGCTGTCCTCGCCTGGTTGCCTGGCGGGAAGAGGTTGCTCGCCTCAAGCGTCGCGCCTATCGCGACTGGGAATACTGGGGCAAACCCGTCCCTGGCTTTGGCGACCCGCAGGCGCGCGTGATGGCTGTGGGACTCGCCCCCGGCGCGCACGGCTCCAACCGCACCGGGCGCATGTTCACCGGCGACGCCTCCGGCGAGTTCCTCTACGCGGCGCTCTTCCGCGCCGGATTCGCAAGCCAACCCGAATCTCATCACCGCGCTGACGGGCTGACCTTGAACGACATTTACATCACGGCTGTCTGTCGCTGTGCGCCGCCGGGCAACAAACCCACACCGCAAGAGATGGCAAATTGCAAGCCGTATCTGGAGCGCGAGATCGAACACATCCAGCCAAAGGTCATCGTCGCGCTGGGAAGGATCGCCTTCGATGCCATCTTGCGGCTGTTTGGAAAGCCGCCCTCGCCGACTTTTGCGCATGGAGCGGTCTTTTCTCTCCCTGCTTCATCCTTCATCTCTCATCCTTCATCCTTACTCTGCTCCTACCATCCCAGCCGCCAGAACACGCAGACAGGCCGCTTGACAACGGAAATGTTCGATGCCGTATGGCGAAAAGTCCGGGAATTATTGGATCAAACCCCACGCTGATCCGTTGCCTTGATGAATATTACAGCGCAAGGTTGTTGATTGTTGAGTACTTATGCCTGCTCTCGGACCTAACCCCCAGCCCCTTCCCTAAAAGGGAAGGGGAGATACCCAGACCCAGTGGCTATATCTCCCCCTTCTCTCCCCTTTTTTTAGGGGAGAGAAGGGGGCTGGGGGGATGAGAGAGGTCTCGATGCCGTTCCGCTCCGTCAGGTTGTCTGAATCGCTATGCCTCCCTCACCTCTCCTCGGCCCCATTGCCCTGCTCGGCTCCGGTGAAACCTCCCTCTCGGGCGGGCGGATTTTCGAATCCCTCGCTCAAGGTTTGCCCTCGCCCTTACGGATCGTCATCTTGGAGACCCCGGCTGGGTTCGAACTCAACTCGTCCCAGGTTGCCGGGCGGGTAGCCGATTTCCTGGGGACGCGCCTGCAAAATTTCGATCCGACCGTGACCGTCCTTCCGGCTCGCAAGCGCGGCGCCCCCTTCAGCCCAGACAACGCCAAGCTCCTTGCGCCGCTCTTATCC
>Ga0100383_1001241_pt1 | contig 17439 bp, 17 predicted proteins | sample CryGeymeta201507_FD_81565 | JGI IMG/M metagenome (GOLD analysis project Ga0100383, IMG submission 81565) | Groundwater microbial communities from Crystal Geyser aquifers in Utah, USA - Crystal Geyser metaG 2015-07 | ecosystem: Environmental > Aquatic > Deep subsurface > Groundwater | place: USA...
ATTTTATTTTTAGTTAATAAAATATGAAAAAAATCATAATCTTTAACTGGAAAATGTACCCTTCTTCGCTGAAAGAAGCGAAAGAGCTTTTTAATTCAATATTAAAACAAATCAAAAACTTAGAAATAGTTGTTGCCGCGCCATTTATCTATTTATCGGAATTTGTCGGTCTTATCAATAAGACCAAAATAAAGTTAGGAGCGCAGGATGTTTTTTATAAAGATGAGGGCGCTTATACTGGCGAAATTTCGCCAACTATGCTCAAAAATTTGGGCGTGGAATATATTATAATAGGACACTCCGAACGCCGAAAGTATTTAGACGAAACCGATGAAATGATAAATAAAAAAGTTTCGGCGGCTTTAAAAACAGGATTAAAAGTCGTTTTATGTGTCGGCGAACCCAGCCGAGCGACAAGTGGCAAGAGACAAGAGACAAATAGGGCAAAAAATTATGTAAAAAGACAATTAGAAAAAGATTTAAAAGGAGTTAAAAACATGTCGTATGTCTCTGGTCCCTTGTCTCTAATTATCGTGTATGAGCCTGTCTGGGCAATCAGCACCAGCGGCACAGGAAAAATTTGCCAGCCTAAAGACGCTTTGAAAATGATAAAATTCATAAAAAAATTTTTAAGTGTCAAGTATCAAGTGTCAAGTGTCAAGGTTTTATATGGCGGCTCTGTTGATAGTAAAAACATTAAAAATTTTGTAAAATATTCCGAAATTGACGGCGCCCTGGTCGGCGGCGCGAGCTTAAAAATAAAAGAGGTGAAAAAAATAATTAAAATAATAAAATAATTAAAAGTATGGAGAACGATATTTCAAAATCAAAAAATCAAGCCATTATTATTTTTCTGGGATTTCTGATGTTGGTTATCATTTATTCTCTTTTCTTCGGGCCGGCAAAAAAGTATGGCGATTCATTGATGCCGGCAAAAACAATCAATGTTTCGGCCGAAGGCAAGGTGACGGTCTCGCCTGATATCGCCAAACTCTCTTTTTCGGTTGTTTCCGAGGGTGCTAATTCCAAACTTCTGGCTGAGAATAATAATAAGAAGATGAATGCGGCGATTGATTTTGCAAAATCACAGGGGATTGAAGAAAAAGACATTAAAACCACGGAATATAATCTCAGTCCTCGCTATGAATACGACGAAAAAACCAAAAAGACATTTATCAGCGGCTATACGCTAACCCAAACGGTTTTAGTTAAGGTCCGCGACTTAAATAAAGTGGCAGAAGTTTTAGGCGGTTTGCCAGCCTTGGGCATCAATCAGATTAGTTCAATTTCTTTTGACATTGATGAGCCGGAGAAATATTTAAGCGAAGCCAGAAATCAGGCCTTTGATAAGGTCAAAGAAAAAGCCAAAGCTATGGCAGAGAAAAACGGCGTGAAACTCGGTCGGGTGATTAATTTTTATGAATATCAATCCACTCCTTATTATCAGAATGTGAGAGCATTAGGTATGGGTGGAGCAGAAGCGGTTCAGCCCTTACCACAGATTCAACCCGGCAGTCAGGAAGTAACGATACAAGTCAGTGTGACTTACGAAATAAAGTAAGCTGATATTATGAGGTTTAAGAAATCTACCATCAGTGCTATAATTATTTTAGTAGGTTTAGCCACTATTGTGGTGATGTCGGGTTTGAATTTTCTTATGCCTCAAAATACGCAGACAGACGTGGATAATTACATGAATAAAATTTTCCTCTCCACAAAAGATGATGTTAAAATTGCAGCTGACTTGTATGAAGTGGAAAATCCCGCTGGTTGGTTAGTGTTGGTTCATATGATGCCGGCCACCAAGGAATCTTGGACTGAGTTAGCCAAAAATTTCCAAAATGCTGGTTATGAAAATTTGGCTATTGACTTGAGGGGTCATGGTGAATCGGATGGCGGACCAGATGGCTATAAAAGTTTTGCCGATAGCCAACACCAAAAAAGTATTTTGGATTTGGAAGCAGCTGCTAATTACTTAATAAAAGAGCGACAAGCGACAAGCGACAAGATTATTTTTATCGGCGCTTCCATTGGCGCTAATTTGTCGCTACAATATATCAGTGAACATTCGGAATTCAAAACCGCAGTTCTGCTCTCACCGGGCTTGAATTATCGGGGGATTAAAACCGAATCGTTGGCAAAAAATCTCAGAGCCGGACAAAAAGTGTTTTTCGTTTCGAGCCGCGACGACGGTGAAAACGCCGAAGAAAATCAGAAACTTTATCAGTCGGTGCCGGCCGGAGTTGAAAAAGAAATAAAAATTTACGAAGCCGCTGGTCACGGCACGACGATATTAGAAAATGAGCAGGAATTAAAAAATCTGATTTTAGAATTTCTTGGAGTAAAATGAACGCAAATTTATTAAGACAAATTTCCAAGTTTGTTGTGGTTGGCTTTATTAATACCGGCATTGATTTCGGGATTTTGAATTTATTGATGTTTTTAACCGGCATTTACAGCGGTCGCTGGATTATTCTGCTTAATTCGATTTCCTTTGCCGTAGCCGTCATCAACAGTTATCTCTGGAATAAATATTGGACTTTTAAACAGGAAGGAAGCGAAACGGGACAGATTGCCAGAGAGTTTTCTCAATTTTTGGTTGTCAGCATCGTTGGTATCTCGTTAAACAGCGGAATCGTTTATGGTATCAGCACTTTCGTTCCGGCGCTTTTCGGTTTATCCCCGGCTCTTTGGGTGAACTTCGCCAAGGTTTTGGCAACTGTAGTTTCGATGGCCTGGAATTTCACAGGATATAAATTTATTGTTTTTAAAAAATAGAAGCGGATTAACGCGGATTTAAACGCTGATTAACGCGGATAAACCGCGTTTGGTTTTTATGTTTGTAGAAAATGTTAAATTAAGTTCATATAGTAATTATAAAATCGGCGGTCCGGCCAGATATTTTTTTGAAGCAAAAAGCATTGATGACATTATTAAGGCTCTGGAAAAATGGCGCCTACTTGCCCCGTACCAAATTCGCAAAGCGAATTTTGGTAGCGGGGTTTTCACTTTGGGAGCCGGAACGAATATTTTGTTTGGGGACGAAGGATTTAACGGATTAATTCTGAAACCAAACATTCAACTTATTAAAAAGGAGGGAGATATCTTAAGGGTCGGCGCTGGCGTTCTAATCAGTCAATTAGTTGATTACTTGATTAATAAAAATTTATCCGGCTTAGAATGGGCGGGTGGTTTGCCCGGAACTGTCGGCGGAGCCGTTCGGGGCAATGCCGGTTCTTTTGGCGGTGAGATACAGACAATTGTCAAAGAGGTGGTGAGTTTAGATATTTCAAGACCCCAAACGAAAATCATCAGGAGAAACAATCGGGATTGCAACTTTAGTTATCGCTCGAGCATTTTTAAGCTTAATAAAAACAGGGAAATTATTGTTGAAGCCGCCTTAATCCTAAAAAAAGGGGATAGAAAATTAATGCAGACAATTATTGAGGAAAATATCAATTATCGCCGGCAAAAACAGCCCCTAGAGCACCCGAATATCGGCAGTATCTTCAAAAATGTGGCTCTTAAAAAAGTGGCCAAAAACGCGCATAAAAGCTTCAATTCAGTCATAAAAAACGACCCTTTTCCGGTAATTCCGGCCGCCCATCTGATATCTGAGGCAGGACTCAAGGGAATTTCCCATGGCGGAGCAATGATTTCACCAAAACACCCGAATTTTATAGTTAATGTCTTGGGTGCCACCGCAAAAGATGTCAAAAATTTAATTCAATTGGTAAAAAAAGAAGTGAAGAAAAAATTTAACATCGGGTTGGAGGAGGAAATAGTCCGTCTTTGAGTTATCCACAGTTGCAATTAATTTCATTTGTTCTAAAATTAATAGTAGAAGTTATAAATAAGTATCACAGGTCAGCGGGATTGAATGGTCGACGATCAAAAGCTGACTATAAAATAAATCTTTACTCGTGAACGCCGGAAATACTATTAGGGCGTTTGCGAAACGCCAAATGGCAAAGAAAAGAAAGAAAAAGAAATAAATCATTCTTCCCCTCTTTCCCCACCCCGACGTTACGTCGGAGTTAAGAAAGAGGGGTTTTTTATTAAGGGCTTGCTTGAAAAATTCAAACCGAAGGTGTAGAATTTTTCATAAGCAAACCTTAACCCCGCCCATACTTTACTAATGATGTTGGTTCCAGAAAAAGAAAGATTGTTCAGAACAAACTATTTATCTTTAAGCCATTATCGCCAGCAAAGTATGGGCGGGGTGCTCAATTCTATCACCAAATTTTCTGCGTCTGATGGCTTGAAAATTTGGATATAATTGGCACATGAAACTCAATATCAAAGCCACAAATTTAGACCTTACGCCGGCCATCCGCGAATACATAGAAATAAAAATCGGTTCCCTCAGCCATTTTCTTAAAAGATTTGAAACCGAAAATGAAATTGAGGTTTTTGTTGAAATTGCCCGAACCACCAGGCATCATCGGAGCGGCAATATTTTCTACGCCGAGGCGAGTTTTTCCATAGGCAAAAAACCTCTAAGAGCCGAACATTTCGATTGGGATGTCAGGGTAGCCATAGATGAAGTTAAGGACAGACTACAACAGGAGATTAAAAAATACAAAGAGATTAAAATAGAGAAATATAGAGAAAAATAGATAAATATAGAAAATAGATGTTTTCCCTTTTTAAAAAATTTTTTGGCAAATATGATTTCGAACCCTTAATTAAATCCATCAATTTTCAAGAGCCGGAATTGGAAAAACTTACCGATGAAGAATTGAAAGGCAAAGGTTTGGATTTAAAAAAAACGGTCCAAAATGGTAAAAGCCTCGACGACGCTTTAGTCGAGGCTTTTGCATTAATTCGGGAAGCGGCCAAACGAACTCTTAATCAGAGACACTTTGACGTTCAATTGATTGGCGGCATTATTTTGCATCAGGGAAAAATTGCCGAGATGTTAACCGGCGAGGGAAAAACTTTGGCTGCTACAGCTCCGGTTTATCTTAATGCTTTAAGCGGCAGAGGCGTTCACGTCATCACGGTCAATGATTATTTGGCGCGCCGCGATGCGGTCTGGATGGGACAAATTTACTATGCCTTAGGGCTTTCAATTGGCTGCCTGACTCATGAAGGTGCTTATTTGTATGACCCGGAATTTACGACACAGCAAATAGCAAATAGCAAAGCGCAAAGCGTTGATGATAAAGATAAAAAAAGAGATGTTTTAGGGGCTTTTAAAGTATTTCAGGAATTTCTCCGGCCAATCTCGAGAAAAGAGGCTTATTTGGCTGATATTACTTATGGCACCAATCATGAATTCGGCTTTGATTACCTTCGCGATAATTTATCTTATGATTTAACCCAGCAGGTTCAAGTTACTCGCCTTCATTACGCCATTATTGATGAGGTTGACAGCATTTTAATTGACGAGGCGCGAACGCCATTAATTATTGCCGTTCCGGACACCGAGTCCAGCGATTATTATCGGATTTTTACCAGGGTCGTCAGTCAACTTTCTGAAAATGAGGATTATTTGGTGGACGAAAAAATGAAAACAGTCAGCATTACCGACGAGGGTATTGATAAAGTAGAAAAAATATTGAAATTAAAAGACCTTTACGGCCCGGAAAATCTCCGGCTGGTTCATTATTTGGAAGAATGTTTAAAAGCCAAAACATTATTTCACCGCGACAAACAATACTTGATTAAAAACGGAGAAATCATCATCGTAGATGAATTTACCGGTCGCTTGATGTACGGTCGCCGTTATTCGGGCGGACTGCATCAGGCAATTGAAGCAAAAGAAAACGTTCAGGTTCAGCAGGAATCGCGGACTTTTGCCCAAATTACAATTCAGAATTATTTCCGCTTGTATAAAAAAATCGCGGGAATGACTGGCACGGCTCAAACCTCGGCTGAGGAATTTCATAAAGTTTACAATTTGGAAGTGGTCAGCGTTCCGCCGAACAAACCGATGATTAGAAAAGATAATTCCGACATGATTTATAAAACTTTGGAAGCCAAATGTCGGGCGGTGATTAAAGAAGTGAAAGAACGGCATCTGGAAGGACAGCCGATTTTGCTCGGAACAACTTCAATAACCAATAATGAAATTATATCGGACTTGCTGAAGCAAGCCGGGATTCCTCATGAAGTTTTGAACGCCAAGAATCATGAACGCGAAGGCTTGATTATTAGCCAGGCCGGAAAATTGGGAGCCGTGACCGTGGCCACCAATATGGCTGGTCGCGGCGTTGACATTGTTTTGGCTGGCAATCCGCCTGTGTCTGAGGAAGCCCAAAAAATCAAAGAACTCGGCGGCCTTTATGTGATTGGCACTGAACGGCACGAAGCCAGAAGAATTGATAACCAGCTTCGCGGCAGAAGCGGCAGGCAGGGCGATCCGGGAACTTCACGATTTTTTCTCTCTTTGGAAGACGACCTTTTGCGAATTTTCGGCGGCAAGAAAATTAAATCTTTAATGGAAAGTTTTAATCTGCCGGAAGACCAACCGATTGAATCTAAATTAGTTTCAAAGGTAGTCAATGAAGCCCAGAAAAAAGTTGAAGGATTTAACTTTGACAGCCGCAAACACCTGCTGGAATACGATGATATTTTAAATAAACAGCGAACCACTATTTACAGAAAAAGGCAGGAACTTTTGGAAAAGAAATCACTGCCCCAGATTTTAGGGATGCTGGATATTCTATGGATGAACCACTTGGAAAATATGGAAGCATTAAGAGAATCGGTGGGAATGAGAGCTTACGGTCAGCACGACCCCTTGGTAGAATACCGTCGGGAAAGTCATATTATGTTTAAAGATATGATGAATGGTTTTGACAAGTGGCTTGAAGAAAATAAAGAAAAAATTGAAGAAGCACAGAAAAATATGGCTGCGACGCAAAATAATACACAAACTTCGAAACCGCAGCCTTCGCCGGAAGTTTTAAAGAAGATTGGTCGCAATGACCCCTGCTGGTGCGGCTCAAAAGATTCTAAAACCGGTAAACCAATTAAATATAAAAGGTGTCATGGGGTGTAAAATAAATTTATTTAACTGGACGCAGTTGAATTGATTGGGCGGTAATGCTGCCGTCTGAATTTGCTTTACCATATGCTGAAATCGGCAAGCTGGGGATTTGAAATGTTGTGGCGGCTCAATAAGAGTGAAGTTATTTGTTCCTGTAAGGCAGTCATTGAATCTTTTAAGACGTCTGCCACCTCATCTGTTTTAACTTTGCCTTGCTCTGTTAATTTTTCGAGTATTTTCTGTTTTCTGTCCTCTTTTACTTTCTGCATATGGCGGTTAAAATCAGCCAGTCCCAAAGCGACATTTTCCTGTTCTTCTTTTTCTTTTTCTGTTCTTTTTAACTCAATCTCCCACTCTTTTTTTCATTACCAGCCAAATTACTCCCGCTCCTAAAACAATTCCCAAGAAAAAAATAAATATATTCATAAAATGATTTTATTCCAACATTCTCAAAAATGTTGAAATGTTTTGTTTGCTGGCCTAATTTTTTGTTGGCCAATTTCCAAAATCTCCTTCGGGTCGCGGGGGTTGATAGATTTATTTTAACATAAACAAACCAAAAATGCCCAGCTACGCTGGGCATTTTTGTGGAAGGTGTGTCTTTTGGGCGCTATCACAATTAAGCAATTTCTACAAAATAAGAGTTAATCAAGTTCTCAAATCGGTCAAGCTCTACCTACTTGAACACGTTTTCTAAGTACCTTTTTTAATAAAACCTTGTATTATTTTCCGTAAGTACGCGTGTTCTTATGGCAAGTCGCGCACATGGCGATAAGATTTCCAAGATTATCGGGGCCATCCGCACTACGATGGTGAGCTTCCCAATACCCATAAGAAAGAGAGTGTGGGCACCTACTACCAGATCTGTGATGCGAACATGCCAACATAGTACATTTACATCTCCCGCCAGCCCTCTCATATAGTCTCCTTTTAACATCTTGAGAAATAGACATGCTGTTTTTTATTATTTTTAATTAATTCTTCTACCTTTTTGCCTGTGGATAACTCCACTTGTTTACTACCGACTAATTGTTATACTTAAAGTGTACCCGAAAAAAACCCGAAAGTCAATAGCAATTATCAATATGCTCACAAAAAGGCAAAAACAAATATTAGATTTTATAAAAGATTACCTCAAAAGAAACGGTTATTCCCCCTCTTTAAAAGAGGTAGCTAGGCATTTTCATTTAAAGTCTGTCGGAACGGTTCATGAACATTTCAAAAATTTAGAAAAAGGAGGATATCTCAATAAAGAAGAAAATAAGCCGCGAAGCGTTAATCCCCGAAAAAATCAAGAAACCATTGAAGTTCCTTTAGCTGGAGTTATAGCCGCTGGCCAACCAATAGAAGCCATAGAATCGTATAATGAAACAATAACTGTCCCAAAAAACGAAGTAGGAAAATTTGGGAAATTTTATGCTCTCCAAGTTGCGGGAAATAGTATGGTAGACGATGGAATTTATGATGGAGACATTGTTATTGTCCGACAACAGAGTGTTGCTGAAAACGGCCAAACAGTTGTAGCAATAATTAATGATAATGAGGCAACGCTTAAAAGAATTTATAGAGAGAAAAATAGATTTAGATTACAGCCGGCAAATCCGTCTTTATTCCCCATTTATACAAAAGAAGTTGAAGTAAGAGGCGTTGTGGTAAAAATAATCAGGAATTTAGAAAAGAAAATAGATAAAGATGATATATCTGATAAAAAATTACAAAGACGAATTGATTACTCTTGGGATTTTAACGGCGCGAAAACAAAACCCTGTACTCATGGTTTTCATACCTACCCGGCAATGTTTATTCCCCAAGTAGCACGAAGACTGCTTTTAACTTACAGCAAAAAAGGAGACACAATTTGTGATATTTTTTGTGGTTCCGGCACTGCTTTAATTGAAAGCAGGTTATTGAGTAGAAATTCTTACGGAATTGATTTGAATCCATTAGCCGTATTTTTGGCAAAAGTTAAAACGACCCCGATAAATCCGCAATTGCTTTCAAGGGAATATTTAAAACTTGTAAACAGAATTGGTAAAATAAAAAATGCCCAACTTAAAAAACCAAAATTCAAAAACCTAGAATTTTGGTTTAAGGATAAAGTCATTATTGAACTTTCTAAAATCAAAAAAGCGATAAAAGAAATTAAAAATAAAGAAATTCAAAATTTCTTTCTAATTGCTTTTAGCGAGGTTGTCCGAAAATCTTCAAATGCGAAAAATGGAGAGTTTAAATTGGTAAGAATAAAAAAAGAAAAATTAGAAAATTATAATCCAGACGTATTAGCAATGTTCAAACAAAAATCTGAATCAAATATAAAAAGAATGGAGGAGTTTTATAAAGATGTCGATAAAAACACTTGGGTTAAAATTATACTTGGGGATTCTTCAAAAAATAACGATATTAAAGAAAATTCGATAGATTGTGTTATCACTTCCCCGCCCTACGGGGACAGCAGGACGACAGTTGCTTATGGTCAATTTTCTAGACTTTCCGCGCAGTGGATAGATATTTTTGATAATCCTAATGACGCTTCCGGCATTGATAATGAATTACTTGGCGGCAGGGCATCTAAAACATTGGTTCATTCTTTGCCTTCTAGATATCTAAAGAACGCTTTGGATAAAATCGCCAAAAGAGATGAGACTCGCGCAAAAGATGTTTTAAGTTTTTATTCTGGATTAAATGATTGTTTAAAACAAGCATATAAAATACTTAGACCGAAAAAATATTTCTGTCTCGTTATTGGCAACCGCCTTGTAAAACAAGTTCGTATCCCCACAGATTTCATAATCGCCGAACTAGGAGAAAAAATCGGCTTTACCTGCGAAGATATTTTTGTTCGTAATATCCCAACCAAAAGAATGCCTATTAAAAATTCTCCGACTAATAAGGCCGGTGTATTAGAGGAAACAATGACAAAAGAAAGTATTATAGTTTTAAGAAAGAATTAAATCAGTTTTCTGTAAATTTTAAAGACGTTGGGCAAACTGGTTTTCTTTAGTCGAAAAGCGGAGCCGTGATCGTGAGGTCGGCCATCTGGATATCTGCCGATCCTTATATCATAAAACAAGTTTTTTAAAAAAGCGTTGAAACTTCCATTTTTCAAAATATAGGCCTCTTGGTAATGAAATTTTTCTTTACCATTGGAATCCTTTTTTGACGTTGCTAAAACCAAAATTATTCCCTTACCGAATTTCTTATTGAATAGCTTTTCAAGTTCTGTTTTATTATAAGAAAAAACATATTCATTATTTTTGAGAATTGATAATTTCTGACCAGTATTTTTCAATTTAAATCCTTGTTTATTTTTAGCAGTTGAAGTAATTGTTTGATGAATAACTCTTAAACCGTCTTTTTCTCTTGGATATCCAAATTTTTTAAGTAATTTAGAATTTAACAAGTCATCTGGTTTCTTTGTAAATAAGGTTATTAAAGAGGCAGTTTCTAATCTTTGAGATTTAAGTTCTAATTTACCTAAGTCGGGCAAAGAAATGTTGTTTTCTTTGAGCCCCAAAAATTGTTCAAGCGTATGACCTATGCCTGTATTATGGAAACGTAAACTAGAAATAAAACCTCGAAAGTGAAGTGGTCGTTGTGGCGGAGGAAAAGCACCATGCGGTATTTGGGAGACAACTTCTCCATTGCTTTTGCGAGTATATCTCCTATCTCTTTTCGTTCCAAGAGTTCATGGGGAAGCGGCGAGGGGTCAACAAGTTTTTCCGAAAGCACGTTTTCGCCATCTGCATTTTCTCCGCCAAAGGCCGATCCGCCTCTGGCGGAAAATTCGGAAAACGGTATGGTCCTTTTCTTTTTAAGAAAGTTGATGGCCGCGTTTTTGGCGATACTGAAAATCCAAGTTTTGAAAGTATATCATAGAGGTTTAACTCCATCAAATAGGATGCGAGAATTTCTCTTGTTTTTTAAATAAATTTTTGATACAATTAAGATACCCAGAAGCGGGTATTTTGTTTTCTATGCCCAGTAACATTACTTCGATTACCTTGTTTTTTAGCAAAAACAAGGCAGAAAATGGACTGGGTAAAATTAGCAAGATTATTAAACAGAACTTCATCTACCCAGTAACTCAACTAGTTGAGTTACTGGGTTAAGTCGAAGTAATGTTACTGGGTATGCCTAAAAAACCTAAAAAAACAGCTGAAAAAGTCAGTGAAAAAATCCCCAAAAACAACAATGTTTCTTATGAAGCCAAGGACATTTATGTTTTGGAAGGTTTAGAACCGGTCAGAAAGCGGCCGGCAATGTATATCGGTTCCACCGGACCTGACGGTTTGCACCACTTAGTTTGGGAGTGTGTTGATAACTCATTGACTTATGACACGCCTGTTTTGATTGAAAAAGACGGAAAAGTGATGCTAAAAAAGATTGGTGAAGTTGTTGATTCTGCAATTGAAACCAACCAGAAGAAAGATTTACTTTCAAATAACCAAATGGAAATTTTGCGTTCTGGTTTTAACATAAAAACCCTGAGCTTTGACCCCTCAAATCTTAAATTATCATGGAAGCCAGCTTCGAGTTTGATTCGTCATAAAGTTAATAGCGAAATTTATGAAATTACTTTACAAAATAACAGAAAAATTGGAATTACCCCTTATCATTCGCTTTTTACTGTCAAAAACGGAGAGGTGGCAGGAATTAGAGGCGATGAATTAAAAGAGGGCAGTTATATTGTGGTGCCCAAAAATTTTCCCGAACCAGAAAATTATCTAAAGGAAATTGACCTACTCAAAGAATTATTGGTTTTACCGACTGCAAAGACAAAATCAATCTTCCTCTACGGCGTAAAATATTTATTGAGTTCAGAGGTCAAGCTCTTGATTAAAAATTATTTTCAAGAAAAAGTAGGTAATCGGTGGTCAAATATTTTTTACGATTTCAAACGTCACGATTATTTGCCTTTTAATGTCTGGCGGACTTTCCCGGCAACCATTAGAGATCATTTTTCTTGTTTTTTAGGAACAAGATTTAATGAAAGGGTAAGGATAAAATCAAAAATTCCGATTAATCGTCATCTTATAGAACTTTTGGGTATTTACGCGGCAGAAGGAACGAATCTTTCCGGTAGGACAAATCGGATTGTTTGGAGTTTTGGCAGTCACGAAAAAGAATTGATTCATTACACGGCTGCTCTCGTTGAAAAAGTTTTTGGGATACAAATAGAACCGCATTATGCCCATGAGACCAGCCAAACTATCCAAATTGATTCCTTATTGATTAGCCTTATTTTAAAAGAGATATTTAAACCGGGGAATAATAGTCGTCAGAAAGTGGTTCCGTCTTTGATTTTTAACATCAATCCTTGGCTTCGAGAAAGATACCTTATTGCTTATTTAGCTGGCGACGGTTATCCATCTCAGGTATTTACCCAGTACCTTCTAAATAATTCTTCTCCAGACAGCGGTGAACGGTCTAAATTTACAGCGGTTTCAGCAAGTAAAGAATTCATTGAAGGATTAAGCCATCTTTTGTTTTCTTTGGGTAAGACATTTTCCATTGGGGAAATAAGACAAAAAAGAAACAGTGAAATTGCGATGAATTATCGCGGCCGAATCACCAAATATCCTTTTAACCGACAGACTCATTCGTGGCGCATTGATTTCTATTGGCATGCTAATTCTTCATACATCGGGTATCTACCAGCGGCCGAGATTATTTCCTCAATCTCATGGCAGAGACCTTATTCATTTAGCCTAAACACTCATGGCGGAGTCTCTGCTGGTAAAGTAGTCGCCCTTTTAGAAACTAAACGTATTACTTTACATTCTAATGCCCAAAGATTTATTGAATCTGATCTTGGTGTATTGAAAGTAGTTAAAATCAGAAAGATTAATTATCGCCATCCTTGGGTTTATGACTTTTCGGTTCCTGATGCTGAAAATTTCGTCGGCGGTTCAGCGCCAATTATGGTTCATAACAGTATTGACGAGGCAATGGCTGGCTATGCCAAAAACATCAAAGTAGAACTTTTGAAAGAAAATCAGGTGGCAGTGACTGATGATGGTCGGGGTATCCCGGTTGATATGCATCCCCAGACAAAAAAATCCGCCTTGGAAACAGTAATGTGCACTCTCCACGCCGGCGGTAAATTCGGCGGCGAGTCATATAAAGTAGCTGGCGGACTTCATGGCGTGGGCGTCTCGGTGGTTAATGCTTTGTCGAAATGGATGAGAGTAGAAGTCTGTCGCGATAATAATCTTTATTCTCAGGAATACGAGAAAGGCAAGCCGAAATACAAAGTAAGAAAAGAAGGGAAGTGTTCACCCGCCCAAATTTCGCAAGGCGAAACTTGGGCGGGCAGGGCAACTGGCACCAAAGTTATTTTCGGCCCGAACCCGGAAATTTTTTCCAAAGTAGAGTTTGACCGAAAAAGAATTATAGACCATCTTCGGCAACAAGCTTTTCTTACCAAAGGTACTAAAATTGAATTTATTGATGAGCGGGAAGCCGCACCATTATATTATGCTTTTTGTTTTGAAGGTGGACTGCTATCTTTTATTAACTATCTCAATCGCTCCAATCAATCGGTTCAAAAGGAAATTTTTTACGTTAATAAGTCTTATGAAAACATTGAGGTGGAGGTGGCTTTTGTTTACAACCAAGAAATTGAAACTCAAGAGTTAAGTTTTGCCAATAATATTTATACCCCGGACGGCGGAATGCACTTGACCGGTTTTCGTTCGGCCTTAACCCGAACTTTAAATGATTATGGTCGGACCAACGGCTATCTTAAAGATTCCGAAGATAATTTGATTGGCGATGACATCAGGGAGGGCTTGGTGGCAATTGTCTCCGTTAAATTAAGAGAGCCCCAATTTGAAGGTCAGACCAAAGCCCGCTTGGGTAATCCGCCGGCCCGAACCGCAGTGGAAACAGTAGTTAATGAATCCTTAAAGGAATTTCTGGAAAAAAATTCCAATGACAGTCGGGCAATCATTGAAAAATGCCTGCTGACGGCTAAAGCTCGCAAAGCGGCCAAGGCAGCCAAAGAAACGGTTTTAAGAAAAGGCATTTTGGAAGGAATGACTTTGCCGGGAAAATTAGCTGACTGTTCCAGCCGCGACCCGGAAGAATCCGAATTGTTTATTGTGGAAGGCGATTCTGCCGGCGGCAGCGCCAAGTCGGCGCGGGACAGACGTTTTCAGGCTATCTTACCTTTGCGGGGAAAAATTTTGAACGTGGAAAAAGCCCGGGTTGACAAAATGCTTTTAAATAAAGAAATTCGCGCTTTGGTGATGGCCATTGGCACTGCCATTGGCGATGAATTCGACCTTTCAAAATTGCGTTATCACCGAGTCATCATCGCCACCGATGCTGACGTGGATGGCGCGCATATCCGCACCCTCCTTCTGACACTCTTTTATCGGTATTTTAACGAGGTGATTAAAAACGGTCATCTTTATATTGCCCAGCCGCCTTTATATCGGCTTCAGACTGGAAAAGAAATAAAATATGCGTATAATGATGCAGAAAAGGAGAAAATTATGAAAGAATTGGCAAAGGGCGAAAAACGGCAGACTAGTATCAATATCCAGCGCTACAAAGGGCTTGGAGAGATGAATCCGGAGCAGCTTTGGGAGACAACAATGGACGACCAAAACAGGATTTTAAAATCGGTGACGATTGAAGATGCTCAGGAAGCCGAAAGATTGTTTGATATTTTAATGGGGGAGCAGGTTGAACCCCGAAAACATTTTATTCAAAGTCAGGCGACAATGGTTAAAAATTTGGACATATAACGATAACAATGTTTAACAAACCCAAATCTTACATCCAAGAATCCTATCGGGAAATTCATAGGGTTAATTGGCCTACCCGCAAGGAGACCGTACGTTTAACCTTAATTGTTATTGGCATGTCCATAGGAGTGGCGATTTTTTTGGGTATTTTGGATTTCGTATTTACTTATTTATTGGAAAAGTTTCTTGTATAATTCAGAATTTAAAAGTCAAATGGAACAAACAAAAGAGAAAAAATCATCCGCCGCATCCGCCCCAAAAGATATTAAAAAAAGGGGGGAAAGACACTGGTACGCAGTCCATACTTACTCGGGCTACGAAGATGCGGTAGGCCGCTATTTACGTCAAAGAGTTAATTCTTTGGAGATGAACGATAAAATTTTTAATATTGTTGTCCCCAAGGAAACGAAAATTAAAATAAAAAACGGCAAACGTAAGGTGGTGGAAGAAAAAATTTATCCCGGCTATGTGTTGGTTGATATGACGATGAGCGAGGATTCTTGGTACGTGGTTAGAAATACCCCGAGAGTCACCGGTTTTGTCGGCGCCGACTCAACAGAGCCGACTCCGCTTTCCAAAGAAGAAGTCGAGGCCCTATTGGATCGGATGAAAGGAGAAGAGCCCAAATTTAAAATTGAATTTCGGACCGGTGAAACCGTGAGAATTATTGACGGGCCATTCAAGGATTATGAGGGAAAAGTGGCTGAAATAGACGAAGAGCACGGTAAAATGAAAGTGATGGTTCCGATTTTCGGTCGGGAAACAAGAGTGGAGTTGGATTCTTTACAAGTACAAAAAATTTAGGGCTTTGTCTAAATTTTGGAGGCAATAACCGAACAAAATTTAGAAACAAAACCTTTACCCCGGCCTCTATGCTTATTAAATAAGGAATAATTCTATTTACTGATATTAAACTTAGTAATAAATATTTTATCGTAATTTTATGGGCTTAAAGGGCGGGGTGCTCCATGTTGTAGATAAATTTTCATCGCTACGCTGGAGCTTCGCTCGAAAATTTAAACAACATGGGCAAGCTAATTAAAACAATCGTAAAATTACAAATTTCTGCCGGAGCAGCCAATCCGGCGCCGCCGGTTGGGCCGGCTTTGGGTCAGCACGGCGTTAATATCGCCCAGTTTTGTCAGGAGTTTAATGAAGCCACCGGGAAAATGACCGGAGACATTATTCCGGTTGAAATTACGATTTACGAAGACCGAAGTTTTGATTTTAAATTAAAAACTCCGCCTGCCTCGGATTTATTAAAAAAGGCGGCTGGCATTAAAAAGGGTTCTGGCGATCCGCTGAAAAATAAAGTCGGCAGAGTGACCAAAGCTCAGATTAAAGAAATCGCCGAAAAGAAGATGGCGGATTTAAACGCCAACGATATTGAAGCGGCGATAAAAATAATTGAGGGGACAGCCCGCTCAATGGGAATTATTATAGAAGAATAAAATTTTTTATTTTGTCTTATGCCGCAAAGATTATCTAAAGACGAATATTATCTAAAAATTGCCAAACAAGTTGGCTTAAGGTCAACCTGTTTTCGCAACAGGGGAGGAGCAATTATAGTTAGAGATGACCAAGTTATCGCTACGGGCTATATTGGCGCTCCACGAAAAACCAAAGATTGCTTTGAAAGGAACGAATGTTTAAGAGATAAATTGGGCATTCCCCATGGCAAACAATATGAAATGTGCCGGTCGGTTCATGCCGAAATGAATGCCATAATCAATGCGGCCAGAGCCGGAGTTTCTCTTTTTGGAGCAGATATTTATATTTCTTGTGAAAATCCAAAGGATAATACGCCAAGGGATAGTTTCCCTTGTTTTATCTGTAAAAAAATAATTATTAACTGCGGAATTAAAAGAATTGTTTGTACCGACAATAAAAATGACATAGTCATATTTAACGTGGAAGACTGGATTAAGGAGTGGCAGGAAAAAGACATACTTGACGATGAACATCAATTCGGTACTGATTTAAATATTAAAGAAGGGTATAACTAATAAAATTTCAAATGAAAAAAATAATTGGCGTAGTTGGTGAAACCGGCTCGGGAAAAGATACTTTTTGTGACTATCTAAAGAAAATTAAGAGAAATGTTTTTGTCTTTCGTTTTTCTCAGCCATTAACAGAAGCGCTGAGCATTTTTTTTGATGAAGTTAAAAAGGAAGACCAGCAATGGCTGGCACCGGCTTTAAGGGAGAGATTTGGCAACAATATTTTGGGTGAAGCAATAAAAAAGAAAATTAAAAATATTAAAAGAGGAATAATCATTTTAAACGGGATTAGAGCTTTTGAGGAGGCAAAAATGATTAAAAATTTAGGAGGCAAAATAGTTTATATTACCGCCGACTCCAAAACGAGATGGCAAAGAATACAAAACAGAGGAGAGAAAAAAGACGATAAGGTTTCTTATCAAAAATTTTTAAAAATGGAAAAAGCGGCGAGTGAAATTCTAATTTCCGAAATGGGCAGAAAAGCAGATTTTAGAATAGAAAACAACGGTTCAAAAGAAGATTTATACAGAAGCATTAAGACGGTTTTAAACAAAATCTAATCAGTAAAAACGGGGGGTGGCAAAAGCCGCCCTTTTTTGTTAGAATAGAAACGATGCAAAAAAATCCTTATCCCGGAAAATTTATCGTGTTTGAGGGTTTGGATGGCTCCGGCCAAAGTACGCAGGCC
>Ga0100383_1001313_pt1 | contig 16770 bp, 19 predicted proteins | sample CryGeymeta201507_FD_81565 | JGI IMG/M metagenome (GOLD analysis project Ga0100383, IMG submission 81565) | Groundwater microbial communities from Crystal Geyser aquifers in Utah, USA - Crystal Geyser metaG 2015-07 | ecosystem: Environmental > Aquatic > Deep subsurface > Groundwater | place: USA...
ATGTATGATATTGCGGATACAACTGAAGAGAGAATGAAAAAATCAACCGTTATGAATTTTTACCCGAAATATTTTTATTATATAAAACATTTAAAATTATATAAAAACAATTTAAGAAAATAAAAATATAATATAAATATATATAATGGATAAAAAATTAAAAACAATTAAATATGCTGATTATCAAAAAAACTATTATTTAAAACATAAAGAAGATATTTTAAAAAAGGCATGTGAAAAAGTAGAATGTCAAATTTGTGGTAAGATGGTGTCAAGGCAAAGATTGATGAATCACATTAAAACAAAACTTTGTAAAAATCTATGTGATTATAAAAAGCGTATTGCTGAAAAATAATTTTTCTATATTTTATGGTTTAGAACTAAAAAATAAAATATATAGTTAATATATTATATCAAAATGAAAACATTTAAAAAATATACAGTAATTTTAAACTCAACCAACAAAAACCCTAATAATGATAATGAATTTGTTTATCAGTTTCCAACTAATGTAAAATTTGGAGCAAATGATAAAATAGGATTAGAGGCTATAAGTATATATAATTCATTTTTTAATATTAGTTCAGATTTACAAAATAATTCAATTCAAATTACTTTTAGAGGTGATTTATATAATTTTATTATTCCAGATGGTAATTATTCAGTTTCTCAACTTGACTATTGGTTAAAATCAAGAATGGCATTAAATAATTTATACTTAACAACAACAACAGGTGATATTGTTTATTTTTTAGAGTTAGGCACAGAACCAACAAGATACGCCGTAACAATTACTGCTTATCCTATTCCAACAAGCGCTCAAGCGACTAATTTAGGATATACAAAACCTGCAGGGGCGACTTGGTCTTATCCAGCAACTGCCGAAACTCCATTAATTACAATTCAAAATAAAATGAGCACTTTACTAGGTTTTAATTTAGGTTCTTATCCTTCAACAGTTCAAACAACAACTCAAATATTTTTAAGTTCTTCAACTCCTCAACTTTCTCCACATAATTCTATAGTTTTAACTTGTAGTTTATTATTTTCTAAATTTTCACAATTACCAACATTATTATCATCAGTTCCGTTAGATAAAGGGTATGGTACGTTAATATCAAATCAATATTCAAATCCGGCATTAATAAATATTTCAGCAGGTTATCATAATTCAATAGTAATAAGTTTTTACGACCAAAAGTATAAAAAATTAACTGTTATTGATAATGATGTTATTATAAGATTAATTATTGAAATAGAAACATAAATATAATCTAATATAAATATATAGAAATAATTTTATGAATCCATATAGGGCACAATTAGAAAGACAGCAAAATCTAGTTCAATTGTATAAAAAGGCAGAAGAAAAAAAAGAAGAAGAAGATATTAAAACTAAAGAAATACCAATATCAAATATTGAATTAGTAGAAACAAATAAAGATAAACCAAATATAAAAGGTAAGGGTAAAACTCAAGAACAAAAAATAATAAAATTTAAGAAAGAAATACCAAAGAAAAAAATAAAAATAAATATTTTTTAACTTTGATATAGATTAAATAATTTTTTAAAATTAAGTATATAAGAAATATTTTTTTTATATATTACATTATATATATACATTAACAATGGCAACAAATTATACTTTATCAAGTTTTGAATTTCCTAAAGACAAGTTCTACACAATTGAAAAAAGAAGAAGAATTAGAAAAATTGATGACAACGCTCAAGACTATTCATCTAATACAATTAATTATACTTTAAATTTGGAGTCTGATGCTGGGTATTTAAATCCTAAAGGTTCTAATGTAGAACTTCCTATGGTTTCTAAGGTTTCATGTTTTACTACTAATGACACTCAACAAGCCTTTGGTGCTGGTTCCACAGGTTTTGTAAGTCCTAAAAATTCTGGTTTGGACTTTATAAACGCTATATCAATTAAATATAATGATAATTCAATTGTATCTTTTCAGGATAATTTTCAAATGCAGGCACATTTTAACGCTTTATCTTCTTGGACTAATGAGGCTTTGGAAAAAAAAGGGTCTATTATGAATTTTTATAAAAATACTGAAATGGGTTATGAAACTAGCGCATCAACATCTGGTATTGGTGAAACTGTTTGTTATTATGGTATGGAAAGACAAAATAAAGCATTTGACGAAAAACGAAAAGCATTTACATTATTGGAATCAACAGAAGATGGATTATATAATAATGTTACTAATGTTGCTAAACTAAAAACAAATTATGTCGAAACTAAAAATAATACTCAATATTACTATATGAATTTAGTTATTCCTTTGACATCACTACCATTTTTTAATGAATTAGAAATAGTAAAAGGCGGTAGATTTGATATTTCAATTCAATTTCACACTTCCACAGTAAGAATTCCATATACAGCTGCTAACGACGAATTAGGTGTTCCTATTGTTTCTTCTCAATATGGATATAATCCGATTGTAGTTGCTCCTGAATTTGTATCAGCCGCTGATGGTTATATTACTATTGAGACACAATTAGGAACTGGAAATATAAAATCATCTTATATAAATTATGAAATGTTAGACTTAAATTATGATTTAACTAAAATTTTAATAGCCAAACATTCATTAAACAAAAAATTAATTAGATATCAAGATTATATTTATAAAAGATTTACTGATTGGGGAAGTGGTGAAACTATTATGATTAATAATAATATTAGCAAACTTTCAGGATTATTAATTGTAGCACAATTAGGGAATACAATAAATGGAAAGAATAATCTTACATCATCAGGAACTGGTACTGCCTTTTCAGTAATGCTTTCACCTTATCACAATTCTTTATGTTCTAAGCATTTATCATTTAATCAATTGAATGTAATGCTTGATTCTAACCCTATTTATCCTCGTGATATTGATTATAATTATGATATGTATTTACAAATGATAAATTCACGTTCTTTAAATGGTGGGCTTAATGACCAGTATAGTTCTGGTTTAATTACTTATGAAGATTGGAGAAATGGTGGTTATGGTTTTTTATGGTTTGATTTTTCAGGTGATATGGGTTCTAATCCCGCAACTTATAACTCCTCACATACTCTTGAATTTAAAGCAGTAAATAACACATTGATAGACAAATTAAACCTCCACACTTTTACTTTTTATGATAAAAGTATTACTATTAATTGTGAGACTGGAGAAGTTGATAAAGATAAAATTGACGCTTAAAAATACTATAGATTAATTTAATTTTTTTTAATTAAATTTATTTAAAGAATATAATTTTCTGACCGTAATATATAGATGGGATTTAAATCAGATTTGGAATTAGGCAATGCTTACGAAATTGAATTTTTAAAGTATATTGAATATGATAAGTATTTAATAATGAAAGGTAATTTTAAACCCTATGACATAGAAATATACAAAGACAATATAAAAACAAAATACGAGGTTAAATGTGATAGAATAGCAAATAGAACAGGTAATTTATGTATTGAGTATATATGTAATAATAAGGGTTCAGGAATAACAACAACAGAAGCGGATTATTGGGTATATTTTATTATTAAAGAAAATGATACATATGATTATTACAAAATACCAACAGAAGAAATTAAATTAAGTATAGCAAGTAAAAAATATTTTACAACAATGAAAGGTGGTGACGGATATAAATCAAATTTTTATTTATTTAAATATGCCTTGTTTGAAAAATATAAAAATATATAGATTATTATATATGGATATTGAAAAATTAAATGAAAAAGAAAAACCTATTAAAAAGGTAAAAACTAAAAGGCGAAAACCTAAAGTTGAAAAAGAAAAAGTGAAAGGGCCTATTGTAAAATTTTATACAGAAGATATTTTTTTATATATATAATATAATATATGAGTATAAGATTTAAAGCCCATTCAGCCAGACAACAAAGAAAGAAAATTTTACAATTTGTAAAACAAGTTAATAATGACTTTGTCCTTGATTTAATAAAAGAAGAAATAAACGAAAACAATAAAGAGGAAAACGAAGAAAAAGATAACGATATTGATAATGTATTGGATACACTTGATAATTTAAATTTAAAAGAATAATTTATTATATAGATAATTTATATAATAGATGATTACAAATTATGGTTTATATGAACTTGGAAAAAAAAATAATATTACTATAGATGATATTAATTACAAAAATAAAATAAACATTGAAAAAGTAAAAAAGAATATGAATTTTATATTAAATTTACAAGATGAGGACGATAATGGTAATGGTTCTCATTGGGTTGCATTATTAAAACGCGGTAGTAATTTTTTTTATTTTGATAGTTTTGGGGCTAAACCACATAAACGAATTATTAATTTATGTCACAATTTGTCTAAGTGTAAAGGAACTATAACATACAATAATTACATTATACAAAATATTACAACTGAAATTTGCGGGTATTATTGCTTTGGTTTATTATATTATTGTAAAAAGGCTACAGAAAAAACATTATTAAATTTATGTAATGAATTTGTTTATTTATTTGAAGATGATACAACAAAAAATAAAGATATTCTATTTAATTATTATAAGATTAAAAAAATAAAATTATAGTATAAACATAATATATAGTATATTTAAAATGAGTGTAAATTTATTTCCAAAAAAGATTACAGAAAATTTTATTTTAAATGATTATGACTACCAAGATAAATATATAACTACAAAAGAATTTAGCGCCTTAAATAGTGATGTTCAGGCAATTATTGAAGCAGAACCACAAGCAGAGGTTGATTTAGGACCAATTGAAGCAAATATTAGTGCGTTACAATCAAATGTATCAACTTTACAAAATAATGTTTCGGGGTTAGAACTTGATTTATTTGGTTTAGGAATTACTGTTACTACGCAAAATATAAATTTAACAAATACATCTAATAATTTATCTATCGGCTCAAATCAAATATTAAGTGATATTGTAATTGGTAAAACAGCAGGAACACAAATTATTGTAAATCAAACGAACGGTATATATCCATTAAAAGAAAATGCTGATAATACAAATAGTATTATGGGTTATAATACAGGGTTAAATATAACAGGAGCGAGAAATACTTGTTACGGTAGTCTTACTTGTCAAACATTAACAACAGGAGAAGAAAACACATTAATTGGTTATGATGTTAAAAATAGTGGGATTAATACACTTCATGCGGTGGGTGTTGGTTCTTTAATAACAGCAGCATCCAATTGTACATGTATTGGTTACGCGTCAAGGTCTACTGCAAATAACGGAACAGCAATTGGGGCATATTCTCGGACCAGTGGAGGTATAAACTCTATGGCTTTGGGTTTTAATGCAGGGTCATCGGGTAGTCCTTTTAACTTGGATACAAGCGGAAATTTTCATAATACAATTGTAATAGGTGATAATAATATTACAGATATATATGTAAAAGTAGCATTAAATATCACATCAGACGCAAGAGATAAAGCAAATATTACTCCCCTTAATGATTGTTACGGTTTAGAATTTATAAATAAACTTAATGTTAAAACTTATCAATTTGACGATAGAACGCGATATTTAGAAGGGGCAACTCCAGGCTCATTAATTGATGAAAAAATAAGAATAGGATTACTCGCTCAAGAAGTTTTACAGGCAGAAACAGAAAGTGGATGTAATGAAAATATCAGTTTTGTAAATAGTAAAAACCCTGAAAAATTGTCACTAAATGAAACACAATTAATATATAGTTTAATAAAATGTATTCAACAACTTAACGCAAGAATAGAAATTTTAGAAAATTCTAATTCTTAAAATTTATTTTATATTTGTATTTATATATATAAAATGTTAAAATTTCCTAATCAACCTAATCAACCTAATAGTGAAAATGTAAAGTTTTCAGAAAAAACACCATTAAATATAGTTAATAAAAATATTTCTAAAAAATTATATATTTACAACTCAGAAATAAAACATATTGAAAGTGGTGTATTAACGGATTGTATAAATTTCAATACTTCAGTGTCAGCATATTTTAATATATCATCACAATTAACTTTAAAAGCCTTAACAGATGGTAATATTAATTGTATTCAATTTGGTATTTCAAATGAAAATCACGAGGACTATGATGAAATTTTTAATTCAACAGTATTAAATTCAGTAATGGCAGAAAATGATACAATATCATTAAATTTATCATCTTTTAAACTTCTTAATAAAAACGAAAAATATGTTCTATGGTGTATTTATAGCGGTGATTGTGAAGTTGAAATTAATGACTTTACTAATGTAAAAATTTTACAAATTTAAAATTATTATATAAACAAATATTATATATACGAATGCTTACAACAAAAAAGACGAATTCAGTCGATTTAGGAGTTGATGAGTTAGGTCAAGTTGAACCAAAACCAAAAAAAAACGAACAACCAATTAAATTAACTAAACATTTAAAAGAATTTCATACTTCAAAATTAAAAGATTTAAAAAAAGATTTAAAGGCGATTGAAAAAGAGGGAGAACTTAAAACAAAATTAAAAAAATTAGTTGATATAACCAAAGATAGAATTGATAAAAAAAATTTAACTCTTATTATTTTACAAGTTATAGAAGATGCTATTTATAACAAAGATAAAGATAAAATGAATATGAGTAAAGAAACATTAGCGGTTGAAGTTTTACAACCATTACATAAATGCGATGTAGAAACTTTAAAACATATTATAAGTTTAACTTGTAAAACATTAAAGAAAACAACTTTTTACAGAAGAAACAAGCATAAAATAATGAAATATATAAGTTTTTTTTTCAACATATTATTGATAACCAAATAGATTATGTAATTTATAAACAATTAACGAGATTATTTATTTTGTTATTGTTGTGAATTTTTTATAAAATTAATATATAGATTATATAATATAGATATTAATTATGAAACCATCTAAATTAGCCTTAATGTTAAGAAAACAAGAAGAAGAAAAAGAAATGTTAAGAAATAGACAATTGGCAAAATTACTTCCACGAATGGTAAAAAAAGAAAATGAAAAACTTGTAAATACTTCAAATGATGAAGACAACCAATTATTAATACAGACAACATTAGAACAACAACAAGCAGAAGGTAATACAGAATATTATAAAAATCAGTTAAGACAAAATATATCAAAATTAAGTTCAGATAAAAATATGAGTGATAAAGTATATGAAGGTATTATAAGACCCTTAACAGATGATGATATACAAAAACTTGTAACCAACTGGGGGTTATTTCTAAAAAAAGTTAAAGAGGTAAAGGGTAGTGGTAAATTATCACCTGATATTTTTGTTAATAGTGCTCTAACATTTGTAGCCAATTTTTTAACTTTAGGAATACCTAAGCGAGATGTTCCACGACTTGAAAATACACCACAAACAAATAATTCTGAAAATATTGAAAATACACCATCAACAAATAATACTGAAAATATTGAAAATACACCATCAACAAGTAATACTGAAAATATTGAAACAAATAATGTAGATGATGTTATAGATGTAAAAAGTGATAGAATAGCAAAAGAAAAAAGAGACTTAGTATATAAATTAACTAAAGCACAAGATGCAGTTATAAAATTAACCACTAACATAACGCCCTATAATAATTATCCCAGTATGATAGAAAAAACATTAGATGTAGCGAATGACATAGAAGAATCAATTAAAACACTTGACAGAAGCGATGAAAAAAATAAACAAGAAATTTATAATACACACAAGGGCAAAAATGAAAAAGAAGTTATTAAAATTTATACTGATAAGGTTGATATAATATTTGATAAATTTAAAAAAAGTATAAAAAAACGCCGTGATGATTTAATAAGTGATTTTAATAAAAATAACTGGTTTGAAAACATAACAACATCAGAAGAAAATGGTGTATTAGGTGCTATTAAATCTGCACAAACAAGAGACACAACTACTACAGAAGAAACTATTATAAAATGGGAATTCCTATTTAGCGAGTTAATGACACGTGCTACCACACCAAAAAAAAAAATTAAAGGCGGACGCTATAGAAAAAAATTAATATTTGGTAGAGGATATGAAAAAGTTAAAAAAAATTTAGCACAAATAAATAAATATTATATAGACTTAGACGCTTTAAATAAAAATGTTTTAAAATTAAAATATGTTAAAAATAGAAATATAGTGCCTAATTGTCCTATTCAAAGAGGAATAAGTGACGATGTTAAAAATATGATTATTGATATAACTGAAAATAATTTTTACAAAGAAAAGTATAATAAATTATCTGAAAGAGATAAACAAATATTTATTGATTTTTGTAATTCTGCACATTTAGATGTTGGGATTAGTTTAGATAAAACAAATGAGGATGAAAAACAATTAAATATATTATATGGGGCATATATGGCTGGTAATAAAGATGAAAAAATTATAACACAAATAAAAAAATTATTATCAAAAGCGATGAAATTAAATAAAATTTCTTCTAAACAAGCAATATCTATTTTAGAAGATTTAGAATAAATAAAAATATAAAGATTATAATATAATTATTTTCTAATTATATTATATTATATATCAATTATGGCAAATCAATGGGTTGAATTCGTTAAGGAGTATCAAAAAAAAACTGGACTACCTTACAAAGAAGCATTACTTGAAGCAAAACAACATTATACACCATCAAAAGAGAAAAAACAAAATACATCAAAAGCAAAAATACAACAACATACACCAATGACAGAGACAAAAATTAATTCACAAAAACCTGGTAAAAAAACAAAAAAAATTATTAAAAAGATTAGAGAAGAAACGGAAGAAGAAATTGAAGGGGGAAGAATTAATTTTAAAAAAATTGGTAGAAGCATTAGAAAAGCCTCAAGACCTATAGTAAGAGAAGTAAGAAGAGGAGTTGAAAACCATGTACGAAATGTTGGGGCTGAAGTATTAAAAAGTGGTTCTGATATGGTAATTAATCGTGTTGGTGCTCTTGCTGGTGTTAATCCTGAACTAACTGAAGGATTAAATAGTCGTATTAATAGAGGTATTGATAAAGGAATTAAAGGTGGTTCAGTTCCAAGGTTAAGAAATGGTGATATTGTTAAGTCAGTGTCAGAAACAACTAAACAAATGAGAAGAGCAAAAAAGATTGAAGGTGGTTCATTCTTACAATATTAATTTTTTTTCTTTAAATAGTTTTAATTTAAACAATTTAATTATATTATATTAAAAATTTTATTTAATTTCTTTAACTTTTAATAAATCTTTATATTTATAATTGCCATTACATTTTACAATTAAATTATTGTATTGTGTAACTATTGGTTTATTGTATTTTACTGGTAATTCTAAATATTCCAATGATTGAGGTAAACAGTTTAAATCATGTTCAAAATTATTATTCATAATTATAAGTTTTTTCAATGCACATGGTAAATTGTCTATTTTTCTATTAAACATTTCATCTAAATATAATACTTCTATGTTGTCGGGTAAATTGTCGACTATATTATTTTCACAATTTAAAGTTAATTCTTTTAGGCTTGATGGTAAATTTATATTTTGGTTAAAAATATAACCTAAAGTTAAATGGGTTAAATTATTTGGTAAATCAATTTTTTGGTTAAAACACCAACTAAATATTATATTTGTTAAGTTATTTGGTAATTTAATTTTTTGGTTAAAATCATCGCTAAACTTTAAATATGTTAAATTTTCGGGTAAATCAATTTCTTGGTTGAATTCAAGTCCAAAAGTTAAATGAGTTAAGGTTTTTGGTAAATCAATTTTTTGGTTAAAATCAACGCCAAAAGTTAAATGTGTTAATTGTTTTGGTAAATCAATTTGTTGATTAAATCTATTACCAAATATTAACTGTTTTAAGTTTTCTGGTAACTCAATATATTTTAAATTAAAATGATGACCAAATTTTAAATATATTAAGTTTTCGGGTATTTTATAATATCTATTAATATAACGATTAAAGGTTAAATGTGTTAAATTTTTTGGTAATTTATTATCTTCGTTAAACTCATTACATAAAAAAAGATGTTTTAAACCTTTTGGAAATCTTAATTTATGTGAATACTCATTACCTAAATTTAGATATATTAAGGTTTTTGGTAATTTAATTTTTTGGTCAAATTTGTCACCAAATGTTAAATGTGTTAAATTATTTGGTAATTTAATTTTTTGGTTGAATTTATCGCCAAAAGTTAAATGTGTTATATTATTTGATATGTTAATTTTTTCGTTAAAATTATTATCAAAAGTTAAATAAGTTTCATTGATAAATTCCATTATATATAATTATAATACATATTATATTTTTTTCTTTAAAGTGTTTTAATTAAATTATAATTAATTTAATTAAAATAAATTATCTTATATATAAATTAAAGTTTAATAGTATTTTACTTTTTTAACTTTTAACAATTTTTTATGTAAATACATTTTAGAACAATTTAAAGTCAAATTATTGTATTGAGCAGTTATTGGTATTTGGTAATATCGGGGAATTTGTAATGTTTTCAACTTTTTAGGTAAGCAATTTAAATCTTGATTAAACTGTCCACTTCTATCAATTGTTACTTTTTCAATAGTTGATGGTAAATTATCTATTTTCATATTAAAAAAGTAATCTAAATGTAATTCTTTAATACTATCAGGCAATCTATCAACAATATTATTATTATTAAGTAAATATAAATATGTTATATTCCAAGGTAATTCAATAGTTTTAGTATAATTAATAGCGCCAAAATGAAAATGTTTTAGGTTATTTGGTAATTGTATTTCTTGGTTAAAATTCTCGCCAAATGTTAATTGTGCTAAACTATTTGGTAATTTCACTTTTTGATTAAAACTGTCATCAAAAGTTAAAAGTATTAAACTATTGGGTAAATTTAATTTTTTGTTGAAATAATAACCAAACACTAAATATACTAAACTATTAGGCAAATTTACTTTTTGATTGAATTTGTCACCAAAAGTTAAATGTGTTAAACTATTAGGCAAAATTACTGTTTTATTAAAAGCAATACCAAAAGTTAAATATACTAAACTATTAGGCAATTTTACTTTTTGATTAAAATCGTCACCAAAAGTTATACAAACTAAACTATTAGGCAATTTTACTTTATTATCAAAATCATCACTAAAAGTAAAATGGGTTAAATTATTTTGTAATTTTAAGTTTTCAATATCCATATATATATACTCAATAATATTATTTTTTAAATAGTTTTAATTAAATATAAATAAATTATCTTATATATAAATAAAAAATATTTTCTAAAAATAAATTAAATTAAATTAATATAAAAAAATAAAATCTATAGATAATTATATAGATGGATAGTTATATAATTACTGAATTATCAAAAAAGAAAAAGGCTTTAACAAATGCTGAAACTGGAGTTATAGAAATAAAACACAAAGACGAAAAAATAATGAAAACTGAGGATGTAAAAATAATAGATAATATATTAAGTAATAAATATAAGGATACAAATGTAAAATATTCAATTATTGTATTTTCAAATTTAGCCCATCCTATAACTTTAAAAGGCTTAAGCGATGAAGTATATAATGAAGATGTATTTAATGAATATTTAGAAGGGAGAGTTGCAAATAAAGAAAAATTTGACCGCTTAAATTCTATTCAAATAAGATATTTAAAAACTTTATAAATAATATAGATTAATTAAATTTATTTTAATTTAATTAAATTCATTTAAAGAACAATTATTTTATATACATTATAATATATAGATGAAAGATATAATTCCTAATTTTTTAGTTTGGTATAATGATTACGCTGGTTTTTATGTATGTTATAATTACGATAATGAAACATTTAAAACAGTATCAAAATTACCCGATAATATAAATAGTTTTTATTTACCAAATAATTATAAAATGAGAAAGAAAGATAAAACTAAAACAGGTATTAAAGAAGATGATTACGATGCTTATTTACGAACTCAATGTATAAATTATGCTGAAAGTTTAATTGAATGGAGAAACGAATTATTATTATATTCTAAATTTGATTATTTTGATAATAGAGTAAGTAAAACAAGTGGTAGTATATACTATAAAAATCACAAAAGAAATATTAATGCTTTTTTTGGGTTATATTCAAATAGTGGTAGAAGTAAAAATTACTCGGAGTTTGACGATATATTTTATGATGAGTATAAATGGTTTAAAAATTGTAAAAATTCAGGTTTATTGTATTTAAAAGATAATAAAAAATATGAAAATTTATATGGTTATGATTTCAAAATGTCTTATCCGACTGATATGGCGAGTATAAAATTTATGATTCCTTCTAAAAAAGGGGTTGAAAAAACATATAAATATTTACCTGACTTTTTGGCTTATGGTATTTATAGAGTTAAAATTGAATGTATTGATAAAAATTTCAATATGATATTTGAAACGAATAAAAAACATTATTATACACACTATAGTTTAAGATTTGCGATTGAATTAAAAAAGCATTTTAAAATAAATATTGAATTAATACAAGATGGAAAACCAAATGCTTATGTATATAATAAAGCAGATTTAGTTCATGGAAATAAAATTTTTGGTAAATGGTTCTATACATTACGGGATTTAAAAACTCAACTTCCAAAAAATGGATTAGTTAAAATGTTAGCATCGGCTGGATGGGGGACATTTAACGAATTAAAAACATTACATTTAGCAGAAGATAAAGTAGATGAATTATTAAAAAATGGTAAAAGAATCGCTCACTGCGGGGATAATATGGACTATATTATTAAAGATATTAAATTAATTAATGGTGAGGATATATACGAATTAATTAATGCTAAAGAACCAATTTATAATTTACCATTGAGATTATTAAGTTTTATAACTTCTTTTAGTCGTGTAAAAATGGGTTCATTAATTGACAAACATAATTTATTTGACAAAGTAATAAGAATTCAAACTGATAGTATAATATTTACTGAAGAATTAAAAATTAAAATTGATGGATTTTTATACGATGAAAAAATTAGTGGTTGTATTGACTTTAAACATGTAAATGATTATGAAAAGATTATAGATTAAGTTTTTTCTTTTCTCTTTTTTTCAAATTCTTTTATTAATACTTCTAAGCCATCTTCTTTTAATTTTTGTTTAGGTTCCCAGGTAGCGTTTTTTTTATAAAATCCTTTCCACCATATTTTATAATATGTTTGTCTGTTTTGTATTTTCTTATCAATAATTGCTTTAACAGCCCATTTTTCATCTTCATCATTTGCTCCTATTAATTCATTTTCTGTATATGATACATTAGGAAATCCATTTATCATATATCTTACATTTTCTGGATAATACAAAACTTTTTTAATTTTTTTAGGTTCTTTTATATCATATCTTAAATCACCCATTCTAAATTTTACATTTCCTTTTTCCCAATTATTTAAGGCATTTTTAGGTATATCTAATTTTCTATAAACTAAATCTCCAACTTTAAATTTAGCGTTTAAAAACAAATCATGGTCTAAATATTTTCTTGTTTGAAAAGGATTACCATTTGGTCTTTTTCTAATTTTATTTAATTTATCTATAACTGGCCTTAATATATCAGTCCATTCGTTATATTCTTTATCTAATTCTAATTCTTTATTTGTTAAATATGACATTAAAAACCGCCCTAATAATTTATTTACATTCTCAATATTTCCTGTTTGTCTATGTCGTCCCGGTAGTGATACTGAATGTAAAATAGATTCATCGTAAAAATATTTTGATACTTCTCCTTTAAATTCTTTTCCTGAATCAGTTTTTATACTTGCTTTAGGCTTGTTTAAATGCTTTCTTTTAAATATTGTTTTAAATGCTTTTAATACTTCAGGGCTTTGTTTAGTTTTTAAAGGCTCGGCATCTATTTCATCACTCCACAAATCAACAACAGTTAATAAATATTTGTATTTTTCTTTTGTTGTTGGTAGAAATAATAAATCGGCTTGAAAATTATAATCTTCTTTTGGATAAGTCATCTGTTTTATATTTTCATATTTTATTTTTGTTTTTCTTGGTTTTAAAAATGTTTCATCTATATTTAATTCTTCTAAGGCTTTATCATATTTACCCTTTTTTTTATTCATTATATAATATATAAATAATTTAATTTTTATTTAACATATAGAATAATAAAAAATTAATTTAATTCAATTAAAACTATTTAAAGAAAAAATTATTATCTATAGTATAATTATATAATGACAGAAACAGTTGAAATCTTTAGCCTTAAAAAAATCAAAACTTTATCTCCTATTGATGCCAAAAAATATATAGATGAATTTTTTTATCCTTTATCAAATGGTCTTCATGCTTTCAAAAAATTTGATAATAATACAAAATCTTATACATTTGAAATAGTAGAACAATCAACATTAAAATCAGTATATTTCAATAGAATGCCTATGGAATTATCTAAATATTATTTTAAAGAAAAAGAGGATATAAAAACAATTAATTATAATATTAATAAAGATACATTTTATGAAGATTATATAAATTTATGTCCTAAAGTAAAACAAACATATAAAAAATATGATACTATAGATAAAAAAATACAAAAAAAAGTTAATTTAATGTTAAAACATATTAAAGAAGTTCTATGTAATGACAAAGATGATATTTATAATTTTTTAATGAAATGGTTGGCTAATATGATAAAAGGAAATAGAAATGATTCGGCGTTATATTTAAAAGGTCCACAAGGAGCAGGAAAATCGACACCATTAGAATTTATAAGAGAGTTTGTTATCGGATACCCTCTGGCTTTTCAAGGTGGCTCAGGACCTATAAAAAATAAATTTAACGCAGAACTATCGGGTAAATTAATGGTTATGTTTGAAGAATTAGAAAATTTTTCAGTAAGAGATTGGATGGGTATATCAGTAGTATTAAAAAGACAAATAACATCTAAAACATTAATGATTGAAAGAAAAGGTTTAAGCGTAATAGAAGAAACAAATTTAAATAATTATATATTATTGTCAAATAATGATGCTATACAAGATGACGACGGCAGAAGATATTTTATACTTGACATAAGCGCTAAATACATTAATAAAGAAGAATATTTTAATAAATTATATAATGAATGTTTTAATGATGAAGTGGGTCAAGCGTTTTATTCTTATTGTATGGAAATAGATTTGACAGGTTATAACGCTCAAAAATATCCTTTAACTCAATCAAAATTAGATTCTTATAGTAAAAGATTAGATGAAGTTTATAAATTCTTAAAAGAAGAATATATATTAAAATGTCGCGGAATAGATAAAATTGAAGTGTCAGAATTATATAATAAATATAGTGAATTTTGTGGATTAAAAAAACCAAAAGGAAAAATTGAATTTAATAAAACATTAGATAATATACAAATAAAATATTTTAAATCTGGTTCTAAAAATTATTATCAAATATCAAAAGAAGAATTAAAAGCAATTTCTGATAAATTTAAATGGGTTCATGCTTTAGATGAATATAACGAAGAACCCGAAATTAACCCCTTTGATTATGGAATAGAAGAACCTGAATATAAATTTGGTAAAAGTAAAAATATAATAAATGAATTAGAAGACCAAATAATTTTATTAAAACAACAGTTAGCGCAATACCAAACTAAAACTGAAGAACCTAAACAAGAAGAAAAAATACCTGATAAAGAATTAGAAGAAATAGAAAAAGAAATTCTAAAACCAAAAAAACCAATATTTAGAAAAAAACCTGTAATTAACAAAGTAGAAGAAAATATCAAAGTAGAAGAAATTAAAAATATAAAAGATATTGACAATGTTTTTGATAAATTTATTTAATTCAATTATTTTTAAAATATTCAATTAATGAGTATTTTAAACATTTTTATAAATTACTTTTTATTTTTCTTTTTATATTCAACACTTGCTTTTTTTAAACAATCTTTATAAGATAAATTTTTATGTTTTTTTTTATAATTATCTACAAATACCAACCATTTGTTTTTTTTCTTTATAGTCCCACCCTCAACAATAGGGTCTATAACTTTTGCCATAATATCAACACCTGAATTTGCTATTTTTCTTAATGTAGGGTGTGTTTTAAAAATACTTTCTGTATCTTGTTTAACAAATTCAAATACTTCATTATTGATTATATTATTGGCTTTTAAAAGTCCTAAAATAAAATCTTGACAATTATTTATAACGCTATAATTAAAAAACTTATTCTGCCCCATATATTCAATACCATTATTTATAAACTCAATAATATTTATATTAAATTCTTGAGGTATAATTTTTATTTCATCGTTTTTAGATTGACGCCAAGAAGATATTTTAATAACTTCGTTTTTTTCAAGTGTAAATTGTAAGCCGTTATGACAATTAATTTGAATTCTTAAATGAAATAACTCATCATAATTTTTATTTGAAAATGTGTTATATAATGCTTGATATAGAAAATTTAATGGTGTTCTTATAACTGTAATATTTGAAATATTTGCTTCGGCGTTTGCTTCTAAAAATTTTACAATTGATGGTGAAAATCCATTACGACCCTTTAATAAAACTTTTACTGTGTTTTTTACTCTATCAGTAATTGATTTTTTTTTATTTTCAATTCGTGAAATAGTTTTATTTGTATCTTTTTTAATTTTATCAACTGTTCGTCTTAATTTTCTAACATTTTTTTTAAAATTTGAATCTATAATTTTATTCATTATTATATATTTATTGTATATAATTATTTTTATTAA
>Ga0100383_1001334_pt1 | contig 16556 bp, 8 predicted proteins | sample CryGeymeta201507_FD_81565 | JGI IMG/M metagenome (GOLD analysis project Ga0100383, IMG submission 81565) | Groundwater microbial communities from Crystal Geyser aquifers in Utah, USA - Crystal Geyser metaG 2015-07 | ecosystem: Environmental > Aquatic > Deep subsurface > Groundwater | place: USA...
ATCACACACACACACACACACACACACACACACACACACACACACACACACACACACACACACAAACACATACAAAGGCGCACATACCTGCAGATAAAAACCTGTTTTTTATTTGAGACATTCTGGGTTTGAAAAGGAAAGAGGGGAGGGTTGGATGGGGGGGGGAAGATGCGATGAAGGCCCACGTCTTAATACTCACTATCATTAACTGGAGAGGAGGCGTAAGGGGTTTCCATCTCGAGGGGATCTTCTTCGCTCCACGAGATGGTGCTTTTTCCGTTGAAATACTCTACGACAAAAGGATACATGGAGTAATCAGTGGTGGAGCGACCTTTTCGGGTGGTTCTGGAGGCCTCGAAGTCGAATTTTATGTATTTGACGCTCATACCAAGCATTTCACAGACAATTTTGTCACGTTGGGAAACGGGGCCCAGGATAGTGACTGCACCGAATCCACGATTTGCCGCCTCTACACACTGCCTGGCTAGTGCCTTGGAGAGAGACATGGAGACTTCCAGAAGGCATTTGTACGCGCACGAAGATTATTTGCAAAATCATTAGGAACAGCCACGTCATCGTTAAGGAGTGCATCAAAATCAATCTCAGGTTGAACAGACACTGATGATTTTGATGTCGTCCCAACTTCGGACTTCTTTTTGCAATCGCAATGTGTACATTCACTCATTTTATGAGAGAAAGGAATGAGGATCAAAAAATGTGATGGTCAAACAACAATAAAATGATCGGGTACAATAGGTCTGATACAAATTTATATTCCAACAATCTTTTATGTGGATTTCTACATTCAAACTAGAAAGAAACCAGGCGAACCCAGAGAGAAGGTCGGTCGGTGGGGAGAGGGGGGGGCGTGGAAGAAGAGTGCATGGAAATGAAAGTAGGAGATAGTTGTACTAGTAGTAATAGTAGCATTTGCTAGTAATGGTGGTGGGGGAATATTGATGTGTAGAAATGAAAAAGACGAGAAATAAGATTGAGAGCGTTTGGCGAGGGTCTCTTTGTGCTATGTTTTACTGCGTCAGGTAGACGTTGACTGTTTCGTTCATTTCACCACCGCCTGTGGCGTATGAAATGGCACGAGCGCCAATACGCCGTTCATACGAATGTTTGGCTTCGGTGATGGCAGTGGACAAATGGCGGGCGGCTTCCATGGTACCGACGACATACTCGACGGCAAGTGGGGAGCCGCTCTGCTGAGCAACGTCCTGCATATTTGGAAAGTACTCCTCATACCCGGAGTCGCCGGCATACTCCGCATAGATGCTCATGAGTACGTCGTCGCGCACAGCCAGTGAACTCTTTCCCTCGCTTCCAATAGCACCGAGCAACTGGCCAAGGAACAGCACGTTCTTCTGCTCTTGTATGCGAAGTGCCTTCTTCTCGTCCCTCGAGAGGGTATCCTCGCGATGCATGTCGCCCACAAAATAGGTCCTCTCCCTCGTCGTGATGGCATCTTCGGCCTGTGGACCGTTCCCTCCGACACCACCGCGCATGTAGGATGTGTTCAAGTCGTGCGTCGGATCTGTGGGCAAAAGGGAGGCAATGGCCTGGTTAAGACCGGTCCTAGAGTTATCAAAGCCTTCCGGCGTGCTACCGTCGTTGAGAAAGGTGTTGATGAGCTCCTGACGATGCTTCTCATAGGGCGTATTAATGGTAAGAAGACCGCGGTTCTGCAGCGTGTCGATGACGCGTAGGGGGGCGAGCAGTGAGAACTGACGCAGCGCAAGGGCAGCTTGATAGCGCGTTGGCAGGTGCTTGCCAGTCGCACCAGGGGGAAAATCGTGAACGCCGTCCTCGCGTGACATCATTGTCTCAAAGAGGATGGCAAAATAGTCTCCAACATACGACGGATCATACGGCTCGAGGTAGCCAATGAGCTTGGAGCGTGGACGATTAGTACTTAGACCAAACTGACCACCCGCCATGAGGAAATCATCACCGGGATAGCCGGGAATCGTCCAGACCATGAGGTCGCCTGGGTAGGCACTGGTAGGCACCATATCGTAGGCCACTCGCATCGGTCCAAGCGTGCGGGTGACGGCGATGCCATTGCGTGGCTGCTGTTTGTCAAAGGGGTTATAATTGGTACGGCCCACGCCAATGAGGTAGAGCTGGTCCATAAAGTCCTCCTTGCTTGCCGCCTGTGTCGGCACGAGGCCGTTGAAAGAGGTGAAGCCACTCTCTGAGGTTATACCTGGCCGGTTGGCGCCGTGTAGGTTACGTGGCCTCGTAAAGCCAAAGACGAGCTCCTCCATCTTGATTTCGAGCTCCTCGGGACTCGTGATAGGGTAAGATATCTTGCTAAGACGCGCGCGATTATTGTAGCGGCTCTCGAGGTCCGCAACCTGGACAGGTGTTACAATCTCGTTTTGACGTGCAGGTGGATCTTGTCGGCTCATTGTTTTTGTGATACTGTTGGTTGTGGTAGTGTGCAAAGTAGGAGCGAGATCGTAGTGCGGTGGGCAATAATGTCTGGGGGGGGGCCAAGAAAAGTAACACGCTGCAAAAGGGATCTGCACTTTATAATGATGTATTTTTTATTTTTGCAACACACAAGAAAACCGATTACAAAAAAAGGATAGTGGGGCGGGGCGATTGGTTGGTGGTGCAAGGGACGATAGGAAGAAATAGAGTAAAGTTTGGACATCGAAGGAGAGCGAAAGAGAGAAAGAGAGCGGTCTCGATTTCCTATCCACTCCTACGTATCCTCTTCTTGTTGTTGTTGTTCGTGTTGTCAAAAAAATATTCTATGCCAATATCGGCGTGCCTCGAATGCGGATGCGTATAATGTCCAGCTTGGCGGACTCGGCGTCTGCGGCGTCAAGGGAAAGCGGCTGCTCGAGCAGATTGAGCGCGGCACGGCGCGCATAGTCGGGCACAGCGTTGATATTATGCTGGTCTTCGTGCACCGTACCAACGTGAATAAGATCTGCAAGCTGTAGAGATCCGCTGATATCAACGTACTCACGCTCGGCCGGTGAGGGTCGAGTCTGTGGCGGTCCATGCCATGGTACGTACTGGAAATATGAATAGCGATCGTTGCTGCTCTTGTGTCGCAAGTCAATCAGGTAGAGTTCCATGCCCGCGCGCAGACCGTTGCCCCAATAGTTCTCAATGAAACACAGGTCATGGAGGGTGACGTTGACGGTTGGGAAAGGGACACGATCGCCCATCTGCTCGCCAACTGTATCGCGCTGCCAGCTGGTATTGCGACAGGCGCCGAGGAAGTTCCAGCTGTCCCTCAGTTCGTACTTTGAAGCGTAGCGACCCTGCTTGTGCATGTGTTTGGCATATATTTCGTCAATCTCAAACCGTGCCTGCTCGCGAATCTCCATGGCATCCGCCATAGTCAAGGCGTCACGAGCCAATTCGTCCTGTCGTCGCGAGTTGTTGACGTGCTCCCGGAGTGCTTCAGCAATGCTTGTATGCCCACTGACACGTGGGTTGACAATGGCAATCTGCTTTGCGTTGGCCCGACGCGCCATCTTCCAGAGCCGACGTGTTGATGGTGCGTAATAGCCATCGTGGGCGGTGCGCCCGGCACGCAACATGATGGTACTTGCGTCGTAGTCATCACCTGTTGCCACCTTTCTCAGCATGGCAATGGTGGCCGGATGATCGCTCCCGGTCATGTCATCTCGTGTCGGCGCCTGGTACCTCTGACCGGCAGGCGCCGCTGGTATGTGGTCGATGCGACTGAGAGCGTTTGCCGTGGTGTTAATGGAGAGGGAATCGCCACCCATGCCGTCGGGCTCGTCGGGACTGGCACCGAGTGTGCGTGTGAAGATCTCCCAGGCCTGGCGACGGATCCCGTTGAGGTGATTGAGCGTGACAATGGTATGACGCATGTCCCCGGGCTCGTTGTTTGGCATACGGGTGATGAAAAGCAGCTTGTGCGTTCGTATCTTGAGGTGGCTGCCATCACGCGACGTCTTGATTGGGTACGGATACACAATGGGCTCCTGTGCGAGCTTGGTCTGGCGTCTCGGCTGTCCTCCAATGTTGGATGTCGCAGGCACGGCATTAGGTGTGCCCGGAAAGGGCACAGTCGGCACAGAGGCCGGTCCATTGGGCAGTTGGCGCGCGGTGTATGTGTCCATGTAAAAAAAGGAGAGGGCGGGGGGGGGCGAGAAGGGAGGACTGATGGAAAGGAAGGGCAGGGGAGAGGGAGGAGCAATCGCAATGCAGACAACCCACAATAGCATACACGACAGAGTCACGCCGACTAAGTAGAAAAGGGTTGTTTTATTATTATTATTATTTTCTGTTGTTTGTCCTCGGTGTTTTTGCTAGCAATGGCGTGCTTCGTTTGCTATCATTCATCCGTGTTGTATTGGGAGGGAATAGCCCTCTCTCCTGATATCACCTTTCCACGCCCACCCACCCGCTCCCATAATGCAAGACCAACCGAAATATCTTAAAGCATTTTATGCTGCCGCCGCAAGTCTACAGCAGTACGATATTGCACGCGAGCAGAACGGAATACCACAGGAAAGTTATCATGCCAAGCGTAGTATATTGATTGACTATTGGGGACGAGAAGATTATCCCATGCACCAGGGACGCGAAGAGCGTCAAGAAAGGGTTAAAGCTCTTGCTCCAGGACTTCTGCCGCTGAACACTATCATGGCTTTTACCAATGACGAAGCTGTAATTCGTAGGCTGCTTCGTAAATCCCAAAATGAGCACCGTCATCTTTTCGTGCTTTCATTTGGTATAGTCGACATCAATTCTATCAGCAATCGAATGGATGCTGAGGCGATACGTTTTCATGAGCATTGGTGTATGGCCTCACCAGAAGACATTGCCGAGGTCAATCATCTCTACGAACACTACGACATAGGGCTGATGCAGGGGGAACCTGCTAATTGATGGATTTGAATAAAAAATATACGTAATTACTAACTGGTTTTATCGATGTCGGGCCCGTTTACGTGCCGGTCCGCCTCCATCGTCGGTATTCCCGAGTCCGTCGCGTCCCATCATCTCGGCCAGCAGGTCCTCGCGGTGGTCCGCCAGATTGTCCAACAAGCGTTCTGTCCCATAGCCCGCCGTCGACAGGGCGGTTGCTTGCAGAGCCTCGAGGCGTGATTCTGCGGGCACGCTGTCAAGGTAGCTGTTGTAGTGTTTGAGCTGTACGAGCAGGGTGTTGAAGCCCTGTAGGGTCTTCTTGCGCGTGCGCTTCACAGGTCGTCCATCAACATGACGCATCGAGATGTGCTCCACCCTCAACTCGTCCTTCATCTCCTCGGCCAGATCGAACATGTCGTGCACCAATAGCTCCATGCGCAGGTGGCGGTTCTTGATGTGTGGTCGGTTGATGTGTTGGTAGATTCGCGATGCGGGAAACGGTGGCAAGGGCATCTGGCCGGGCTTGAGACGGCGGTTATGGGGCTGTCGGATCTGCTCCTCGTACGTGTTGGCGATGCGTGTGTAATCAAACACGTCATAGGTCATGATGCGGTCACGTGCTGTAATCTGCAACATAAAATCCACCAGTTTGCTGTGCTTGATGGAGTGAATATTGCCGCGTAGCACCTCGCACGCAAAACAGGGCACACCACTGCCGCCTTCGTCATTGTCGAAAATATCACCAAACGCGTTGCGAATACGTTTTTGGCGCTCCGTGATGGAGGGCTGGTAGTTGCTATCCTTGTCCTCGTCTTCATCCTCCACGCTCTGGTCCATCTCATCGTCGTCATTCTGCCTGCCACGTGGATTATTACCAGCACCAGCAACAGCACCACCACCACCACGGACGTTGCCCTGCTGCCGCCTTTGTCTTCCCTGTTGGCCTTGTGGTGCTTGCTGACCGGGCAGCACCGCGGCATTGGCGGGCAGTCCTTGTCCGGCAGCCGGTGCCTGCTGGTGTTGGTGTTGCTGTCGTTGTGGCAGGGCAGCCTGGTACCGGGACGGGTGAGTGGTGGCGGGTGGACGCGGCGATGGCTGTGCAAGTGCAAAAGGCGAGGGTGCGCCGTACTGATGCAGCCGACGGTTGCGGTCACGCTGACGTCTGTACGCATCCAATTCATCTTCATCACCAGCATGACTACTGTCGTCAAAAAAAGCAGCAGATACATCACGGTCTAGCGAAATTTCATGCTCATATTCAGACCCTTCGTCATTATTATGCTCGCGTTCGTCTGCACTATTATCGTCACTTCTAATATTATTACTCCTGATGTGGACACGTTCACGTGCAGGATGACGTATGGGCGCATGGACGAGCTGGGTCGGTCCACCGGCGCCTTGTACTTGTTGGTTTCTTTGCCGTTGATACATGGGAGGATGTGGGAGTTGAATAATAGAATCGTGAAACAGGGGGGGCGGGGCGTGTATAGAAAGAAAACGGGCAGGGAAGTATGCAATAAATGTCCGGATGCCCTATATGAAACACAAGGGGCCCCCTATATACACACTTTGCTCTTTTTGCTTCTGTAGTTACCATTATCATTCTTTCTTGCTATTGTGGGAGCACGAAAGAAACAAACACACGCGCCAATTAAGCAACACGAAAATAAATTCATTACACGCGTGCTAACTGCGAAAACGAACTCAAGAACATAGGATACAGTCTATGGAGACAGTATCCTCTTATAGTCATGAAAACAGCATCAGCAGTAGTGGTAATAGCAATGGTTGGGATGACACTAGGACACCACATCGTTCATCTTTGCCATTGCCATCGCCCTCACCCTCGACGCGTTTCATCTCGCGGCCCTTTGCACAACACAAGGATCACCAACCTTCCTCACGCCAGCAACAAGGACAATCCCGCTACATGAATATATTGCGACCATCGCAACGATTAAAACAGTGGCTCGCCAGTAGCGACAACGATGCTCACGGGGAGAATTCCGAATACGAAGGATTCAGGTATGATGGAGAAAGTGAGGCTGGACAATACCATCACCGACACGGAAACGAGGAAGAACAAGGAATGCAAGAGGCATATGAAGATGACGATGAAGATGAGGAGAACAGCGACAACCACGGTGTACCGACATTGCCGGTGCCACCTGGCACCGAGGCCACCGGTGAGGCCCATGCGGCATATGGACGTTTGCTCACCAAGCAACTCATGGCGCTGCATGACTGGGTGGAACGTGAAAAGCCTTCGCTTAGAGAGGCGTTCTTCCTGCAGCTCAAATTGGAAACACACATGGCTGACTGCGCGGCACGCTGCCCAGATCTCTGGTGCAGCGTGTGGCGATTTGGTGACACGCTTGATCCACACGACCAGAGCAGAGGCCAACGTACCTCCTTCCAGACATTGTTGTTCTTCGAGCTGATGCAGCTGCGCATCTACGTACGCAATTTGCGCATCTGGCAGGGTATGGCGCCACCGTGGGACGACGATGAGCGACCACAGCAGTTTCCGTGGATGGTGATGAACAAAATGACGCTCACGAAGCACCGAGGCATTGGTCAGCTCTCGCTAGCGGCCTGGAGCCAGCTTATGGAAACCGTACTGCTTCATTGGCAGAGCATTGCCTATCATCCCGAATTAGAGCTCTACGTATCCCGACTGCTCGACCGCATGGCCGTCCTCGTGTGCTTTCCACACCGTGCAGCCACCTTTGGCAATGCTACTATGCTCCTGTACATCCAACCGCTTCGACGCAAACAAGCCGCCATCCAGCGCGCACACGAAGTAGAAGACGAAGAAGAAGAAGACAATGAAGGTGAACACGAAGAGGAAGAAGAAGGCTCCAGGGAAGAAGAGGGCTATGGAAACGGGAATAGGAGTGAGGATGGGGGCGAAGAAGAAGAAGAAAGGCTCAATAGAATCATGGTGGACAATCTCTTCCTCGACGAGAGGGAGCGCCAGTTGGCACGGGAACGTCGACGGGCCCAGCGCAAGGCAAATCGCGTAGCCCGCTGCGCTGCCCTCACCCAGGATCAAGAGCGTGAATTCGTGCGGCAATTTGAGAGCCATGTGATGCTTGGAGAGGACGACCAGAGTGAGGACAACCTCTACGCAGCCAACTTTAACCTCATGTATCGTTGCCAGCTGCGCTGCTGGCAACTAACGCGGGCCCTCAATCAGCGTCGCTTGCTCCCCCGCATGCAACGGGAGATGTGGCTACGCAAGTATCCCGAGCTCTCGCTGGGTGCTTACCAGCGCGATCACGCACGAGAAGCACGTCTGCGGCTTTGTCTTTCGGGCGAGCAAATAAAGAAACGCGTCGAGGAGAAGGCCGTCACCGTGCATCCCACCCTTCAGGAACAGCTGCGTCACTACATGCTGCATCACGTGACGGCACCGGAGGACTGGTGGTGGATGGCGCACGAGATCCCAACGAGCAGTCGTGTTCCTGATGCCATCCTCGAGAAGCTGCATTCCAGCAAGAAGAACAAGCTCGTCGACGAAGTGGGTCGTCCCGCCCGAGAGTGGCTCAAGGAGAAGAGTCCGTTGCGTGTCGGTTTTGTGGAATACACCGCACTGCAGCTGTTTGACAAGGTGCTGCCACCCGAGGTGGGCCTCTTCCGCAAGTATGTAACACTCCGAGAACACTTTGAACGAGACCTGGAAATTTTAGTTACAAAAGGCAAACGGCCACGGCTCGTACAGCTCTTCTCGCGCTACTGGGTCATCTATGGTGGCCAGGTGCTCGATGACATCTCGTCGATTTACGAGGCGCTTTCAGTCTGGCTGCGTGTTATCGCATCAGATTTCGGGGAATCCCGTCTCTGGCGTCTCCACCTGCAGCCCTTCCTTATGGACGAACAGCAGATGCAGGAGGACAGGCGGGAGGAGATTGTTTTTCTTTGAATAAAAAGGCGAATTGTTTGTTTTTTGTAATTCGTCCAGTCGTGAACATCGAGTAATAAAACCTCCTATCATATTTATGCCGTTTCAATTACAGCAGTATGTTACCTATCTTACTCTTGGTCGTCCAGTATCATCTCCGTCCATCCACCACCACCCCCAGTCCTCGCATTACTCTTCCCTCTTTCCCTATCGCCCGCCCCGCGCCTTTTTTTTTAAATGGCGAACAGCAGTAGTGATGATGAAGAGACACTCTATGGATATGAAGATGCTGCTCGGGAAAGTGGCATCAGCATTCGCCATCGTGGTGGCGGTGAGCCAATGTCGCGCCTCGCACCGAGCCCGCTGCCTGCCGCCATTCTCTTGCCACTCTACCTGAGACAGCCTTCGCGCTGGGCCAGGGAGCAGGTGGAGACTTGTGCCAACAGCGATATAAAGCGTGCTCGCCTTTGCCTTCTCTTTGATGATGATGAGGAGGAGGAGGGAAAACGTCCCATTGCCGAACGTCAGCAGGCCTACCGCGACTACCTCATACTGATTGGCAATAATGAAAAAAATCACAACCTCCATTCTGCGACAAGTACTGCTGCCAGTGCCCTCTTCGCTTGGGAGAAGACACTCCCGATGGACTCGCTGGACCACGAGCGTCTCTTCTGTCTGCATAACCTGGCTTCCCTCACGATGCGACGTGCTGCACAAGAGAGCAACAGCAACAATACAAAGGTGGCCCGTCAGTTGTATCAGGAGGCCAGCCTACTTTGGCGTCTCGTCGGTGAGCAGGCGGCCCTCGTACCAGTTGCAGAAGGTCATCCGCGCGAGGCTCGCACCCAGCACGCCCTCCAATGGACAGCCATTGCCCATGCTCTCGCACAGCACACGCGTGCCCTCGAAGTGCATGTTCTAGATGCTTCTTATTTCCCCGACGTTGGCACGCACCGTTTCATGGTCGGACAGGCCATGGCACTGTCCCGTGAGTGCTGGCGAGTGGCCAAGGAGAAGGTCAAGGCGGACATGGCAAGCAGCAGCAGTAGTAGCAGTAGCAGCTATAACACGATTGGTAGTAGCAGTGAAAATCCACTTGCACTGCCCACTGCATTGCTGAGCCATCTCGTGAGTGCTCAACACTATGCCCAGTGGGCACGCTTCCACGGTGTCCCCGAGGAGGAGGGCGGCCGAGAACAGGCAGCTTGCGAGTACACCGTGACAGCCGCTATCTGTCTCTTGGACCGTGCATTGGCTCGCTTCGCACAGGTTGACAAGTTGCGCAAACAGGACAATAGCCGTCTCGAAAAGAAGCTACATAACCTCTCGGCGACACTTCTTAATGGGGGTCGTGCCCCTGAAAACACTAATGCTGCCCTCAAGCAATGGCTGTGCGGCGAGCGAAATGTCATTGAAGAAGCCCTTGCCGAGCGGCGTGAGACGAACCGCAATATTACCATGCAGCCGAGTCTTGGCTATGGCGAGGTGGCACTAGAGAAACTCATGCTGAGCCGAGACCATGATGACGACAATGGTGAGGAAAAGGAGGCGATTGTCGAGATGCGAGATCAATTGACGCTACCAGATCCTTGGACACGCGAGGAGACTTTAGAAAGCATGCGCAAACAACTCGCTCTCACACTGCACGAAAATGTATCCAGAGAAGAAGGAGAGGAGGTACATCCGGATGAGCGACCAAAGGCGCAAGTCCATGAGCAGCAACATGAACTGCAGCAACACATGGATAGGGAATTATTACAGATACAGCGAGTACGTGAGACATTGACACAGACAAAGAAGCTTTGGGAGTACGTACGTGGCAACATGGCAAGGCCCTATAATTCGCACATTTCAAGTCTCCTGCAGACCAGCGAACATCTGCTGGCCACACAGACGTCTCCTACTATGCCTCTCCTCCATGCGTTGGAGCGTGCACTCGCAGACGAAGTGCAACCCTTTTGTCGTATCTTTCTCAACAATGCATAGGTTGAAAAACTCAAATAAAAAATAAACCCGAAGACGAGAATCGAACTGTGGGGGACTACATGAAATAGTAGGCAAGCGTGGCAACCACTAGGACAAAAGATGATTAACATCCTTTTTACTTTTAGGTGCTTTCAGAATATCTTTTCAAAATTTGAAGTCTTAAATTTAATTGCCATATATGGACTATTTTTTAGTATACTTTTTTTAAAATCAAAAAAAAGCATAAAATATTTATCAATGCCTGTCCTGCCTGACCGTCGTTTGGAGCAAGAATAATAGGGTATTATTTTTTTTTTATTAATGTTTATTGGTAACCGATTCTACTGCTGCTATTTTGGTCATTACTTGAGACTATTACGAATTCAAAAAAATACACAAAACAAAGATGTTTTTTACATATCATAGGAAATGGCCACGTGACGACGAAGGATGTCAGTACGGCGTTCGGCGTTCTGGATTTGGATGCGGGTGGCAGCACGTTTCTCGTAGACGGGACACTGATATTTGCGACACTGGTCCGGCGAAATAATGTCATCGAAATCTGTCATCGCGATGCATTGGTGACAAATCTTTTCTGTGCTTGCCAATGTTGCGTGTCCTTCTTCGATTTGAGAGGCCATCTTGCGTTCCAGCGGCTTGCTATGACTGACGCATGATGGGCAGACGTGTGTACTGGACTTGGCCTCACGATCACGTTCCGCCTTGCTCAAACTGAGCTGTCGTTGCCGCTCCCCTGGACTCAGCGTCACTTCATAGATACTGGTGCAAAAAGCACATTGACGTGAGTCTCTCGCTGCACTCAGGACCGTAAAGAGACTCTTAATATCACGGCCCTGCTTGCGGTTCTCCTCCTCCTGGGTACGACGGTAGAGAAGACGGCGACGCTTCCTAAACTCCTCGGCAGCAGGGGCGTACAGAAAGTCCTTGACACGTTTCCGCTGCCATTCCTGCACCTTTTTGCGATCCTTCTCGAGGCGACTCCCGTTGTAGCGGTACTTGGGCTGACTCTCGTGAGGGTAGTCGCTCACCGGTGCCAGGATATGGGCCAACGGATCGAGCAGTCCGCCCATCTTATTCTCCAGGTAATACTCCACATTGAGCGGCACCTGCTCCTCGATGATCTTTTGAATGTCCTCCACCATGTCGCGGGCCTTTCCGAGCACGCTCGTCTCGCCTTCAGTTCGCAGCAGGCGTCGTCGACGCAGAGCCCGGCTCTCTGCCTCGGCCAGCGCCTTTTCGTCCCCGCCACCCATACCATCCTCGTCTGCACACGCCGCATCCCAGAGCGCCTCTTCATCATCTTCTTCCTCCTCATCCTCCTCCTTATCCTTATCCTCCTCCTTATCCTCCTTCCCATGCTTATCCTTATCCTTATCCTTATCCTCCCCGTTGACCTTTTCAGTCTTTCCAGTGCTTGGTTGCTGTTGATGTCCTGTGTCTTCGCGCAGCCACTGAGCGTCATCGACACTCACGAAGCCGTAGGAGACACGGTCGCCTGCAGCCACACGTCCACCTCGTTTGTTGCTCAGCTGTGCTACAACGGCATGCTCCGGCGGATTGTCGTATTGTAGCTTGTTGAGACGCTTGTGGATGACAAACTCGCTCAAGTCAAACTCGTTGAGCGCCACTTGTCGCAGCTCTTCGCGCAGCTCGCGCAGATAGCCTACCAAACGTTTCTTAAGCGCATCCGTGTTCTCAATGTCGAGATTCGTCGATGTTTCGCCGCTCGGCCGCATGAGAAGGTCAAAGAGCGTGCCGACCTGGCGCTTCACAAAACGGATGTGCTCGCCCTTTACGACGGCATTGCCTTTGTGCAGCAGTCGTTTCGAGCCCACGATATCCATCACATAGTTCTTCTTGACGTGAAATAGCGTCATGCGTGACATCTTCTCGGGGTCAATATTCATCACATCAAGCATCATCTCGTTGACAAGGGCAGAAACGCAGTGGGCGTCATCCATCACGTCGCCTACTTTGCTCGCTGGATCGAGGAAGGCCCGTGGCCAGCCAACCATCACCGAGTCCGTGTCGCCCGCATGTGTGTGGAGGTTGCCGCTCGCGTCCCCACAGTCCTCCGGTCCATGTATCTCCCGACATGGGTCCAAGAGCAGCGTTTCGCAGTTCACCTCGTCGGGACCACCCATGGCCTCAAAGGTCGAGATGAACGTCTTGGTACGCTTCTTCCATGCCTTGGACCGTTCTCGCAGTTCAGGCACACGCTGGCTCTCGTGTATGTACGAGGTCATCTGGATGACGTGCCGGCCACGCGACGTGATGGAGGCCGCAATCTCCATAAGCGGGAGGATCGCGATCAACATCGGTACACCCATGGCACCATAGGTCGAGTTGAGGACAATCTTGCAGGCCAACTGGAAGGCGTCGGAAGCAGAGGCAAGACTTTCGGCATAGGCAACGGCCTGATCGGTTGTAATATGCGCAGGCAAGGCCGCCATAGCCTCTGCCACCATGGCGAGCCAGATCGTTTTAGGGTCGCTATCAGCCAGGTTACTCTCCTCCTCTGTGGTATGGAAGGGCCGCTTGAACCAGGAACCCCAATAGCCATTGTCGATGTAGACCTGGATGGAGTCGACCGTATTCTTGTCGATCTTCTCGAATTCGTCCCGATACTGCAAGACACGCGCGAACGTCTTCCAGCGTGCCATCTCGCCTTTGAAGCCCTTACGCATTGCAAAGAGCTTCTTCTGTGCCGTTTTGAGGATTGAGTACTCGACATCCGAGTGCCAGAAACACTCCTTTAGCTCGGGCTCTCCGTAACCCTCCTGCTCCGCAGCTGCCGCGTCCACCACCGACTCTCCGCAGTGAACTAAAAAAAGGTTAGCAAAGCAGGGTGAATGAATGGATGGATGGATGGATGGATGAATAGGTTGGATGGGAGCGAGAGGGTAGATACTTTGCCCGTCGGCCCCAATAACCGTACGTGAGTAGGTGTAGCGTGGTAGTGCATAGTGTTTGATCATGAAGCGAGTCAAGAAGCCCATGTAGACGAGGCCATAGGCAATCATGAGGGACGGGTAGAGCGATGTGAAATCGGGCACCACAATGGGATCGAGATGCCAACCCCGATGGGGATCAAAATTGTAGGCACCTTCGTAGCCCTTCGCCTTGTCCGGTTTCTTCTTGAAACGCGGGCTTGTCTTGGCAAAATTGAGGGCCAAAAATGGCTCAGGCTGGAGCCACGCGTCAGGCCAGTGCAAGTGACGTCGTCCGTAATCGGGTATCAAATGGGGAACACCGTGGTTGGGATGATTTCGGGGTAGTTCGTCCAGGTGGAAGCGCTTGGCCGTTGTGGCCACGTTACCAAATACTTTTTTCTGCTGACCGCCGAACACTTGTTGAAACGTCAGATTGCAGAGACTGCCCATGGCAATCATGTAGTCGAGCTTGCTGCGGTCCTCCAGCAGGTGTACAGGAAGAACGGCATCAATGTAGCAGTAACAGAGGAAGAACCAGAGCATGCGGCCCCCGCCTTTCCAGTACTCGCCGCCTTTGGTCACGTCGACGTTGAGCTTGCGACGTGGGAACTGGACAGGTTTCTTGCGCGTGTCCCCGTCAGGCCAGTACTCGGCTCGCGTAAAAAAGCGATCAGGCACCCGCACGCGATCGATCCTGTGGAGGAGTTCAGTGGATGCAGCCGCCTCCTTCACCTCGCGATACGTGAGATGCTTCTCGCTCTGATGGTCGAGTGTCAGCGGCTTGTCGTTGGCCTGCGTGTCCAGCCATACATTGAGGCCATCCACCATGTTGATGTAGGGCATCTTGATCGAGAGCACCTGGCGCTCTCCCTTGGCTGCACTGCCACGCTGCTGGTACCACGCCCAGGAACCACGACCTTCGCGCTGCTGCAGGGAAAAGGAGAGGTTCGGAGGGCTTTTGGGCTTGCTTGCGCGACCACCGTGGCCCCCCTCAATGATGCCATTGAGTTCTTCTGTGCGGCCAAGCTTCTTGGCCGCAAGCACCTGGTCGCGCAGGTACAGGTAGGGCAGATCGAAGCCCTCTATATTCCATCCGGTGAGCACGTCGGGCTGCCACTCCTTGATCAGCCTAGCAAAGGCCTCAATCATAACCTTTTCATCATCAAATTCCTGCACTACAATATCGCTATACTGGGCTGGTAGCGACGTTGGCAAAGCAGCAGCAAGCGTTCTGTCCAGTGGATGGCGACCGCGATCCATCTTCTCCTGCTCCTCCGGGTGCTTCAACAGGAAGGCGAGTGTTCTGTGAAAATGCAGCGCCTTGTCCACACCAAGCCGCCGTTCGACGGCCACAATCATGAAGCACGGGTCTGTGTCATCCTCATCCGGCAACGTGGGCTCCTGTCGTTTCGGATGGAAGAGCACAGGGCCCGTACCACCCATTGCTCGGAGACGTTCCTGACGCTGATTTTTGCGCTCTCTCTTCGTGGCGGCACGTCGCTTGCCGGCCACCTTTCGTGCCGGCTTGAGGTGGTAGCGCGGAACAGTAGCAGCAACGGTAGCGGTGGTTCTAGTGGTAGTGGTACCGGTGGTTGTCCCGATGATGCCAGGGCTGTGCCGTCGCGTGGCGATATATTCGACCCACTGGCGCTTGGCCTCGCGCCATGGATGGACCACCTCCCGGGCAAACCAGGAGCGTATCACATCAGCGTTCTGGGCGTTTCTTACACCGTAGGGTAGGGCCTCGCGCTTAATGTTGTACGTGCTCTTGAGATAGTTGAGCAAGGCTTCGGCATCCCACTTAGCAACGGGAAATCGTGCGCTGCCAGTCACGGGGTCTGGCTTGCCGGCACACTCAATATCAAAAGAGAACACCCTGAGCGGCGCATTCTCCTTAATGTCGGGTCGGGCGCATACCTCCTTCCAGTGTGCTGAGTAGTGCAGATCGGCGTGGATGATCGTGTTGTGCTCTTCCTCGGGTGCATAGTTGAAGATGCGCACCCATCCGCCCATGGTGATGCCGGCGTCCAAGCGAAACTGTTGCATCGGGTCCGAGAACTGGCCCTCAAAGGCGCGCAATGGTGCGTCCTGCGGACAGGCACGCACAAACTCATCGCTGTCGATAAAGTCAATGAGCAAACGAAGCGCCTTTGGTGTCTTGTAGTAGAGGCGGAGAAGGTTCTGGAGACGATCCTTGGGTGGCGTCCATCCGTAGATGGTGCGGCACTGGCCACTGGCATCCGACCAAGCCACGGGGGCGTGACCAGACTGCCACCATTCGTCATGGGCCTTGTATCGGAAATCGATCTTCTGCGTCGCCAAAGGGTCGTCGACACGTGGCACCGTAATGCGTGCGCCTGCATTCGCCTCCATGGCTCCGTAGAGACGTGCCAGGAAGGCTGCCATATTCCAGTGCCGTGTTTTTTTGTCCTCCGTATCTGGACCACCAAAGGACCGGTGTCGCTGCAGATAGAGCGACCAGCGGTATCCTGTGGTGCGCACGGCAACGCTTTGGCCATCTTTAGAGCGCCCACGTAGCACAACGACATCCTCGCTATTTGCCGTCTCGTGTTCCATGCCTACGAGTTGGAATACAAGTTCTTTCTGTTGTGTTGTTTGACGCGCCGGATCAAGATCGGCCCTCGCCTTGATGACTTCAGGTGCTTCCTGTACATCCAGCAGGGCCGCCATTTTCTTGATCTTGGACGCGTCCGTTTTGGTATTTTGCATTGCGAGTGGATTAAGTGGGTGGGGTAGGGGGGAGTGAAATGTCAAAAAAATGGTCGAAGTATAGGTCGTCCGGAAGTGTTTTCTTGTGAGAGAGACAGAGGGAAATGAATTGACTAAAAAGTTATTTCCTCGTG
>Ga0100383_1001351_pt1 | contig 16402 bp, 12 predicted proteins | sample CryGeymeta201507_FD_81565 | JGI IMG/M metagenome (GOLD analysis project Ga0100383, IMG submission 81565) | Groundwater microbial communities from Crystal Geyser aquifers in Utah, USA - Crystal Geyser metaG 2015-07 | ecosystem: Environmental > Aquatic > Deep subsurface > Groundwater | place: USA...
CGGCCTCCAGCGAGATCGCCAGCCCCATCCACCACACCCCGGCGCCGGGTGCCAGCCGCAGCGCTTCGCGGTAGGCGCCGATCGCCTCCTCGTGGCGCGCGAGCCGTTGCAGCACGCCGGCATGGAATCCGTTCTGCTCGGCACTGGCGCCGGCAGCGGCCGCGGCCAGCGTGCGCTCGGCGCCGGGCAGATCGCCCAGTTCGGCCTGGATACGCGCCATCGGCAGCGCCAGGGCGGGCTGCGCGGCATCGAGCGCGAGCCCCTCGCCGAGCAGTTCTCTCGCCTCTGCGAGCTTGCGGCCCTCGATCAGGATGCCGGAGAGCGCGAGGCGGGCGCGGGTATGCCCCGGCTCCTCGTGCAGGGCGACACGCAGCCCCGCCATCGCCTCACCGACCCGTCCCTGGTTGAGCAGGCCCAGCCCCCGGTGCAGGTGGTTCTCGGCCCGCTCGTGTGCGGTCGCCTCGCGCACCCGCTTCTCGATGCGCGGCGGCGGCTCTTCCGCGGTGCCTTCCGCGACCGTCTCTCGCATCGTTTCGGTGGCTGCCTGCTTCCCGGCCGCGGTGGGCGGCGCGGGGCGCGCACCCACGATCACCGGTGTGGCCGATTTTGCGGCGACCGGCTCTACGGCCGCTTTCGCGGCCCGCTTCACGGCGGTCGGCTTCGCAGCGGAAACGGCCGCGCTCTGTGTCTGGGTGCCGGAGCGTTCGGTCGCTGCAGGCGCCGCGGGGATTGCTGGCGCGCTCTCGGCCTGCGGACCGACCGGGGGCTTGCGTTCCGGCGCGGCAGCCGCCGGCGGCTTGGCGACGGCGGTGTCCGCCGGCAGCCGCGCGGCTGCCTGGGGTCCGGGCGCTACCGGGGCGGGCTGCGGGGGGCGCAGCCACCACAGCGCGGCGGCCGTGGCCGCCACCAGCGCAGCGGCACCCGCCGCAAGGAGCCGCCACGAGGACCGGCGCTCGGCAGGCAGGAAGCGCACCTCGCCCGGCAGCTCCGAGCGCTCGGAGCCGGCGGCGCGGCGTGCGTCGAGATCCTTCAGCATCTGGTTGATCAGGCTCATCTGCGTCGCTTGCGCTCAGAAGCCCAGCACCGGCGCTCTCGTGCCTTCCGTGTCCCGCACCGCCGCCAGCACCTGCGGGCGGCTCACCGCCTGTCGGCCCTGCCCGTAGGCGGCGAGCAGCGCCTTGTGGGCGAGGATGTTCACGAGCCTCGGGATGCCCCGGCTCGCGCGATGGAGGAGGCGCAGCGCGGCCGGGGAGAACAGCCGCGGGCCGCGATAGCCGGCGACCCGCAGCCGGTGCGCCACGTAGTGTCCCAGCTCGCGCCTGCCGAGGCCTTCGAGCCGGCAGTGGAAGGCGATGCGCTGCTTGAGCTGCCGCACCGAGGGATCGTCCAGCTTCTCGTCGAGTTCCGGCTGGCCGAACAGCACGATCTGCAGCAGCTTGCGTTTCTCCGTCTCGAGATTCGAGAGCAGCCGCAGCGCTTCCAGGCTCGCGAGCGGCATCGCCTGCGCCTCGTCGATGCACACCACGACGCGCTTGCCCGAGCGCGCGAAATCGAGCAGCGCGAGCCCCAGCCGCTTGCGCCAGTGATAGGGGTCGTCGCGCTCCGGCGCCTCGATGCCGAGTTCCTCGGCCAGCGCGCGCAACAGCGTTTCCGGTTCGAGCGCCGGGCTCGGCAGATAGGCGCTGACGCATTCCTCGCCCAGCGTGGCGAGCAGGCGCCGGCACAGCAGCGTCTTTCCCGTGCCCACTTCGCCCGTCACCTTGATGAACCCCTCGCCAGCGCCGAGCGCGATGAGCAGCGTGTTGAGCGCCTCCTGGTGAGCCACGCCGGCGAAGGCGAAACCGGTGTCCGGCGTGATGCCGAAGGGCGGCTCGTCGAGCCCGAAATGATCGAGATACATCCGCTCATCGGGCCGGCGGCGCCGGCTTCTTCGGCGGCTCCAGCGCCTGGAGGCGGCCGCGCGTCTGCACGATGTCCTGCTCCCACTCGCGGTCGCCTCCGACCACGGTCGGCTTGAGCAGAACCACCAGCTCGCGCTTCTGCAGCGCCTTCTTTCCCTGGCCGAACAGCAGGCCGAGGCCGGGCACGTCGCCCACGCCGGGCACCTTGGCCGTATCGTTGGTCTGCGCCTGTTCCATCAGCCCGCCGATGGCGACGATGTTGCCGTCGCGCACCCGCACGATGCTGTCGGTCTCGTTGGTGCGGCTGGAGGCGAGCGGAAGCTGGAAGGTCCCCAGCGTGCCCAGGTTGATCTGCTTCTCGCGCTCGGAGACCACGCTCACCGCGGGGCGGATGTGGAGGATGATGTTGCCCGCGTCATCGACCTGCGGGGTGACGTCGAGCGAGATGCCGGAGAAGAAGGGCTGGACGGTGATGGTCGGCGCGGTCGTCGTGCTGCTCCCCGAGCTCGTCGTGGTGGTCGAGACATTGGTGACGAAGAAATCGTCGGTGCCGACCTTGAGCACCGCCTTCTGGTTGTTGATCGTCGCGATCCGCGGGCTGGAGAGCACATGCACCGTTCCCTGCGTCTCGAGGAAGGAGATCAGCGCGGCGAAGCTGCCGGTGGTGAAGGCCAGCCCGAGCACGCCCGAGAGCGGCGAGTTCGCGATCGCGCCCTGGAGTCCGGCGAGCGGCGGGGCGAGTACGTTGCCCAGAACGTTGGGCACGAAGGCTCCGGCGTCGGTGCTGTAGGGCGGGGTGATCGCGCCGGTCTGTCCACCGATGCCGCGCCCCGAGGCGACGTCGAGCTGGCGCGGGTCGAGTCCGGCGGAGATGCGATGCGCGCCGCTCGCGGTGAAGGCGGCCCAGTTGATCCCGGACTGGAAGCCTTCGCTCAGCACGACCTCGATGATCTTCGCCTCGATCATCACCTGGCGCTCGAGTGAAAGCCGCGAGGCGCGCAGGAAGTTCTCCACCTCGCGCAGCTCGCGCGGGAGCGCGCGCACCACGATCAGGCCGGCCTGCGGGGAGACGACCACGTTGCGCCCGCCCTCGGTGCCGACGATGGAGCGGATCGACTGCGCGAGTTCGGTCCAGAAGTCCGACTGGTTGAGGGTCGAGACCTGGCTGCCTTCGGTGACCGCCGTCGTCGTGCCGCCGGTCGCGCTGCCGCTCGCGGCGGGGGTGGCGCCGCCGCTGCCGGTGCCGCCGGTGGTGATCGAGCCCGAACTGATGCGGGTGTCGCTGCGTCCAGAGCGCTGACCGGTGAGGTAGTTCACCTGGAATACGCGCGAGGTCATGCTCACCGGCTGGACGAAGATGCGCGTGCCCTGGACCTTGTATTCGTAGCCGTAGAGCTCGCGGATCGTGTCGAGGGCTTCCTGCACCGTGATGTCCTTGAGGTTGAGCGTGAGCTTCCCGGTCACGCTCGGGTGCACCAGCATGCTGAAGCGTGTCCCGGAGACGATCGCCGCGAACACCTGGCTCGCCGGCGCTTCATTGACGGCGAGATCGAAGCGCTGCTCGGGCACGGGTGCGGCGAGCCGCGCGCCCGCCTCGCCGAGCGGCGGGAGCAGCGCGCGGGCGACCGCCTCGGGCGGCTGTGCATCGCGGTTGCGGGCCTCGGCGGCTGCGCGCATCTCGGCATCGATGGCGTCACGGGTGGCGTTCTCGCGCGGGCCCATCTGGCAGGCGGCGAGAACGAGGACGAGGAGCAGCGACGTGGCGTTCTTCATGGTTCCGTCCTCAGCGCTTTTTCTGCGTCCGCCCGGCGACGCGCCGGCCGGCGGGGGAAGCCTGCGCATGCGGCTTCATCGTGACATCCGGATACAGCCTGAGCGTCTCGGTGCTGCCGTCCGCGTTGCGCAGCACGACGCCGGTCTCGTCGATGCGCGCGATGCGCGCCGTCCCGACCTTTCCGCCCACCCGGACCTGCCTGCCATCGATGAGCGCCGAGCGACGCCCGCCCGCGATCATGATCGACTGGAGCCCCGCGGGAGCGGCCGCGCCCGCTCCCGCGGCGACCGCCGTTTCGCGCGCATGGGCCGGAGGGCGGGTGGGATCGGGAAGGCTCTGCGCGTTCGCGCCCGCGGCGAGCGCGAGGAAGGCGAGTGCCGCGGCGAGCGAGCGTGCGCTCACAGGGTCAGCCATGATTCGTCAAGGCTCAGGGTGTAGAGCACCAGCACGAGGCGGGCGCGCGGATGCTCCTCGACCTCGATCGAGAGCTTGTCCCAGTACATCGTCCAGGGCAGGGCTTCGAGCTGCGTCAGGTAGCCGAGCAGGTCGAGGTAGGAGCCGGCCAGCGTGATCTCGACCCCGTGCTTGTAGCCGTTGCCGGCTGCCGCGGATTTCCCCGCCTGTGCCGCGCGAGGGGCGGCGACCGGCGCCGCATTCTCGCGCAGCAGCAGAGGAACGCGCGGAAGGCTCTTCAGGCCGAGCAGTTCGATGCGCGGGTTGCGCCGGAGCAGGTCCTGGATCAGGCCGGACATGTTGCCGGGCGCGACCAGCTTCTTCTGCACCCCCTGCAGATTGGCGTCGATCGCGCCGATGCGGGCCTGGATCTGGCGGATGCGCGCCTTCGCCGCCGCATCCGGATCCTGCGCCGCGGCCGAGCGCAGCGACTCGATCTGGCCGCGCAGCCTGAGGATCTCGGCCCGTTGCTCCACGATCTGTCCGTCATAGAAGCCCTTCTGGCGCGCGAGCGGCGAGATGAACAGCGCGTTGCCGAGATAGACCACGACCAGTCCGGCGGCCGCATACACGAGGACGCGTTCGCGCAGGGACATCGCGTCGAAGCGGGCGAGCACCAGCCGCAGCGTCTTCTTCATCTGCCGCGCTCCCCGGGCGCGCCGGCATCGGCCTTCGCGCTCTCGCCCGCGCGCAGCACGAACTCGATGTGGCGCGCGGCCGGCTTCGCGTCCGCCTTCGCCTCCGCCGCCGGCTCCGGAGCCGAGATGCGCAGCGCGTCGAAGCTGCGCCCGCGCATCGCGGGCTCCGTGCCGAGCCTGCGGATGTATTCCGCGACGAACTCGGGCGCGAGCGTGCGCCCCGCGATCGTCATTTCCGTGCCGCCGGAGCCGATCGACAGCCCGGTGAGCCACAGGCCGTCGCGCGACTGGCGCGCAAAGGCGCGCAGGAATTCCGAGAAGCCGGCGGGCGAGCCGAGCATGCCCGCCTCCAGCGCGCGCGCCACTTCCTCGCGGGCCGCGAGCGTGGCTTCGAGCGTTGCGAGCTGCTCGGCGACCGCGCGGCTTCTCCGGATGCGCCCGGCCTCCTCGGAGAGCCGGTCGAGCCGTTCGCGCTGCTGTTTCAGATCCTCCTCGACGCGGGCCGCGTCCCGTGACATCTGCCCGAGGCGGAACTGGTAGTAGCCGTAGGTGAGCGTGAGCCCCAGGACGATGACCGCCAGGCCGAGCAGGAAGGTGTAGCCGCTGACGAGCTCGCGCCTGGCCCGAAGCGCGCGGTTGTAGAGGTTGATCTGCCGGCTCATGCGCGTGCTTCCTCGTCGCGCAGCGCGACCCCGAGCAGCCGCAGGTACTGTGCCTGCATGGCCGGCTGCCTCACGGAGGGGACCGCCTCGAGGTCGAGCACGCTCCCGAGATCGGGCGTCTCGACCCCGATGGCGAGGTTGGCCGCGAGATGCCCGGCCAATCCGGTCTCGGCGGGCAGGGGCGCGACGAGGACTTTCGCCAGGCTGATGAAATGGAACTGGTGCTCGAAGTGGTCGAGCGAGCGCTGGAGCTCCAGCACGATGCGGTCGAAGAGCGCGGCGCGGGCCGGCTCGGCGGCTTCGAGGATCTGCGGCGCGCCGATGTCGATGCGCCGCGACAGGTAGAGTTCGCCCCCGAAGGTGAAGGTGAGCAGGCCGCCGCCTTCGCCGAGGCCGAGCATCGCCACCCCGCGGCCGACCGGTTCGAACAGGGCGGCGATGTTGCGCTGGGCGGTCTCCGGGATATCGATCACGCTCAGCGGGACGCGCGCCGCCTGGAACAGGCGCACATGCCTGCCGATCACTGCGTTGGGTGCGCACACCGCGAAGACCGAGCGGGCACGCGTTGTCGCGCCATCGTCCGCGGGGATGTCGAGCACGTCGATGGTCGCCTCGTCCGCCGGGTAATCCAGCAGATCCTTGACGCGCCAGCGCACGGCCGATTTCAGCTCCTCGGGCGGCACCGCAGGCGCATCGACCTGCAGCATGTGGTATTCGCCGAAATCCAGGGCGGTGGCGCAGCGGTAGCCGCCGAGCCCGCGGCTGGCGCGCAGCCGCGCCAGGGTGTCGGCGTCGCTGCCCTCCTTGCGCCAGCTCTCGCACAGGAGCACGCGCGGGCGCCCCGTCGCCGCTCGCCGCACGTGTGCCAGCCGCACCGCATCGGAGGCGACCTCCACCGCCAGCCAGCCGGGCCGGTGCCGATCGCCGAACAGCTTCATGGTTGCAGCACCGCGTCTGTCATCGATGCGTGGGGGCGTGTTCTCTGGACACGTTCTCGATCGTTCGGCATCGGTGCCGAAACGGCCCGGAGCCGCGCGCGAGTCTAGCACCTCGGCGGCGGAATCGCGAAACCCTCACGCGATGTCGATGACATTGATGCAACGGTTTCAGGTTCAAAGTCCCAAGTGCCAGCGCTGCGGGTTGCCGGGCACTGCCCGGCCCGGAGCCGAACCTGGAACTTGGAAGCTGGAACCTGGAACTCAGCCGACGATCGGCATCGTCTGGAACCGCGCTCCCAGCACCGGGCCGGCGGGAATCCCCCACCAGTGTTCCAGCACGGTGGCATAGAGGCTGCGGAAATCGGTCGCGAAGGGCAGGTTGCCTCCTGCGTCGAGACGATCGAGGCGGGGGGCCTCGCCGTAGAACTCGCCGCGCACCCGGCCGCCGAGGACGAAATGGGCGTTCGCGGTGCCGTGGTCGGTGCCGCTCGAGCCGTTTTCCGCCGGGCGGCGGCCGAACTCGGCATAGGTGAGGATCAGCGTGCGATCCCAGCGACCGAGCTCGACCAGCGCGGCCCGCAGCGCGGCAAGCCCCTCCGCGAGCTGCGCGAGCAGCCCGGCCTGGATCCCGGGCTGGTTCTGGTGCGTGTCGAAACCGTTCAGCGTGATGCGGAACACCGCCGCGCGGGCGCCGGAGCCGATCGTCTCGGATGCCGTGCGCACCGCGTTGCCGAACGGGCTTCGCGGAAAGGCGGTGCGCAGTGTGGGCGCGCGTTCGCCGAGCCTCGCCGCGGCGCGGGCGAGGTCGGTTTCGACCTTCATGACATGCGCAAGGGCGGGGTTGCGCGTATCGGCCCCCGGCCGCGCGAGCCTCGCCTGGCGGCGGAATCGCTCCGGATCCGTGAGCACGATCGTGCGCGCGTGCGTGCCGGCGAACGGGCCGGGGTCGGCCGAACCGATGACGATGCCATCGGCCGCGAAATCTTGCGGCGGTGGCTGCGCGGCGAACGCGCGGGCGAGCCAGCCCTCGCTGCGGACTTCGCTCGCGCCCGATGCCGTGTCCCAGATCTCGATCGAGCGGAAGTGGGAGAGGTTCGGGTCCGGGTAGCCCAGGCCCTGGATGATCGCCAGCTCGCCCGCCTCCCAGACCGGGAGCAGGGGACGCAGCGCCGGATGCAGGCCGGTGTCCGGGCCGAGCCGGAGCACCTCATCGCGTGCGATCGCCAGCCGCGGGCGCAGCCGGTAGTACGCGTCCTGGGCGTAGGGCACGACCGTGTTCAGGCCGTCGTTGCCGCCCTTGAGTTCGATCAGAAAGAGCGTCCGGTCCCAGGCGGCGGCGTGAGCATCCGAGGGGGACCCGGAGGCGGCGGCTGCGCGCGAGGGCTGCGGCAGCAGTGCCGAGAGCGTGCCGGCGCCGAGGGTCCGGACGAAGCCGCGGCGATCCATGGTCCTATCTGAGCTGAAATGCGGGATCGAGCGCGAGCGCGCGCAGCACTGCGGCGCCTGCGAGCGATGCATCGATCGGAGCGGCCGGCGCGCCGGCAAGCAGCACTGCCTGCGGCGCGAACCCCAGCCGCTGCGCCTGCGCGAGCCACGCATCCGCATCGAACCGGACAGACGCCATCGCGCGCAGCATGCGCATGCGCATGGGGTCGTCACCGCCTGCGCGCGCGACGGCAAGGCGAGCCTGCGGGCCCAGCTCCCCGCTGCCCATGATGCGGTCGACGAACTGTTTGCGCGCGGGGAGCGTCGCGGTGTTGATCCAGGCGTCGCCTCCCGGCCAGCCCTTCACGTTGGGCGGCGCGAACAGGTCCTGGCCGAGGTTGCGCAGCGCCAGCGCGAAGGGCAGCGGATCCTCGACCGCGACCTCGAGCGTGCGCAGCGTGCCCACGACCAGATCGACCGGCGACTTCGTGAGGCTCGCGCGGTTTTCCTCTGCCCAGAAGGCGCGCGAGAGCAGGAGGCTGCGCAGCGCGACCCGGATCTCGTAGCCGCTCGCGCGGAAGCGCTCCGCGATGCGCGCGAGTCCGCGCGGCTCGGGCTGCGGCGAGACGAATTCGCGCCACAGCTTGCCTGCGATGAATTCGGCGGTGGCCGGCTGGGCGAGCAGGAGGTCGAGCACCGCGTCGCCGTCGAAGGCGCCCGTCTTCCCGAGCACGGTCTTGATGCCGTCGTCGTGGATGAAGGGGCGCCACCTGAACTCGCCGGTCTCCGGCTCGATGCTCCATCCGGTGAAGGCGCGCGCGGCTTCCTTCACGTCGCGCTCCGTGTAGCGGCCCTCGCCCAGGGTGAAGAGCTCCATCACCTCGCGGGCGAAATTCTCGTTCGGCCGGCCGCGGCGCGAGGTCGCCGAATCCAGATAGACGATCATCGCCGGATCCTTCGCCACCGCGTGCAGCAGGGCGGCGAAGTTGCCCAGCGCGTGCTCGCGCAGCAACGCGTTCTGCAGGGCCATGAGGCGAGCCGACTTCACCTTCTGCTGGCTGGAGACGAAGTGGTTGTGCCAGAACAGCGTCATCCGCTCGGTGAGCGGGGAGGGGCTCGCCAGCATCTCGCCCACCCACCAGGCGCGCAGATCGGCGCCGATGCGGATCTGGTCGCGCACGGCCGCCTTGCGCTCTTGCTCCGGCAGGGCGCGGATGCGCCGCGGCGCGACGTACTCCAGCGCCTCGGCCGGCAGCGCGGTGACCGCCTGCGTGCGTACCCCGCGCAGCAGCCGGTCCACCGCCTGCTCGCGGTCGAGGCCCGCGAACTCCGCGATTTCCTGCGGGCGCGCGCCGAAGCCGGTGCGCTCGAGCAGGTGGCGCGCGTCGCGCGCGCCCATCGGTGCCGCGGTTGCGCCGAGGGTCGCGGCCGCGAGCAGGAGGACGGGCAGGATGCGCGCGAGCTTCATGGGTCGCAGGCTAGCGCCGATTTGTAAGCCGGGGATGTGCGGTGGCCGCCGGATTGCAAGCAATTGTTTCACCCGCCGGCCGGCGGATTCGCGCCACTTCCGCTCGCGGCTGCGGGTTTCGGGTTTCGGGTTTCGGGTTTTTCTGTCCCCTGTCCCCTGCCGCCCCATCGACGGAAGCGGCCTGATGCCCCGCGGCCGGGGCTCGCCCGGCGAACTCTCGCGCCTCCGCGCAGTCAGTGCGGGTACGCCCCGGCGGCGTGCCGCGCCCCTGCCCATGAACGCTACCGCATCCACCCGCATCCTGGTCATCGCACTGTTCGCAGCACTGCTTGCCGCCTGCGCGGCCTACGACGGCCGCGCTCTGGTGCCCGGCGTGGCGCGCCTGGCGGACGTCGAGCGGGTCATGGGCGCGCCGGCGCTGCGCTGGAAGGCGGCCGACGGCAGCGAGCAGCTCGCCTATCCGCGCGGGCCGCTCGGCTATCACACGTTCATGGCGCACATCGGCGCCGGCGGCCGGCTGCTGCGCATCGAGAACGTGCTCGACGCGAAGGGCTTCGCCGCGATCCGCGCGGGCATGAGCGAGGACGAGGTGCTGCGCGTCCTCGGCCCGCCCGATGCCGCCCGCACCCAGTACTTCGCGGCCCGCGACGAACTGGTCTGGGACTGGCGCTATTGCGACGACTGGAACATGACGGCACGCTTCTACGTACTCTTCGACAACGGTTCGCGCAGGGTGCGCTCCACGATGAGCCAGGAAGAATCCGTTGTCGCGGACGCCGTATTGGTTTATCCGTTCTGTGGGCATTGACGCCGAAAAAATGGGGTCAGACACAGAAAATGGGGTCAGACACGATTAGTAAATATCGTGTCTGACCCCATATCGACTCCCCATCAACCGGAACTGGCACCCCAGAGACGAATCGAACGTCCGACCTACCCCTTAGGAGGGGGTTGCTCTATCCACTGAGCTACTGGGGCGAAGCGCGGATTGTAGCCGCTGGCGGCCTGGCGCGGCGCCTGCCTATCCCTTGATGCACACGAGCGGGCGCAGGCGGGCGACGCGGCGCGCGAGCCCGGCGCGTTCGGTGACTTCCACCACCGCATCCACGTCCTTGTAGGCGTGGGGCGCCTCCTCGGCGATGCCGCGCAGCGACGGGCTGCGCACCAGCACGCCCTCGGCGGCGAGCCGCGCCACGATGTCGCGTCCGGTCCATGTGCGGGTGGCCTGGTGGCGGCTCATCCTGCGCCCGGCGCCATGGCAGGCCGAGGAGAACGAAGCCTGCTCGCCGCTCGCACACCCGGCCAGGATCCACGAGGCGGTGCCCATGCTGCCGCCGATGAGCACCGGCTGGCCGGTCTCGCGGAACTCGGCAGGCAGCTCCGGATGGCCGGGGCCGAAGGCGCGGGTGGCCCCCTTGCGATGCACGTGCAGCGTGCGCGGCTCGCCCGCGACCGCGTGCGTCTCGACCTTGCAGGTGTTGTGGGAGACGTCGTAGAGCAGTCGCAACCGCGCCTGCGGCAGCAGAGCGGCGAAGGCGCGCCGCGCGAGATGGGTGAGCACCTGGCGGTTGGCGAACGCGCAGTTGATCGCCGCGCGCATCGCGCCGAGATAGGCGCGCCCGAGCGCGGATTCGATCGGCGCGCAGGCGAGTTCGCGGTCCGGGAGCGCGAGTCCGAACGAGGCCGCCGCGCCCACCATGCGTCTGAGGTAGTCGGTGCCGATCTGGTGGCCGAGGCCGCGCGAGCCGCAGTGGATGCTGAGCACGATGTCGCCCGGCGCAAGCCCGAAACGCTGCGCGCAGGGCGCGTCGAAGATCGCCTCGACCTCCTGCACTTCGAGGTAATGGTTGCCCGAGCCCAGCGTGCCGACCTCGTCGCGCTGGCGGCGCTTGGCCTGCTCGGACACCGCGTCCGGGTCGGCGCCCGCCATGCAGCCGCCTTCCTCGATGCGCGCGAGATCCTCCGGTTCTCCATAGCCGCGATCCACCGCCCAGCGCGCCCCCCCGCGCAGCAGCGCGTCCATCTCGGTGCCGCCCACGCGCAGCTCTCCGGTGCTGCCCACCCCGGCCGGAATGGCCGCGAACAGCGCATCGGCCAGCTCGTGCTTGCACGGCTCGATCGCCTCGCGCCCGAGGCCGGTGAGCAGGGTGCGCACGCCGCAGGAGATGTCGAAGCCCACGCCTCCGGCCGAGACGACGCCGCCCTCGCGCGCGTCGAACGCCGCCACGCCGCCGATCGGGAATCCGTAGCCCCAGTGGGCGTCGGGCATCGCGTAGGCGGCCCCGGCGATGCCGGGCAGCGCGGCGACGTTCGCGAGCTGCTCGAGCACCTTGTCGTCCATCTCGCGGAGCAGCGCCTCGTCGGCATAGAGCACGCCCGGCACGTGCATGCGCCCGTGCGCGGCCATGCGCCAGGAGAATTCCGAGATGCGTTCGAGCCGGGAGATATCCACCTTTGCGCTCACACGTCGACCACGCACTGGGCGAGCCAGCCGCCGCCGGGCAGGGGTTGCGCCTTCAATTCGGAGAATGTGGCCGCCTTGATCTCGACCGCCGGCCGGTGTTTGGCCACATCGACGGCTTCGCCCCAGAGCGTCGCGCGCAGGCGCCCCGCGTCGATGTGCGGCTCGAAGCGCGAGAACAGCATGCGCCGGGTCGCCATCTCGTAGATCAGCGCGTCGAGCCAGGCCATGAACAGCAGGTCGTCGTCCGCGCCTTCCGCCTCGATGGCGATGGCGTCGCGGGGCGCGATGAGGGCGGGATCGGTCACTACCGCGGTGAGTGCCATCGCGGCCTGCGCGAAGGCCTCCTCGCGGGTAGCGCCGATGCCGCGCACGCCGATGTCGGAGGGATGCGGGAAGTGCTCCCAGCGCGCGCGGATCGGCAGGTCTGCGGCCGCGGTCTCCATGCCCGGGATTGTACGCGGCGGCCGGCTGCGCGAGAGCGTCAGTGGAAGTCGCGGCTGCGCACTTCCAGCGCGCCGAGCAGCGACGAGTGATCCACCAGCCGGCCGGCGACGAGGTGTGCCACTTCGCCCTCGCGCTCTATCCGGCCGTAGACGCCCAGCAGGCGCGCCCCGGTCAGCTCGCGGTGCTGGCGGCGGGCGAGATCGGCATGCACGATGACGTTGGCGAGCCCGGTCTCGTCCTCGATCGTGACGAAGACGACGCCGCCCGCGGTGCCGGGCCGCTGCCGGCAGGTGACCAGCCCGGCGGCGCGGGCGAGCTTGCGGTCGGGGTGGCCGTTGATCCGGGCGGCGGGTTCGAAGCGCAGCGTGGTGAGCCGCTCGCGCAGCAGGGCGAGCGGGTGGCGGCCCAGCGTCAGGCCGAGGCTGCGGTAATCGGCCACGAGATCCTCGCCCTCCGAAGGCGGGGGAAGCCGCAGCGGGGCTTCCGGCGCGGGTGTGCCCCCGAGGTCTCCGGAGGAGGGATTCGCGCCGGCGGCCTCCCAGCAGGCCTGACGGCGGTGACCGCAGAGTTGCGCCAGGGCGCCGGCCACGGCCAGATGCCGGAGGACGGCGGGCGCGAGGCGCGCGCGAGCGGCGAGATCCTCGAGGCCGGCGAACGGCGCGCTCTCCCGGGCCGCGACGATGCGCAGCGCGGCCTCCTCGCCCAATCCCGCGACCATGCGCAGCCCGAGCCGGACGGCTGGCGCGGCGCTCATGCCCTCGTCATCCGGCTCCAGGGTGCAGTCCCAGTCGCTCGCGGTGACCTCGGGCGCGAGCACCGTCACGCCGTGCCGGCGCGCATCCTGGATGAGCTGCGCGGGCGCGTAGAAGCCCATCGGCTGCGAGTTCAGCAGCGCGCACAGGAAGGCCGCCGGCTCGTGGCACTTGAGCCAGGCCGAGACATACACCAGCAGGGCGAAGCTGGCGGCGTGCGACTCGGGGAAGCCGTATTCGCCGAAGCCGGCGATCTGGCGGAAGATCGAGCGCGCGAATTCCGGCGCATAGCCGCGCCGAAGCATGCCCTCGACCAGCCGTCGTTCGATGCGCTCGATGCCGCCGTGCCGCGACCAGCTCGCCATCAGGCGCCGCAACCGGTCGGCCTCCCCCGGCGTGAAGCCGGCGGCGACGATCGCCAGTTGCATCACCTGCTCCTGGAACAGCGGCACGCCCAGGGTGCGCTCCAGTACCCGCTTGACATCGGGAGAGGGATACTCGACCGGCTCCAGCCCCTGGCGGCGGCGAAGATAGGGATGCACCATGCCGCCCTGGATCGGCCCCGGGCGGATGATGGCCACCTCGATCACGAGGTCGTAGAAGCAGCGCGGCGCGAGGCGCGGCAGCATCGATATCTGCGCGCGCGATTCCACCTGGAACACGCCGGCCGAATCGCCCCGGCACAGCATGTCGTAGACGCGCGCATCCTCGGCCGGTATGTCGCCCATCCCGAACGGCTTTCCGCGCCGCCGCGCGACGAGCGCGAGCGCGCGCCGGATCGCCGAGAGCATGCCCAGCGCCAGCACGTCGATCTTGAGCAGGCCGAGCGCATCGAGATCGTCCTTGTCCCACTGGATCACCGTGCGCTCCGGCATGGCGGCGTTTTCGATCGGCACCAGGCGCTGTAGCGGCCCGCGCGAGACGACGAAGCCGCCCACGTGCTGGGAGAGATGGCGCGGAAAGCCGATCAGGGCGGTGGCCAGTTCGACGAGCAGCGCTACCGCGGGTCGCGAGGGATCGAAGCCGGCTTCGCGCAGCCGCTCGGGGATCGTCCCGGCATCATGGTCCCAGGCGAGATTGCGGGTCAGCCGGTCGAGCGCGCCGCGATCGAAGCCGAGCGCGCGGCCGGCATCGCGCAGGGCGCTGCGCATCCGGTAAGCGATGACGGTCGCGGTGAGGGCGGCGCGATGGCGGCCGTATTTCGCGTACAGGTACTGGATCACCTCCTCGCGCCGCTCGTGCTCGAAATCCACGTCGATGTCGGGCGGCTCGTTGCGCTCGCGCGAGACGAAGCGCTCGAACAGCATGCTGGCGCGCGCCGGGTCCACCTCGGTGATGCCGAGCGCATAGCACACGGCCGAGTTCGCCGCCGAGCCGCGGCCCTGGCAGAGGATGCCGCGCGCGCGGGCGAAGGCGACGATGTCCTCCACGGTGAGGAAATAGGGCTCGTAGCCGAGCTCGGCGATGAGCGCGAGTTCGTGCTCGACGAGCGCGCGCACGTGCGCCGGTGGCCCCGCGCTCCCGTAGCGGCGCGAGATCCCCTCCTCGGTGAGCCGGCGCAGGGCGCCCGCCGGAGTCTCGCCCGCGGGCACCAGCTCGTCGGGGTATTCGTAGCGCAACTCTTCCAGCGAGAACTCGCAGCGCGCGGCGACGTTCAGCGTCTCCTCGAGCAGGGCGGGCGGAACCAGGCGGGAGAGCGCGTCGATGGCGCGCAGGTGGCGCTCGCCGTTGGGATGCAGCGCGCCGGCGCAGGCGGCGAGCGGCCTGCCGAGGCGGATCGCGGTGAGCAGATCCTGGAGCGGCCTGCGCTCGGGGACGTGCATGTGGATATCGCTCGCTGCGACCCGCGGGAGGCCGGCCGCCTTGCCGAGGGCGGCGGCCGCGGCGAGCCGCGCTTCATCGTCAGGACCGCGATGCAGTTCGACGGCGATCCAGCACCGTCCGGGGAAGAGCGCCGCGAGCCGGCGCGCCTCCTCCGGGTCCGTCCCGGTATCGGCGAGCAACAGGGTGAAGCAGCCAGGCAGGCCGGAGTCGAGATCGGCGCGCTCGAGCCGGTAGCCGCCCTTGGGTGCGGCGCGCCTGCCGTGCGTAATCAGCTCGCACAGGTTGCCCCAGCCCTCGCGGTTCGCGGCGAGCAGCACCAGCCGGGGACCGTCGCTCAGGCGCACCTCGGTGCCGAGGATCAGCTTCATCCCCAGCCTGCGCGCGGCCAGATGGGCGCGCACCGCACCGGAGACCGAGCACTCGTCGGTGATCGCCAGCGCGCCGTAGCCCAGCGCATGGGCGCGCTCCACCAGCTCCTCCGGGTGCGAAGCCCCGCGCAGGAAGGTGAAGTTGCTTAGGCAGTGCAGCTCGGCGTAGGCGGACATGACGGCTGCCGAGACTGTACGGATAATCAGCCATCAAGGCAAGCGAGGATAAAGATAATGGGGTCAGACACCATTATGTTGCGAAGCGGGTAGGCAGGCCGAGGAAGGATGATAAGGATAAAGATAATGGGGTCAGACACCATTATGTTGCGAAGCGGGTAGGCAGGCCGAGGAAGGATGATAATGGTGTCTGACCCCATTATCGCGCTGCACAGCGAAAGCCGACCATGTCCAGGCCGATGTCGGGCGGATTGCCGTGGCGGTAGCTGGTGCGCAGGCAGTAGGCATCGTTGCCCCAGCCGCCGCCGCGGATCGCCACCTCGCCGCTCCCGGCGGCATAGGCGCTCGATGTCCATTCCCACACGTTGCCGGCCATGTCATAGAGCCCGAACGGCGACACGCCGGCGGGAAAACTGCCCACCGGAGCGGTGCGCAGAAAACCGTCGGCGGCATCGGCGGCACAGCAGCGCTCGGCGCCGTAATTGGCCCGCCTCGATCCGCCTTCGGCCGGGACCTCGCGCCCCCAGGGATAGCGCCTGCGGTCGGTGCCGCGCGCGGCGAATTCCCATTCTTCCTCCGTGGGCAGCCGCAGTCCGCGCCAGGCACAGTAGGCCTGCGCGTCGCGCGCGCTCACCTGCACCACGGGGTGTTCATCGAGCCCGCCGATGCCGGCGCCCGTGCCCTGGGGATCGAGCCAGTTCGCGCCGGCCACCGGGCGCCACCGGTCGGTCCACACGTGGCCGATGCGACTGCGCCGCGCATCCGTCACATATCCGGTGGCCGCGACGAACTCGCGGAATTCTCGGTTGGTCACCTCCCGGGGCATCATCCGGAACGCCTGCAGGCTGACCGGACGCGGGACCTCGTCGCTCTCGCCGTGTGCATCGCCCATCGTGAACATGCCCCCCGGCACGGGCAGCAGCTCGGCCCGGCCTGTGAGGGCGTCGCAGGCCGCAGACCGGTCGCGGAGCGCCGCACGATGCGAGCGCCAGGCGCGCCAGGCGTGCGCGTCGTAGCCGAATCGGCATCCGCTCAACACCGTCAGCGCGCCGACCAGATCGCCCGCGAGCCAGTCGGGATCGCCCGCGCGCCCGAGCCGGCCGACTAGGGCGGA
>Ga0100383_1001406_pt1 | contig 16073 bp, 14 predicted proteins | sample CryGeymeta201507_FD_81565 | JGI IMG/M metagenome (GOLD analysis project Ga0100383, IMG submission 81565) | Groundwater microbial communities from Crystal Geyser aquifers in Utah, USA - Crystal Geyser metaG 2015-07 | ecosystem: Environmental > Aquatic > Deep subsurface > Groundwater | place: USA...
GCGCAAAGTTAAATAGCAGCCGTGAATGTCACCGATAACAGCAATCATCAATACCTAAATGTAGTTATTTTGTTTAGCAAATTCTGTAAGTTCACTCCTAAATTTTGGATGAGCAATCCCGATAAGTGAACCTGTACGCTCGCGGATTGATTTACCATGAAGCTGCACAGCACCATATTCAGTAACTACATAATGAACATCAGCACGATTAGTTACAACCCCGGCTCCCGATTTAAGAACGGGAGTAATTCTTGAGATGGAGAAATCTTTTGTTGTTGAAGGAAGTGCGATGATCGGTTTTCCTCCTTTAGAACGAGCCGCTCCGCGAATAAAATCTACCTGCCCGCCAAATCCGCTGTAAATTTTTGTCCCGATTGAATCCGAACAAACCTGCCCGGTAAGATCAACTTCAATAGCTGAATTAATCGCTACCATTTTAGCGTTTTGCGAAATAATAAAAGGATCGTTAACGTATTCCTGCGGATGGAATTCTATCATGGGATTGTTATGAATGAAATTATACAAACGTTGAGTGCCCAGAACAAAACCGGCAATCATTTTCCCCTGGTGCAAAGTTTTTTTCGAATTTGTAATTATCCCCTTTTCAACAAGATCTATAATTCCGTCGGCAAACATTTCAGTATGAATGCCGAGGTCTTTCTTGTTTTCTAAAAATTTTAAAACATTATCCGGAATAACTCCGATACCCATTTGAAGAGTGGAACCATCTTCTATCAACTCAGCTATGTTCTCACCAATCTTGGAATAAATAGTTATCCATTCCTGGGTAAGATTTCGTTCAGATTGCGGAAGTTCCGGAATTGGTTCATCCATTTCAACAACATATGTTATTTTACTGATATGGATGAAGCTGTCGCCAAGAACACGTGGCATTTGTTTATTCACCTGGGCAATGATGATGTCTGCTTTCTCCGTAGGTGATTTCGTAATCCCGACTTCAACACCGTAGGAACAGAAACCGTGTTCGTCCGGCGGAGATACATGGATCAATGAAACATTTGGCTTGATAATTCCAGTAGAAAATAAAAGGGGAACTTCGTATAAATAGACAGGAATAAAATCAGCTTCACCTCTTGCGAACGATTTTCTTGCCTCGCTTCCCATAAAAGTTGAGTAATGCCGAAAATGTTTCGTCATTCCCGGTTCAAAATAAGGAAGTTTCCCGACCGATAACGCATGAAAGAGTTTAACATTTTCAAGTTCATCCTTGCGGGCAACCATTGCATCAATCAATTTGAACGGCATAGCGCAATTAGAATGAATAACTACGTTATCATTTGATTTTATTACTTTAACGGCTTCCCCGGCGGAAACTAATTTCTGAGAATAGTTTTTTAAAGTACTCGAAGCATATATCGGTTTAGCGGTAGTATCGGTCATCATAACTTCATCTTCATATTAATCTAATTCGTTGAAAAAAAATGGATTCTTCTGAACTCAACATTGAACGTTTCGGCAATGATCTCGTTTGAACAATAGCCGTTGTGGGTGCAAATTCCTTTCGATAATCCGGGGTCTTCAATGACTGCAGCGGAAAGTCCATTGTCTGCAATATCTATAATATAATTTAAGGATGAATTAGTTAATCCGTAGCTTGCGGTGCGGGCAACAAGCGCCGGCATATTGGGGACGCAGTAATGAATAATATCATGCATTGTGAAAATTGGATTTGAGATGGTTGTTGGCCTGCTAGTTTCGACACATCCTCCCTGGTCAATACTCACATCAACAATAACAGCTCCTTTTTTCATGGTCTTTACCATTTCTTCGGTTACAAGGTGAGGAGTTTTTTCCCCTTTCATTAACACGGCGCCAATAAGAACATCAGCAAATTTTACACCGCGCGAAATGGTATATGGGTTTGCCATTACTGTTGTAATTTTTCGTTGAAATGTTTCATCAATTTTCCTCAAACGATTTAGATCTTTATCTAACACGATTACCTGCGCTCCTCGTCCGAGAGCGGCTTTTGCCGCACTGGTTCCTACCACTCCCGCGCCAATAATTACGACTGCAGCCGGAGAAACACCGGTAATTCCGCCAAGAAGCACACCTCTGCCAAAGCTACTTTTACTCTCCAACAACCCTTCAGCTACCTGGATGGAAACGGGACCGGCAATTTCGCTCATAGATTGAAGCACGGGCAACCCTGTTTCACTTTCGATTAATTCATAGCCTATCGCAGTTACTTTTTTTGCCAGAAGATTGGAGAGCACTTTCTTTTCGCTTACAACTAGCTGGAGGAAAGAAAAAATTATTTGATCCTCCTGCAGATACCCCGACTCTTCTTCAGTAATGCGTGCAACCTTTGCGATAATCTCAGAACGCTGAAAAACTTCTTCCGTTGAATAAACAATCTTAGCTCCCAGCGATTCATATTCATCGTCTGAAAAATGACTGTCATTTCCTGCCCCTTTTTGAAAATAGACTGTATGCCCTGCTTTGATCAATGCATCCACACCGGCTGGCACTAATGCAACACGTTTTTCCTCGTATTTACCTTCTTTTGGAATTCCGATTCTCATTGTAATTCTCGATGGTTAAAAATATTTTTTTAATTTTTTCGTTTTATTATTAGAGACTTCTAAAAACTTTTCAGAAACTTATTAAAATTAACTAATCAAAACAATTCCGGCTTAAGAAATGAGGGTGTCAACCCAAACAAAATTTCATCACGACGCAGCTACAGACTCCCTTATCCTTCGGCATTTCCTGCAGCATATCGTTTAATTTTCTGTGTTGTAGTTTTTTCAAATTCTTGTTGACGAATATAAAACTTTTTAATTTGTTTAAACGATGCGAGTTGCTGATTAGTGTCTTTAATTACTTCGCTTATTTTATGCTGAATTAATTCTTCGGTAATAGGAACGTTATTTTTTTCAGAATATTCGATAAAAGCCTCTGCATCAACAAAAATTTGTGCGGCAATCCTTTCATCGTGCTTCTCGTCTTTTTCGCCGAAGACAAGCGATTCCATAACATAAGCACTGCGATGCAAAATATCTTCAATCTCTTCCGGGAAAATATTTTTACCGTTGTTTGCAATGATAACGTTTTTCTTTCTTCCGCTTAGATGCAAAAATCCTTCACTATCAATAAAGCCAAGGTCACCGGTCTTAAACCAACCTTCTTCAAATGTTTCCGAAGTAGATTTTTCATTTTTATAGTAACCAAGCATTATACTTGATCCTTTAGCATAAATTTCACCGATTCCGTCTCCATCCGGATCATTTATTTTAATTTGAACACCGGGTAAGGGTAATCCCGCCGCGTTATCTTTAAAATTATCAATCTGGTTCAATGCCAGGATCGGAGAAGTTTCAGTAAGCCCGTATCCCTGTATAAAATTGAATCCGAAGTCTCTTAATCCTTTCGAGACTTTTGGATCCGGTGCCGCGCCTCCGGCAATAAATAACCTAATTGAGCCGCCAAATTTTTGATGCAGTTCAGAAAATATCTTCTTCTTGAAATTTTTCAACCCGGCTTTTTGTGCAAAATCTGTAAGCGATATCAATGGCTTCATTATTGCCGATTTTACTTTATCTTTTCCAATCGCTTTATAAATTGCACGGAACATTTTTTCGAACAGCAGCGGAACGCCAAGCAGCATTGTTGCATGGACTTTCTGAATATCTTCCGAAACTGATTTTAACGAGCGTGCAAAATGAACCGACGCTCCGCTGTATACGGGACATAAAAATCCACACGTACATTCGTAGGTATGATGCATTGGCAGAACGGAGAGGAATTTATCATCCGGGTAGATGAAAAGCATTTTTGTCATTGCCATTAAATTTGCTGCCAAGTTTGTTTGACTCAGCATTACTCCCTTTGCTCTTCCAAGAGAACCTGATGTAAAAATAATTTCTCCTAATTCGTCGGGATTAATTTTTGGAAGCTGGTTCACCGTGAAAGGTTGAGATGAGGCGATCATTTCTACCATCGAAAGAAATGAATCATTCTTTTTTTGCACATCCATAGAAATGAAATGCTTCAACCGTATGAGGACATCTTTTTTTTCTGAAAGTAATTGAGAATAAGTTTCAGAGAAGATAATCACCTCAGCATCAGACTCGTGAATGATGTTTAATATTTCATTCGGGGGAAGGTTTTTGTCAATGGGAACAACAACATAATTGAATGCCATTAACGTAAGATAAGCAATTCCCCATTGTACACGATTTTCACCGATCAGTGCAACATGCGTCCTCTCTTTAATGCCTAATTGTTGAAGTGCAGAACCAAACTGTAAAATATTTTCGAGTAATTCTGTGTATGAGACTTTCGAAACCGGTGTATTTGTTAAATCTTCGAGCGCTACTTTTTGGTTGTACTTTTGCGAGGATTTAATAATCATATCCTGCAAAGATGAAATAACAGGAACGACAAATAGCCTTTTATTTTTATCCATTAAATCTCCTTCGGCATTTTGATAGTGGTTCATTGCCGGTTGTTTGTAAATTATTCCAACCCGCTTCAACATATAACTTTCTACTTTCTACTTTACACTTTGAACTGATTAAATAATCTGCAAACATCTCTCAAGATCTTTCAATATATCTTCAACATTTTCTATTCCGCAAGCAAGCCTGATGCCGCCCGGGTGGATTCCCGATTCCACCAACTTATCAGCCGGAACAGCCGAATGTGTCATTGAAGCAGGATGTTCAATCAAGGTTCGCGTATGCCCGAGACTAACCGCAAGGGTCATCGTGTAAGCATTTTTTGCGGCATAGTTCATAAATTTTCTGCCTAATTCTCTCATCTCCTCATAGGTATTTCCTTTTAAAGCAAAAAAGAGCAAACTGCCGGGAGCAAAATTTCCATGAAAATCTTTCATTTGTTTTTTTGCTAATTCGTAATATTTAAACGAGGGTAAACCGGGATAGTTTACTAAATCAATTTTAGGATGCAAGGAAAGATACTCAGCAATTTTCTGTGCATTCTCGATTTGCTTACTGATGCGGAGCTGTAAAGTCGGCAATCCATAAGTGAGTATTGTCCATGCAGCTTTCGTGTTAAGAACGGCGCCAAAATCTTTACGGTATAACACAAGAGAATCATAAAAGGATTTTTTGCCGATAACCACACCGCCCATATCTGTACCGAATCCTCCGATTCCTTTTGTCAAAGAATGAATAGTAAAATCAGCTCCAAGTTCAATGGGCCTTTGACAGTATGGCGTTGCAAAAGTGTTATCAACAACGATATAAACTTTTTCACTTTCAATTCTCTGCACATTCACTTCATCAACAATTTTCCTGATGGCGCCGATGTCAATAATATCTAAATTCGGATTTGAAGGAGATTCAAAATATACCACCCTGGTTTTATCGGAAAGGACTTTATTAATATTTTCCGGTTTAGTTAAATCAACTTGAATATTTTTGATCTGATATCTTGGATACCAATTATTAAGGAGAGAAAAAGTGCATCCATAAAGTGTCCGGTGAGAAATAATTTCATCGCCGGTTTTAGTCAGAATTCCAAATATCCCCGAAATAGCTCCCATACCGGTTGAAAAGGTGAGAGCCATTTCACCTTTTTCAATGTAGGCAAGGTTCTCCTCAAGCATGTCTTTATTCGGTTCACCAAGGCGATCATAGATGTAGATCGGGTGTGCATTTTCAGTTATTAAATTTGAGTGAGCGAATTCTGAAAAACCTTCAGCGCCGCGTTCAACTGAATCGAGTCTGAAAATAACCGAAGAAGAAAGAGGGGCAACTACGTGGTGTGTATAATCCCATTTAGTTGATTGGTTTTTACCATAAATGAGATGTGTTTCCATGGAGTAAGCGGAATCATCAAAACCTTCCGCTTTTGCAGTTAAATCATTTTCCTTTTCCATTGTCTTCCCTGTGAAAAATTTTATAAAAATGTATTTAAACTTAGGTATTTCTTTGTTAAGAGTGAAACCGGGGTTTTATTAATCTATAAGGTAATTCAGGTTTTAAATCTTTTAGCATTTTGTAAAAAAAAAATTAGATGGATGTTCCGAGTGAAACCAGAATAGGAAAAATAAAAGCCTTATAAGTCTTTATACTTCTAAGGCTTTAAGCAAGTGCGCACGGAAAGTTTCTGAACCTGTGACGCGCCGAATAATTAGTTATTCCTTAATGAAGTGAGCTTCTACGCTTCAAATCACCTGATTTCAAATTGTTTCTTTAATCGGTTCTAAGTGCGGGGCAAGAAGATTAAAGATAAAAAACGCAATCAAGTAAACCGAACCTGATATTATGAACAACCAGACGTAACTTCCTGTCAGCTGAAGGATAAAACCGGCAAATGTTGCAATCATCATTCCACCTATCGCACCGGCCATTCCGCCGAACCCTACGACAGAAGCAACAGCTTTCTTCGGGAATAAATCGGAGACGGTAGTAAATAAATTTGCTGACCAACCTTGATGAGCCGCTGTGGCTATGCTTAATAACATAACAGCAATCCACATCTCTGATGCCTGTGAAGCGAAAACAATCGGCACAACACAAAGCGCCATAATTAACATTGCGGCTTTTCGTCCTTTGTTTACGGTGAATCCGCGTTTAATGAAAAATGAAGAAAGCCACCCGCCACCGATACTTCCTACATCTGCCATAACATAAATGATAATCAAAGGCGGTCCAATTTGATCAAGTGTAATTCCATAATTTTTAAATAAAAATTTGGGGATCCAATAAAGATAAAACCACCAAATTGGATCAGTTAAAAATTTGGCGATAGCAAAAGCCCAGGTTTGTTTATACTTAATTAATTGAAGCCATGGGATCTTAACACTTGTCTCAGCCGGATCAGAAAGGATGTAGTCTAATTCTGGCTTTTTTAATCTTTTATGATGCTCCGGTTTTTCATACAACACCCACCAGAGAATTAACCAGATGAACCCCAATGCGCCGGTAGCTATAAAAGCTTCTTGCCAACCGTAGGTAATGGTAATCCAGGGGACAACTAATGGTGCAGCAATGGCTCCGATGTTCGAACCGGAATTAAATATTCCCGTTGCGAAAGCCCTTTCTTTTTTAGGAAACCATTCAGCAACCGTTTTGATAGCAGCAGGAAAATTTCCGGCTTCACTTAAACCTAAAGCAAATCTTGCTGTTGCAAACCCAATAACACTTGTTGCGGCAGCATGAAACATTGAGGCAATACTCCATCCAAAGATGGCAAGTGAATAACCAATTTTGGTCCCAAATTTATCAATTAATCCTCCGACAACAACCAGCCCTATCGCATAAGCGGCTTGAAAAGCTGTAACGATATAACCGTAATCAATTTCGTTCCAGCCGATTTCTTTTTGAAGCACCGGAGCTAATATCCCAAGTACCTGGCGATCAATATAATTTATTGTTGTTGCAAAAAATAAAAGAGCAACAATTGACCACCTAAAATGACCGATTTTTTCTACTGCCTCGCTTTTTCCGATTTTATCACTCATAAGAAATCCTTTTTTAATTGAATGGATATTGCTTAAGATAAATTAGTTTTATTTTTTAATTGCTTTCCCCAAAGCGCCACGACAAAACTCAGCAGCACCATCAGAATAATTTGGATGTATAATGAAGTTGTAACTAAATCACCATCAAGAAGGTTAAACTGAATGAATGTATACTTTAATAAATAGTAGAAAATTTTTGAAATACCGATACTGAGAAATACTGATACGAATGTTTCTTTAAGTCTCTTTACAAAAAATAAAAAAAGCAAAATATTTAAAGTGAGATCAATAGTTACTAACAATACTTTGAACATTGCCGGGTGAGATGCAATAAGAAATGAGAAAAGCGGAATGGTTAATGCTAACATCAAACTATTCCAACGATGCGTGACCATGAGTGACAGCAGCACGACTATTCTCATCGGCTCAAGATAGTAAAACGGGATGCCCGTTAAATGTGACAAAGTAGGAAGCAAATAAATAACTGACAGCGCTAAAAAATCTACAACAACTGTCCTGATTTTACTCTTGCTCAAATAAGTTCCGACTAAAATTTCCATTTTATCCTCGCTGCAAAATTTAAAAATAATTACACTGAATATACCGAAGAAGAGGTATCTCCGCCTCTGCCTGTCCAATTCGTATGATAAAACTCTCCTCGCGGCTTATCGGTGCGTTCATAACTATGCGCACCAAAGTAATCTCTTTGTGCTTGCAATAAATTTGCAGGCAATCTTTCATTTCTAATGCCGTCAAAATAATTGAGAGCGGTGGATAAAGCAGGAATCCATATTCCGTTCAGCACAGCTGTAGAAATAACGTTTCTCCAAGAATCTTGTGAAGATTCAATTTTTTCTTTGAAGAAAGGATCAAGCAAAAGATTTGAAAGACCCGGATTCTTATCGAATGCTTCTTTAATTTTTCCTAAGAATGCAGAACGAATGATACATCCGCCGCGCCATATCATCGCTATACCGCCGTTATTCAAGTTCCATCCATTTTCTTTTGCGGCATATTTCATGAGCACATAACCTTGTGCGTACGAAACCAGCTTGGATGCGTACAAGGCTTTTTTCAAATCTTCGATGAATTGTTTCTTATCACCGTCAAATTTTGGTTTAGGTCCGGAAAAAATTTTTGATGCTTCAACTCTTTCATCTTTCAAAGCCGAGAGGGTTCTTCCATAAACAGCTTCCCCGATTAACGTAAGTGGAGCGCCAAAATCGAGTGATGCAAGCACTGCCCATTTACCGGTACCTTTTTGACCGGCTGTATCCAGAATTTGTTCGACAAGAGGATTGCCGTTTTCATCTTTGTATCCAAGAATGTCCCTTGTAATTTCGATAAGGTAACTATTTAATTCACTTTCGTTCCAGTCATTGAACACTTGAGACATCTCGCCGTAGTTCATCCTAAGAAGATATTTCATGATTTGATACACTTCGCAGATCAACTGCATATCGCCGTACTCAATACCGTTATGAACCATTTTAACAAAATGACCGGCGCCGTTTTCTCCAACCCAATCGCAGCACGGTGTCCCTCCATCAACCTTTGCAGCAATCGCCTGGAATATTGGTTTTACATGATGCCATGCAGCTTTAGAACCACCAGGCATAAGTGATGGACCTTTCAATGCGCCTTCTTCTCCTCCGGAAACTCCTGTTCCGATGTATAAAAAACCCTTTCCTTCAAGATATTGCGTTCTTCTGGTTGTATCCGGATAATGGGAATTGCCTCCATCAATGACAATATCACCTTTTTCCAAAAAGGGAATCAATTTTTCAATGATTTCATCAACAGGTTTTCCGGCGGGAACCATCATCATTATTTTTCTTGGGGACTCCAATGATATAACAAGTTCTTGAAGTGACAAACACTGAAAAATATTTTTGCCTTTTGCTCGACCGAGAACAAACCTTTCAACTTTTTCTCTCGCTATATCAAAAACAGAGACGGAAAAGCCTTTACTTTCCATATTAAGGACGAGGTTTTCTCCCATCACTCCAATTCCAATTAATCCAATATCAGTTTTGATCATTTTTCGTTCCTTTATTTAAAATTAAATCCTAACTGCAGCAATTGTTCTTTGAAACTTTCGTTTGCATCTGAAACTTCGATATTGTAATAAGAGAATTCCCTACGCACAGGGTATTCTTCCCGCTGTTTTTCAAAAGTATCACCCGAGTTTCTTAATCGTTTATCATCTTCCAGAACATTATAGGTTGATAAGATATAATCAGCGACGATAGAAGAATTATCTTTATCATCTGTTTTGAGACTAATCAATTGCGAGTTGTCTGGTTCCGGTATCATTGAGGGATACCAGTTTTTTACTATGTCAAACGTAAAGAAGTCAGCTAAACCATTTACACAAATTGCAGTTCCGTTGGCTTTACCGTCAGCTGAATAACCTGCAATGTGTGGCGTTGCTATATCAACCATCTTCATTAGCTCAAAATCAATAGCAGGTTCACTCTCCCAAACATCCAGGGCAGACATTTCTACTTTGCCACTTCGAATAGCGGACTTTAATGCACTATTTTTTACGACTTCTCCTCGCGAAGAGTTAATTAATGTTTTATGCCCGCCGAACATTTCAAAAAACTCTTCATCAGCTAAATGAAAGGTCTTATCAACTCCATTTTTATTCAAAGGAACGTGAAAAGTAATTATATCACTTTCGGAAACTAATTTTTCAAGCGACACAAAATTCTCGCTCCCTACAATTCTTTCACGAGGGGGATCGTTAAGCAAAACCTTCAACCCTAAAACTTTAGCAAGTCTTTCAACCTTTCTCCCAACATTTCCTACTCCAACTATTCCAATTGTTTTCTCGGGTAAGTTAAAATTCTTTTTTATTACCAGGGTAACAAGAACGGATGCAATATATTGCTGTACCGAACCGGAATTACAACCCGGCGCACTAATCCATTTAATGTTGTTTGAATCACAATAATGTGCATCAATATGATCGAATCCAATTGTTGCAGTGGCGATAAATTTAACAGCCGAGCCTGCCAGCAAATTTTTATCACACACCGTACGGCTGCGGATCAATAATGCATCTGCAAAAGCAACTTTTTCTTTCGTGATCTCATTTGGAGATAAATATTCAACGTCGGCAAAAGGTTCTAAAACTCCTTTCAGAGAAGGAATGTTACAATCTGCAATTATTCGAATGCGGTCTTGCATTTTAGTTAGTCCTTGAACCTATCTTTATAAGCCCATAAGCCAAGCGCGGGATTTGAAATATAAAATATTTCTTCTCCGTCAGGCATAACCTTAACACCGTCCTTGAGCTCATCGGGGTTATATTTTTCAAGCATCTGTTGCAAATCTCCGTAATTGAAATTGACTTTTTCTATTTCTTCTTTTGAAATATGACCGGGGCAATAGGTTATGGTAAATCGTCCTTCTGAAGAACCGTGAATAAGATGTGCGGCAGCGCTGAGGTTGTGTTTTAAGTCTTCATTTTCAGCGACGAATTTTAACACCTCGGGAGTAGTAACGTAGCCATATTTTCTAATCAAACTGTCAATCGTTTTATCTTCACCAAATTCTTTTAAGCCAGGGGCAAGCACAATTAACTCACCGCCGTCGGCAATTGCCATTCTGGTTCTGTAGATGCTTTTGTTGCCTAACCATGTGCTTTTAAATTCTAACGGATCGAGATACACGACCACTTTCATCAACGGTTTATCCACCATTTCAAAATTAACCTTCACCGATAAGCTCGCTGCTAGATTAAAACATTCTTCATCGTCTCCAATGTACAGACCTCGAATAACTAATGCTCCACCTTCATCTTTCCCAACCACTGTGAGCACATAAATTATTGGTAAATGTTTTGCGAAATGATCCGAAGCATAGTTGAGAACTTTTCTTACCGGTGTATTAGCTCTTCCCATCATTCTTTCCATGCCATAAACTGCGCCAAGAAAATGACTTCCATTTATACCTTCTTTACCGCCGGTACCGACAAAAATATTTTTATTATAATTAGCCAGTCCAACAACTTCGTGCGGAACAACTTGTCCTATGGACAAAATAAGGTCATGCCCGCCTTCTGCAAGTAATTTGTTTACTTGTGCCGGCCATGCATAATTTAATTTTCCTTCTGATACTTCTTTAATAAATTCAGAAGGAACCGTCCCGAGTGTAACTAAATCTTCTCTCCAATTATGAATCCGGAAAAGATGTCCCGGTGTGTTTCCATACATTTTTTTTATTTCGGAAGAAGTCATTGCGGCGTGCGTACCAAGCGCCGGGAGAATATCAACAAGATTATCCTGATAATATTGCCATGCAAGTTCGGTCAAGATTCCGGCTTGCGAATGGAATCGCGTAAAGTCAGGCGGAATTGCAAGAACTTTTTTTCTTTTACCCAATTTATCGAGCGCAGAAAAAAGAGCCTCTTTAATTTCATCATTACTAAACGAAGTATGTTCGGAGCCTTTTGCAAAATAAAGCATTAATTTTTCTCCCAACCTGGAAATTCAGGTAAATAACTTTTAATCTCTCTAACATTTTTCATTATCGTTTTACTCGTGCATTACCTTCCCAAACACTCCAAATCATTTCTTCATCCGCAGGCTGAGCGTAATCAGTTTCAAAAGTAGTTGCCAAAGCGCCTGAAGCCCAACCGAATTGAATCCATTTCTCCGGTTCCCAGTTTTTAAGAATCGCGTAAATCAAACCACCAACGAATCCATCACCCCCTCCAATTCTATCAAGGACATTAATCTCGCGCGGATTTACTACATGCCAGTTATTGCCTTCAAGTAGTATCGCTCCCCATAAATGTTTGTTTGTATTTATAACTTTACGCAAAGTAGTAGCAAACACTGATGCATTGGAAAATTTTTCTTTTACTCTTCCTATCATTTCTTTAAAACTTTCAATCTTTTCTTCAATCTCTTTTCCGCCCGCCTCCGGACCTTTTATCCCAAGACAAAGCTGAAAATCTTCTTCATTACCGACGAGTACGTCTGAAACCGATGCAATCTCCGTAAAGGCTTCTCTAAGTTCTTTTTCTCGTCCTTTCCAGAATGATGCTCGATAATTTAAATCAAAGGAAATTTTTGTTCCATATTTTTTTGCTGCTCGGGTTAACTCCAAACAGAAGTTACTTGTTTCAGGTGATAATGCAGCAATCAATCCTGACAAATGAATTATCTGAACTCCATCTTTGCTAAATATTCGATCCAAATCAAAATCTTTAGCATTCAATGTTCGTCCAACTTCACCAGCCCGATCATTATGAACTCTTGGACCACGTGATCCAAATCCACTATCAGCAATATTAAATTGATGGCGATAACCCCAAGGACCGCCTTGACTGACATCTTTTCCTTCAAAGTCAATATTTCGACTTCTTAAATTGCTTTTAATGAAATTTGCGATAGGACTATCTTTGACAAAAACAGTTAAAACTTTTACAGGAGCCCCAGAAAAGAAGCAATACTTGCAACGTTTGTTTCAGCGCTTGTAACCTGAAGTTTATAAGTATCACTGCTATGCACAGGTTGCCCATTCACAGGCGTTATTCTAACACCCATACTAGTTGGGACTATCAAGGAATATTTACAATCTTTCTTTAACTCTAAATCCATTACCTTTAACCTCGTTATTAATCTATTTGAATTTATTTAACAAAATTATTTATCAAACTCCGCTGTAAGCATTAAAACCGCCGTCAACGGGGATTACAATCCCGGTCACAAATTTTGAGAGATCGGATAATAAGTAAAGCGTTGTTCCGATTAGGTCCTCCGGCTCGCCAAATTTTCCCATCGGCGTGCCGTTGATGATCTTATGTCCACGTTCAGTTAATTCATTTGTTTTTTCGTCCAACAATAAAAAACGATTTTGATTAGTTAAGAAAAACCCGGGAGCGATAGCATTTACACGGACATTCATTTTGGCGAAGTGAACCGCAAGCCATTCCGTAAAATTATTTACCGACGATTTCGCCGCAGAGTAAGCAGGAATTTTTGTTAATGGATGAAACGAATTCATCGAAGAAATATTTAAGATTACTCCGGCTTTTCTTTTGATCATCTCATCAGCAAATACCATTGTTGGCAAAAGTGTTCCAAGAAAATTAAGGTCGAAGACTTTTTTAAATCCATCTACCTCCAATCCAAAAAACGAACCGCTCAAGTCTGATACGTTTGCATCGGTGATCCATTCGTTCTTGGTTGTTGCCTTTGGAGAGTTTCCTCCGGCGCCGTTAATAAGAAAATCAATATTCCCTAACTTTTCATGGATCTCTTTCTGAGCAAGTTGTAGAGAATTTTTATCAAGTACATTAGCTTCAACCCCAATTGCTTGTATTCCAAATTCTTTAGCAATTGTTTCAGCGACTGTATCTGCAAAAGATTTTTGAATATCTACAATAGCAAGTTGCATTCCGGCAGCGGCTAAACCCTTAGCGAGCGCTGTTCCAATTACTCCACCACCTCCGGTGATTACACAAACTTTTCCTTTAACTCCAAATTGATCATTATTCATTTCTTTTCCTTTTCTTATTTTCAAATATTATTAGGGCACCTCTAAAATCTTGCTAAGAAACCTTCAAGGTTTTTATTTTAGCTAAGTTCGATAAAATTTTAACATAACAAAATATGGTAAAGATAAACCTTGAAGGTTTTTAGAGATGCCCATTATTTAGTACCGCATGATTTTCTAATAACTAAAGTCGGTTTAAAAATCGTTCTATTCCCTATTTCTTTTCCTTCAATCCTATCACGGATAATCTCAACTGCTCTCATTCCTATTTTATCCGTTGGCTGTTTTATAGTGGTCAAAGGAACCGAAGCGTACTCAGACATTTCGACGTCATCATATCCGATGACGGCAACGTCTGCAGGAACTTTCATTCCTTTTTCGGTAATTGCTTGCATAAACCCTAATGCAGCAACATCCGTGTAGAAAAAAAGCGCCTCCGGTCTTTTCTTTAACTTCAAAAATTTAAGCCCAAGTTTATACCCCAAGTGGTAGCGGTTAGCTCCGGAATCAAAGTTTTCCGTTCCAAGATAAAAAATTCTTTCAGCTTTAAACTCGACGTGATATTCCATCAAGGCACGTGAATAGCCATTCTTTCTAACTTCACTTAAAAGATTTCCGTTTCCTAAATGAACATATCCAACACTTTTGTAGCCGTTCTTTAAAAGATACTCGGTTGCCATATAACCGCCTAACTCATGATCTGAGCCAATGTACCAATACTCGGGATCGTGCATGTAAGAGATCATAATGTAAGGAAAGTTTTCATTATGCAATTTTTGAATAACGGGAGTAGCACGATATTCAAGTGATAGTGAAGCGATAATTAAACCGTCAACACCCATATTTTGAAATCGTTTAATAATGCTTTCTTCTTTTTGAATTTTACCGCCTGAATTAGAAATGAGAATATTATAATTGAGTTCGTATGCTTTTTCTTCAATGCTGTGCAGGATCATTGAGAAGAATGGATGTTTAATATCCCGCAAAACAATCCCAATGTTTTTTTGTTTTTGGATCGTCATTTCCCTTCGGGGCTTCTCGGCGACATACGTCCCTTTCCCAACGCGGGAAAACAACAATCCGGCTTCAATTAACCCAGCAACGGCTTTTTTAACCGTTATGAGACTAACGCTATACATTTGAGCGAGAGCAGCGTTGGAAGCAATTTGATCTCCGGGGTGCAGTGCTCCGGTGTCAATTTTTTCTTGAAGATCTCTTCTAATTTGAAAGTGAAGAGGAGAAGTATCTTTTACGTTTAATTTGTAATTCATTTTTTGCTAAATATACCTGGTATACCATGTCAAACTTAATCGAATCCGCTGTAAAATGCAAGAAGAAAATGTTTTTTACTCACAAAAGTGAGTTAATCATTTGCAAAACCATTGTATATAATATTTGTAACTTTGCTTCGGGATTCATCGCTAAACTTCTTTGCATACTCTAAGTAATTTTTAGAAGAAAAATGTTGTGATGCTTTGAGTAACAAGGTATAAATCCGTTGATCATCCAATTCAGCTATTTGTTCGTAAGTCCAAACTTTTTCTTTTACATAGTATGGAAGAAGAAAGTCAAGAGCTTTTTTTAACGAGCGTCCATCTATTGATTCATAATTCCAAAGATCAACTCCAAGATAGTCTCCCATCGTTGCCAGAGTGAATAATGCTTCTAGGTTAAAAGTTGAGTAGCCAAGTGACTTTGTTCTAACAAGCTCTTCCGCTTGTTTGCCTTCCGGATCAATTTGATATTCTATTCTTTTTGTTTTCGCAGTCTCAACAATATTCTTGGCAAAATCAATATTCCCTACAAAGAGAGCGATAGCTGTAGCCTGAACATCGAACCATGATCCGTGATTATTTTTAGCGGCTGCTTCATGTTGTCCTTCTTTACTTTCAATCAGCCAGGTTAAGTATTGTGAGAACCATTCTTTTATTTTTCCTTCTATTTCTTGGTTCCACAAAGCAGAATTTTTTATCACCACGATCGCATCAATAATTTCTGCAAAATGCCTCGCTTCAATAAGCCCCGTTCCCCTTCCACCAGTTGTCCCGGGAATCACTAGAGCGTATTTGAAATTTGGATTCATTCTTGTCGAGCCATCAGCAAA
>Ga0100383_1001477_pt1 | contig 15652 bp, 17 predicted proteins | sample CryGeymeta201507_FD_81565 | JGI IMG/M metagenome (GOLD analysis project Ga0100383, IMG submission 81565) | Groundwater microbial communities from Crystal Geyser aquifers in Utah, USA - Crystal Geyser metaG 2015-07 | ecosystem: Environmental > Aquatic > Deep subsurface > Groundwater | place: USA...
GGGGGGGCGAGCGGTGTTTTCATGGGGCGCAATGTAATCACGTACTGGGCGTTAATGAAACGGCTATGCGGTTACGCTCGAAGCAACCCCCGCGCAGCCCCAAATATCGGCATTATTATTCTTGTAAAATCATGGTGTTATGTAATCTTGCGGCGGCATGTTCGAGGTGCTCACACGCCTTTGGCGGGCGCGCTTGTGTGAGCGTTATCGAGAAGCTTCCGATGTGGACATGGATTCATCCTGTTTTTAACCACATCGCCGATGCAGGGCACGCCCGCGCGCTCGTTGGAGCAGCTTTAGCCGCGAATTCGGCACGTGGAATATCGAAGGGGAGGGGCTTCATCAGCGCGGCGCAAGGGCAGGACATTGATGAAGCCCCTGATGAAGCCCCTAAGCGAAGGACTAAGCCGCCAAAAGACGGCGGCCAAGTCCCTGCTTATACCCTTCGGTATCGCCAAGGCCGAGCGTTGCATCTTTGCGCTGCCGCGCATCGCGGCTAAAGCCGCTCCTACGAACGCGGCCCGATGACCCCACGCGCCCGCCTTATCGCCTTTTACTTGCCGCAGTTCCTCACCACTCCCGAGAACGACGCCGGGTGGGGCAGAAGCTTTATGTAGCGCCTGCATCCTTGCCGGCGTCTTTTAAACCTGGAAACGGCAGTTGACCGCTCGTTCAACTGCCGTTTCCAGGTTAAAACAGCACGCTGGAAGCCGGCGCTACAGGCAAGGCACCGCCAGTTTTAAGCCCCTGCTGAAATAACCTGAGATAAACCTGGTTTGACACCTGCCAATCTACCCCATGACAATTTGGATGTTGAAATCCTCAACAATAGCGATGGAGGTTCCCATGAGTACCGTCAATTTCAGCGTCCCGGAGGAAGTAAAGCAGGCGTTCAACGAGACTTTCCTGGGCCAGAACAAGAGCGCCATCATCGCCGAACTGATGCTGGAGGCTGTGGAACGGGCACAGCGCAGGCAACGGGGCCACGAAGCCATCGCGCGTATCCTGGAACGGCGCATGCACGCACCCATCGTCACGGAAGAAAAGATTCAGGCCGCGCGGGAAGCAGGGCGCCCATGACCCTGGCCGTGGTGGATGCCAGCGTTGCCATGAAATGGTTCTTGCGGCTGCGCGACAATGAACAGGGTGTCGACCGCGCATTGGCCCTACTGTTCGGCATCGACAACGCGCGCATCCAAATGATTCAGCCAGCCCACTTCATCGCCGAAGTCGCCGCCGTGCTGGCGCGCGAAAAGCCGCGCAATGCCCACGACGACCTGCTGGATTTGATCAATATCGAGTGTCGTACCCTCGATACACCCGACGTTCTTGCCACCGCACTGGACCTTGCCATCCGTTACCAGCACCACTTGTTCGACACCCTCTACCATGCTGTGGCTCTGCACACCCCTGGCGCCACGCTGATCACCGCTGACCGGCGCTATTACGAAAAGGCCAAGGCCGAAGGCCAAATCAGCCTGCTGGCGGACTGGGAGCGAGAAACGCCATGAGCCCATTGTTTTTGACTATGCCACTATTAATTGTTGAACAAACGATCATGGCAGCGCCCCGTGCAGGAGCAGCCCTCTGTCTTCGCGCGCCCGCGTCATCGCATTCCACCTGCCACCTGCCACAATTCCACCCCGCCCCGGAGCTGTGCCGATGAACGCTGAACCGACCGATCAAGCCGCCGACGGCCGCCCACTCATCTCGGTCATCATGCCTTGCTATAACGCGGCGCCCTATGTAGCCGAGGCGGTGGGTTCGGTCATGGGGCAAACCTATGGCCATGTCGAACTGATCGTCGTCGATGATGGCTCCAGCGACGGCTCGGAGGCCCTGGTGCAAAGCATGGTGGAACAATATCCTGGCCGTATCCACCGGTTGCACACCAGCCGCCTGGGCCCCTACCCCGCGCGCAACCTCGGGCTCAGACATTGCCATGGAGAACTCATCGCCTTTCTCGACGCGGATGACTGGTGGTTACCGGACACCCTGGAAAAACTGCGCGCCGCGCTCTCCGACCCCGCCGTCGACCTGGCCTACTGTGGCTGGCAGAACGTGGGTGAGGGGGTCAAATCGGAGCCCTATGTGCCCCCCGAGTATGAGGCGGCGGATCCGGTGGCAGCCTTCGTTCGCACCTGTCCCTGGCCGATTCATGCCGCCCTGCTGACAAAAGAACTGGTCGATCGATTGGGCGGTTTCTCGGAGCGGCGCTTTTCCTCGATGGACTACGATTTCTGGCTACGCGCCCTCGCGCTTACCCGCCGCATCAAGCGGGTTCCGGAAGTGCTGGCGTTCTACCGCTGGCATGGCGGTGGGCAGGTCTCCGCGGTGAAGTGGCGGCAAGTGCTGGATGCGCTCACGGCCCAGAAGGACTTCATTCGCGCAAACCCCGCGCTGATCCAACATCTACCCGCCGCAAACTTGCGCGATCTCACGGAAGGCCAGGTATTGCGCCAGGCCTATCGGGCCTTCTGGAAACGCGATCTGGTGTCGGCGCAGAAATTGTTCCGCCATGCCGCCGCGCATCTCGGCTTTTCTCTGAAAGATGTGCGCCACATCGTGGTCGCCCTGCTGCCGTTTACGCTGTACCGCTGGATCGTGCGGCTGACCGACCGAGGAGCGTAACCCATGAGCCATGCCACCCGTGTGCCCGTGCTGATGTATCACCGTGTCGGTGAGGCCGATAACACCTGGGAAGCGCGCTATGCCATCAGTGCCGCCAACTTCGCCGCGCATATGCGGGCGCTGGCCACCGCCGGCTACCGCCCGGTCACCATCGACGCCTTCGTGGCCTGGCTGGAAGGGGGCCCCGAGCTGCCGGAGGGGGCCTTTCTCCTGACGTTCGATGATGGTTTTCGCGGCGTGCGTGAATATGCGCTACCCATTTTGGAGTCGTTACGGTGGCCGTTCACCGTATTCCTGGTGAGTGACCTGATCGGAAGCGAGGATGTCTGGACGCGCAAGTCCAATCCTGGCGGCCAGACCTATCCATTACTGGATGCAGAGGAGATTCGCGACATGCAGCGACGCGGTTGCAGCTTTCACTCCCACACCCGCAGCCATGCCAGCCTACCCGCGCTGGATGATGCCGGGCTCGCCGACCAGCTCGCCGGATCGCGCCAGGCCTTGTCCCAGTTGCTGGGGCAAGAGGTGAACTACATCGCTTACCCCTTCGGCCATCTGGACGCGCGGGTCGAGGCGGCCACCGACACCGCCGGCTACCGTGCCGCGTTTGCCACGCAACCCGGCTTCAACCGGCGCGACGTGAACCGCTTCCGCATTCGCCGGCTGGATATTTACGGGACTGACACCCCGACCAGGTTGCTTCGCAAAGTGCGCCTGGGCAGCAATGACGGCTCTTTGGGCGGCCAATTCAGCTACTTCGCCAGCCGCCTGGCGACCCGGCTCGGCGTGAGTTGATGATGGACGCCAGCGTTATTGTCTGTACCTTCAACCGCTCGGCCTCTTTGGCACAGACTTTGCGGTGCCTGGCTGCCCAGCAAGTGCGCCCCGATCTGGCATGGGAAGTGATTGTGGTGGACAACAACTCCGCGGACGACACCCGCTCGATCGTGCAAGCGGCCACCGCGTCGAACCCCCTTATCCGTTATGAGTTCGAGGCCAAGCAGGGTCTGTCCCACGCCCGCAACCACGGCATCGAGGTGTCCCGGGGGGAAATCCTTTTGTTTACCGATGATGACGTCTGCCCGGAACCCGATTGGGTGTCCACCGTGCTGTCCGAGATGGAGCGGCTGCGCTGTGACGCCTGTGGCGGCTACATCGCACCGATCTGGGAAAAGACCCCACCCGCCTGGCTGACAGAACGTTTCTATGGTTTTCTGGCGATCCGCATGGATACGCGCGGGCCTTTCCCGATCACCGCTGCGGCCGATGCCCCTTTCGGCGCCAACATGGCGTTCCGGCGCGACGTCTTCGAGAAGGTCGGCGCATTCGATACCAACCGGGGCAGAAAGGGCGCTGAACTGGCTAGTGGTGAAGACGGGGAATTGTTCGAACGCACTCTGAAGGCCGGATTCAAGGTCATGTGGCTGCCCAACGCACGGGTGCATCACAAGGTGGAGGCATTCCGGGTCGAAAAGCGTTACTTCCGGCGCTGGCGCTATCAGACCAGCCGCAACCTTGCCCATACCCGCGGAATGCCCGGTGAGCACCGCTTACTGGGGGTTCCGCTCTATCTCGCCCGGCAAACCGCGCGCGCGGCCTGGAACTGGCTGACGGCCAAATTCACCGCGCCCGCGGACGAAGCGTTTCATCGGGAAATCATTTTGTTTCATTTCCTGGGTACCCTGCGCGGGCTCTATGACAACCACCTGCGGGAAACAGACCAGTGAATGACGCGCTAACTGCATGCGCGGGCCGGCCCGGCAAGGAGTCGCCGTGATCCGACTGGCGCTCCGCCTCGACGACCCTTCCGCCACCAGCAACCAGGATATCGAGTGGCGCATCCTAGAATCCCTGTCTCGCCACCGCCTGCGCGCCACCTTCGCGGTCATCCCGTTTCGCGGGACGACAGAAGCGCCGCTACCCCTGACCCGAGAGCGAGCGCGGGTGATGCGCGAGTCATTCGCGGCCGGCGTGCTTGATGTCGCGCTGCATGGCCATGCGCACCGAGACACCAACCCGGATGGCCATCCCAGCGAGTTCGCGGGGATTCCAGCGGCGAGGCAGCGCGAGCTGATCGCGGCCGGCAAGGCCTTGCTGGAGGCGGTATTCGAGCAGCCGATCCGCGGCTTCGTGCCGCCCTGGAACAGTTTCGATACGGCGACCCTGGATGCGCTGGAGCAGGCGGGGTTCAGCCATCTCTCCGCGAACATGGGCCTTGCGCCGATGCGGCCTACATCCCTGCGCCTGCTGCCCCTGACCTGCCATCTCCCCGAGCTCAAGGCCGCCATCGAGGAGGCACGCCGCTTCGCCCGTCTGGAGCCGGTGGTCACGGTGGTGATGCACCACTATGACTTTCCAGGCGGCGAAAGCGCTGTGTTTGCCAGCTTTGATGAGTTCGATGCCCTGCTCGCCTGGGTCGCCGCGCAAGCGGATGTCCATGTGCAAACCCTGAGCGAACTCGCCGGCGAATTGACCCCCGCCGCCAGCCAGCGCGGCTTCCGCCATCAGTGCTTGCGCGATCGTCTGCCCTGGCGTTTCCGCCACTGGCTGCCAAATTTGTGTATGGCCACCCGTCCCCTGTTGCTGCCATGAATGATCTCACCGTCCTCATCTGCACCCACGACCGCGTCGACCTGCTGGGCAAGACGCTGGCGTCGCTGAATGCCGCCGAGAGGCCGCTCGGTTGGCGGGTAGAGATTCTGGTGATCGCCAATGCCTGTACCGACGCAACACAGGGGTTTCTCGACGAATATCAGCGCGCGGCAGACGGCCGTCTGCCGCTACGCTGGCGCGCGGAACCCACCCCCGGAAAATCGCACGCGCTGAACCTGGCGATGCCGCTGGTCACGGCCGCGATGGTCGCCTTTGTCGACGACGACCATCGCGTCGATCCGACCTATCTGGTGGAGATGTGCCGTGCCGCCGAAGCTTATCCAGATGTCGATCTGTTCTGCGGACGCATCCTGCCGGACTGGGATGGTTCGGAACCGGCCTGGGTGCATGACCGCGGGCCTTATCGCATCTACCCCTTGCCGGTCCCCCGCTTTGACTTGGGCGAAGCGCCCCGCGCGCTGAATCTGGATACCGCGATACCCGGGGGGGGCAATCTGTTTCTGCGGCAGCCGTGGCTGGCCAAGGTGGGCGGATTCGCCACCGATTTCGGCCCGGTCGGCCATAACCTCGGCGGCGCCGAAGACCTCGAATGGGTCATGCGCGCACTCCGCCTGGGTGCGCGCCTGCACTATGTGCCCAGTGTCGTCCAGCACCACTATGTCGATGCTGCCCGCCTGACCTTGCCGTATCTGATGCAGAAGGCTTTTGTGCGCTCCGCCTCCACGGTTCGCCTGGACAGCAAGCCAGCCAGCGGGGTGCCCCGCTTTATGTACCGAAAGCTGTTTGGCTACTTGTTCTCGGCCTTGACCGCCATTGGCACGGACCGGCGCCGCTTCTATCTGGTTCGCCTCGCGGCGGCACTGGGCGAGGCGCGCGGCTATCAGCAAAACAACCGTGCCCGCCATCGCCAACCCTGAACCGCCCATGTTCGCCAAGCTAGTCAAACTGCTCGATCCGGAAATCCGGGCCAAGAACCTGCGCGCATTCAAGTACGCCGCGCGGGGCCTGGCTTTCGACAGGCTCGATCCGTCCCTGCCCGACCCGGTTTTCGTGCTCGGTTGTTCCCGCTCCGGCACCACGGTGACTTACGAGACGCTCGCCGCCGCGCCGGAATTTCTCAGCTTGGGCGTGGAAATCCCGGAATTCTGGAATGGCTTGTATGGCCCGCTCAACAACGGTTGGCACTCCGAGGCGGCTGGCGCCGAGCAGGCGCGACCGGCGCACCGCGCCGCCGCCCTGCGCTATTTCTATCAGCGTCTGGGGCGCGGCCAGGTGCTGGACAAGACCTGCATCAACACCCTGCGGGTGCCCTATCTGAACGCCCTGTTCCCCAAGGCGAAGTACGTGTTCATCCAGCGCGATGGGCGCGACAACATCAGTTCCATGATCGACGGCTGGCGCCTGGGGCGCAGCGATGGTTCATTCCATCTCAGCCAGTTCTTCGGCCCGTTTCCGGAGCCGGTGGCGATCAATGGCGGCGAGTTCAACGAGTGGCACTTCTTCCTGCCGCCCGGCTGGCGCGAGTACAACCGGGCCAGCCTGGAGGATGTCTGTGCCTTTCAGTGGCTTTCCGCGAACCGTCTGGCCCTGGAGGGCAAACGCCTGATTCCCGAGGAACGCTGGATTCAACTGCGCTACGAAGACCTGTTCGAGCGCCCGGTGGAGATGTTCCGCGAGGCGTTCGAGCGCCTGGATATTCCTTTCGACGCGGCCCTGCGCGCGCGCTGCGCCCACCTCGCCCCCACCAGCATCGTCACGGGCGCGCCCAAGAAGCAGAAGTGGAAGGACCACAATCCCGAGGCCATCGAGCACATCCTGCCCATGATCCGGCCGATGATGGCGGAATTGGGCTATGACGCGGATGCCTGACACTGGAATTCGGCCCGTGCTGCGCGTCTCCGTCATTATTCCTGCCTATAACGCCGCCTGGTGTGTGCGTCGCGCGGTGGATAGCGTGCTGGCGCAGGACTATCGGGATTTCGAATTGATTGTGGTGGATGACGGTAGCCAGGATGAGACGGCCGCCGTTGTGGCCAGTTATGGCGATGTCCTGCGCGTGGTGAGCAAGCCCAACGGCGGTCTGTCGAGCGCCCGCAACGCGGGGATCGCCGCCGCGCGAGGCGACTATGTTGCGTTTCTCGATGCCGATGATTGGTGGCTGCCGAGCAAACTTGCGCGCCAGGTGGCCTTGCTGGAATCCGCGCCGGACATCGTGTTCTGCTCCACCACTACCGCCGTGCGCACCCCGGAAGGGGTGCCCCTGCCGGACTGGCGCTGCGGCGAGGCCGCTGGCTCCGCCCTGGAATGCATCTTCAAGGCCAACGCCCATGTGGCCGGCAGCGGCTCAGCGGCCATGGTCCGACGCGAGGCCTTTGCCCGCGCGGGCGGGTTCGACGAATCCCTGCGCAGCCTGGAAGACATCGATATGTGGATGCGCCTGGCCGCCCTCGGGGGATATGCCTGCATCGACGAGCCCCTGACCGTGATCGAGAAACGCGGTGACAGCATGAGCGGCAATCTCGATGTCATGCGCAATGCCGCGATTCGCGTCATGCGCAAGAATCGCGTCCTCCTGCCACGGCCGTTGCGTGGCCGTTTCTGGCGAACCGCCTTTGCCAGCATGCTGTCCGACTATGCCAAATGGGCCTATCGGAAGGGGCTCACGAAACAAGCGCTGGGCGACCTCGCACATGCGCTGGCGCTGGCGCCGCTGCGCCGTGGCCGGCTGCTGATCAGCCTGATGCTGGCGATGCTCGCACGACAGAAGATATAGCCACGATGGATGATCTGAATTTTCTGTCCCTGGCGATCCGAGCCAGCAACATGACCGGGCTGGTCTCGCTCGTCTTCGCGTTACTGTTGCTGGCCAAGTCGCTGATCAACTTCAGTCAGACCGGGCCAGTGCGCCGCGAAGTGTTGGAGCACCATCGCGCCTACCTTGTCCTCAGCCTGAGCCGCCTGACCTTGGCCGTTTTTCTCGTTGCCAACCTGCTCGCCCTACCCGGTGTGCTGGCCTATTTGTTGGGCCTGTCGATCCTCGAGCTGGGATATCAACCGGGAGTAGCCGTTCTAGCCGCAGTCGTGTCACTCGGGTTGCTGTCATTCCTCCAGTTCTGCCGGGTGCTGCACCAGTCGCCGGGTGTCATCGTCGCCTCCTCACACTATGCGCCGCAGCGCCTCTACCCGCTCTGGGCGCTGCTGTCGCCGCGTCGCCTACATTGGGCCACACGCATGGTGAAATGGAGCTATGCCGGTTGGGTGGTGCTGGGATGCGCCCGCCTGCTGGAACAGGGCGCCGTTTACTCGGCACTGGGCATCGTCATGCTGCACGGCCTGGCGCTGTTGTTCTATCGAATCTGGATCGAGGACAGCGAGCCGCTGCCCTTGCCCACCACCACGGCACGCCGGCGCACCAATCTGCTGATGATCGGCTCCGATACCCTGCGCGCGGACCGGCTCGGCGCCGCCGGCTACCGGCGCAACCTCACGCCTAACCTGGACCGCCTGGCGCAGCGCGGCGCCAGCCTTGGCCAATGCTACGTGCCGTGCGCGCGCACGGCGCCCAGCCTGCTCTCCCTGCTGACCGGCACCTGGCCGCACAGCCACGGGGTGCGCGACAACTTCGTGACCGACGAGGAGGCCCGCGTCGCCCTCCCCGCGTTGTCCCACTTACTCGTCGAAGCGGGTTACCAGACGGCGGCGATAAGTGACTGGGCGGGTTCCGATCTGGGCAAATTCGACCTCGGCTTCGAGACCCTGGACCTGCCCGGCGACCAGTGGAATATCCACTTCCTGATGCGCCAGGGGCCCAAGGACATTCGCTTGTTCCTCTCTCTGTTCCTGGCCAATCGCATCGGCAAGTTTTTCCTGGAAGAAATCTATTACCTGGGCGGAGTCCCCCTGACCCGCCAATTGGGCCTGCGTGCGCGCCAGATGCTGGAGCGTCTGGGCGGCGACGAACGGCCGTTCTTCCTCAACGTGTTCATGGCCAGCACCCATCCGCCGTTCGCCAGCGAGTATCCCTATTACACGATGTATGCCGATCCCGCCTATCGCGGCCCTTCCAAGTTCGCCATGGCCAAGCTGACCGATCCGTTCGAGATCATTCGGCGCCAGGGCGAACCGCGTGAGGAATTCGATCTCGAACAAATCCTCGATCTCTACGACGGCTGTGTAAAAAGCTTCGACGACGAACTGGGCCACATCCTGGATTACCTGGAGGCGAGCGACCTGGCGCGCGACACCCTGGTGATGGTCTACAGCGACCACGGCATGGAATTTTTCGAACACGATACCTGGGGGCAGGGCAATTCCGCGATCGGCGACTTCTCGGCACGCATCCCGGTGGTACTGGCCGGACCACCGCTGGCCGGCGGCTGCCGCTTGGATGGGGTAACCCGCAGCATCGACTTGGCCCCTACTCTGCTTGACCTATTGGGTCTGCCGCCCGCGCCGACCATGGAAGGGGTATCCCTGGCCTCCGCCATGCAAGGCAGCGCGTTAGCTGACCTGCCGGCGTTTTATGAAACCGGTATCTGGCTGACGACTGTGCCGGGCACGCCACCCGGCCATCTGAGTTACCCAGGCATTCTGGAACTGCTGGAGGTCCCGGACCTGGCCTCCGGCACGCTGGCGATCAAGCCGGAATACCAGGGCCGGGTGGTCGCCGCCAAGGACCGCATGATCCGCCTCGGCCGCTGGAAGCTGGTCTATCAGCCCCTGGTCGATGGTCCGTTATTGCGGCTGTTCGACCTGGAGGCCGACCCGGGCTGCCGGCAGGATCAGTCCGGCGCCTATCCCGAAGTCACTACTCGGCTTTGGGGACTACTCCAGGCGTGGATGGGGAGGTAGCCGGGTAAGAGGGGGGAATGCTCGTGCAGAAGCGGCAAAACGGGTTGGTGGAGTTGCCAATCTCCGCACTATCCGGCGCCTTGGGCGCGGTGACTGCCTCACCCTTGGCGGCCGCTGTATCCGGCTTGCTCGGTGCAGCTTCCTCCTTGATGGGTTTAACCCCATCGGCTTTCTGGGGCTTGGGCGTTGGCGGGATGGGGATGCCGAGCCGGCGTGCGACCCGCCGCAGTTTCTTCGAACCTGGATCCAACGCTAGCCCGGTGCGTATCGCTTCCTCCGCCTGGGCCCGGCGTTTGCTATCGACATAGATATCCGCGAGGGTGGCATAGACGGCCGCGTGCTGGGGGTCGAGTTGTAACGCCCTGTGCAGCGCTATTTCCGCTTCGGCAGGGTGGTTGTTCAAGTACAACGCTTTGCCGAGCAGCGCATAAACCTCCGGAAGCAGGTAATGATCGGCGCTTAGGGCGTCGATAAGGAACTGCAAGTGAGTTTGCACAGCAGCCAGGATAGTGCCCTTGCGCCCGGCGTCACGCACTCCATACATGATCTGCACGCCCCCATACGCCTCGCAATAGTGCTCAAAATTGGCGTTGTCGCGTGGTGCCACGGTCACCTTGGCATAGGGTGTTTTCCCCGCGCCGGCTTTGCTTGCCAACTGGCCGATGCACCAGGCATTCAGCGCCCGGTATTCCGCCTGGGTGCCGGCCTGGGCCAGGATAGGCAGCCCGGCCAGAGCCAGGGGCAGGGCAATTCGGGAAAAAAGAAAAGATTTCATATCGTCGTCTCCACACAATAAATGAGGGCGCTAGGCACTAGCTCAAACCAGATTACGGGTTTTATCGGCCACTGCGTCCCAACTGAACTCCGCGCGCGCGCGCGCCAGGCCCGCACTGGCCAGCCGCGCCGCCAGCATGGCATCGCCAAGCACGGTGAGGAGGGCGGTGGCTACGGCCTCAACAAGGGTGCCATCGACGCGATACCCGGTCACCCCATCCACCACGGCAGCTCCGGTGCCACCGGCTTGTCCGGCGATGGCCGGCTTGGCGCACGCCGCCGCTTCCAGAAATACCATGCCGAAGCCCTCGGTGTCGCCATTGATGTCGCGGTTGGCCATGATGAAGGCGTCGCAGGCGTTGTACCAGCGCGGCAGGTCTTCCGGGCTGACATGGCCGAGCAGATGCAGGCGCTCGGACACGCCCAGTTCGCGGGCCAAGCCAGCCAGATAGTCCCAGTCGTCACCGATGCCGATGAGCGCGTATTGGGCGTCGATGCCCTGTTTCACCAGTTCCGGCAGGGCGCGAATCACCTGGTCGAATCCCTTGCGCCGCACCAGGCGGCCCACTGAAAGGATCAGCTTCTGGCCAGGTTGCAGGCCGATGGACTGCTTGAGGTCGTCGCAGGGCAGGCCGGGGCGGAAGCGTTCCGTATCCACCCCCGGATAGATCAGAGTGATGCGCGCCCGCCGCACCCCCAGGCGCACCATTTCCTCCAGCGTGTATTCACTGTTGGCGATGTTGGCGTCGGCGTGGCGATAAACCCAGAGCATGGTGCGGAACTTGCGCCCGCGCCCCCAGGTGGTGAGTTCTTCTCCGTGGCAGTAGACCACCAGCGGTTTGCGCAGGAGGCGCGCCATGATCCAGGCCACCAGCCCTTCCGGCAGAGCGCGCGCGGCGTGCACCACGTCGAAGTGATGGCGCAGCGCCAGGCGCAGCGATTGGCCCAACATTTTCAGGTACATGCCCAACGATTCCGGCTTCAGCCACCAGACCCGTTTCAGGCCGATGCGGTGAATGCTGTTGGGGTGGTTGCGATCGACCGCTTCGGCGCCAGGCACAGCGGCAGTGACGATATGCAGTTCCTTTCCGCCCAGTCGGCGATACACCGCGTCGTACCACACGGTGGTGCCGCCCTTGGTGGGCAGAAATAGCTCGGTCAGCACCAGGGCCGAACAGGTTTTGCTGGGCTGCATGGCCTTATTCTCCGGCGCTGGCCGGTGGTGGCGTGTCGGCCTGTTCCAGGGCCAGCAACTTGCGCAGGGACAGGCCCCCGGACCAGGCCACCAGCAAGCCCAGCACCACAATGGGAACCACGCTCACGGCGTGTAGCAGGATCGCGTAACTCAGCGCTTCTGGACGCGGTACCGCGTAAATCAGCAGCACCACCAGGGCCGCGTAATGGAAGGTACCGACCATTCCGGGCGCGGAGGGCAGGCTGACGCCTACCGCCAGTGCTACCAGCACCAGCCAGCCCGCGATCCACGGAATCCGCAAGCCCATGCCTTCGGCGAGAATCAGAATCTGCCCGACCGTGAGCGCCCATATCAGCAGCGTGAGCAGGCTCAACCAGAACAAGCCGCGGTAGCCGCGCCCCCAGTGCAACCCCTGCGCGAAGGCCGAAATACGCCAAGCCTGGCGGGCAATGCCGGGGGCGATGTCGCCAAACCAGCGCACCAGCAGGTTGGCCAGCCATTCGGTGTGGCGGCGGAACACGATGATCATGAGCAGCGCAACGATTCCGGCCAGCGCCAGAAGAAACGCGCCGCCCCGCAAAATGTCGACCAGTTGGCCATGGCCTTCCGGCAAAGCCATGAAGGGGCTGATGCAGGCAAAGATCAGCAGGATGCTGAGCACGTCGATGACCCGTTCCACCACCACGGTCGCCAGGGCCGCCGAGCGGCTGAAGCCACCATGGGTGCCAACCAGATAGGCGCGGACCAGCTCACCCACGCGAATCGGCAGGACATAGTTGACCATATATCCGAGCAGGGAAGCCGCGAACACCTGACGCAAGGGAACCGGCCCGACGCTGCCCAGCAGCAGTTGCCAGCGCACGGAACGTAACCAGAGCACCAGGTAGGTCAGAACGACGGACCAGAACAGCGGTTGCATGCCGAGGCGACCGAGCGCCGCGACGATCTGCTCGGTATCGGTGCCGCGCAAGGCTAGCCAGGTGAGCAGGCCGCTGAGGACAAAGCCCGCGATGATCCTGGGGTCGCTCCAGAGCCTGCGCCTGGTCTGGGAAGAAGCGGGCATGGTTACTCAGTCGCCAGACTTGTGCTGCGCTAAGAGACCGCGCTCGCTGAACTCCGCACGCATCTTCAGGATGCCGAGAAATTGCTGGAAGCAGAGGCCGAACAGCTTGGAAATGAAGAAGATGGTGGTGCTGCCGATCTTGCGCGCGTAGTGCGGCACCGGCACTTCGATGATGCGCGCCCCTTGATAATGGGCGCGCACCACGAATTCCGCGGTGAAGAACGACATGTGGCGGACTTGTGGGGCGATGGCCTCGATCAGTTCGCGCTTGATCAGGCGGAAGCCCGTGTCCATGTCGTGGTAGGGCAGCTTGAAGTACTGGCGCAGCAGGAAGTTGTATCCGCCCGACAACCAGACCCGGTAGAAGGGATCCTTGCGCGGTGACTTCATGCCCAGAATGACGTCGTGGCTCTTGCGGTAAGGCTCCAGTCGCCAAAAATCGATCACGGCGAACTGGTAGTCCGAGTCGACCAGAAAGATCCAGGGCTTGGTGGCATGGCTGACGGCATCGATCACCGCCTTCTGGTAGCCCTTGCGTTCATCGCTGGTGAACAGGCGGATGGGCAGTTCCTGCGCGAGGCGTTCCAGCACGGCTTTGGTGTCGTCGGTGCTGCCGTCCTCGGCGACGATAACTTCCAGGTCTTCGACGCGCGGCGCTAGTTCGGCGATGTAATTGCGCAGCGTTTGTTCGATGATGAAAGATTCATTGAAGACGGGAAAAACCAGCGAAATTCCACCCTGTGCGGGATCGGCCGGGCCGCGGGGCGTGGCATTCCCGGCGCGGGCGGGGGGGATCTGAGTCATGGATCGAGTCTCTTCAGGGATGGGCGGGCGCCTGGCGTTCGGATGTGAGAGGCGAACGCAGGTCGTAGATGCGGTATACCTCGCTGGCGGCGAGGAGAGGGTAGCGCTCCGCGAGAAACCGCTCCAGGGCATGGGAAGCCGCGAATTCTTCCATATTTGTAACAACGAAATACTCTGGTCTCATGGCCGCGAACCGCGCAAAACGTTGGCCTACGTCGTCCTCGAACACCTTGCCTTCGTTTTCGCGGCTGGCAATGTTCTTCAGGCCCACTTTTTCCACCGCCAGCGACCATTGGGTCGGCCAGAACTCGCCCGCGATCTTCGCGTAATACATGAGCGGAAAACCTTCGTGCTCGGTCAGCATGAGCGTGCGCCGGCTGTGGTCGACCAGACGGCCGATTTCGGCATAGGCCTCCGCCCGGCCATCGACGCCGATCTTCCCGAAGCCGCGCAGCGTGGGCGCCAGCACCAGGGCCAGCGTCAGTAGTACCAGGCCGACCATGCCGGGAACGGCGAGGCGGGCATTCTGCCCGGCCAGCGCCTGCAATACGGGGGCCGCCAGCCCGGCCAGGCCGAAGGCGACCGCCGGTAATGCCGCGACGTGATAGTAGGAGTGGGTGGCAAAGTGGAAAGTGAAGACCATCCCCAACAACGCGTAGCCAACCCACAATCCCAGCGCCAGCGCCAGCTTGTCGTCGCGCAACAGCAAGGTACCCAACAGCGCCAACAGCAATGCGGGATAACCGACGACGCGATCCAGGTTGTACAGCCAGGAAACATAGAAGCCGGGCTGCAACAGCGCGGCGGGAATGATGCCGCGCTGCGCGCTGATGCCACCCAGCGCCAGGTTGGCGCTGACATAGAGGACGCTGGGCAACAGGACGATCACGGCGAACAACCAGTTTTCCCGATGCGTCAGCAGGCGCCATAGCGAACCGCGCCGCAAGCCAAGCGCGGCATAGACGCCGGCGATCAGAAACACCATCTGGGCCTTGACCATTAGCGCGACGGCGCACCAGATCGCCGCGGCGATCAGGCGCTTGCGCGTGGGGTCCAGGTGAAAACGGTAAATGGCGAGAATCCCGGCCAGTGCCAGCGCCAACGCGAGGGAGTCCGGCTGGAAGCTCAGGCTCTGGCCGATGCCATAAGGCAGGAAGAGAAAGAAAGCGACGCCGGCCAGCGCCGCCGCAGGGGTGAAAACCCGGGCCAGCAAGCGGTAGAGCACGGCCGCCCCGGCCAGCCAGGCGAGCATGGCGATCGCGCGCGGCAGCCACATCCGCTCCTGGCCAAGCAGGTGGAAGCCGGCGATCGCCAGCGTCTCCATGACGGGAGGCTCATGGATGGGCTGTACCGTCTGGTCGATGATCTCCCGCTCCCAAACCGGCAATTCGGTATCCCCGAGATGCTGCAAATAACGCGCGATCAATGCGGAATGGTACTGGCGCACCGGTTGGAATTCGGGCATTCCCAGTTTGAGGCCCGCCCCCCGAACCCCTGCCGCGATCAGAAAAAGTAACAACAGCAAAACGGGAAACAGCCTGGCCGGGTTTTTCAACATGCTCACGACGCCTCCTTTATGGGGAATGATTGCTGGCGGCGACGGCGAGCGCGTGCGTGCGCCGACCCGTTCACTCGTGGTGGTCCATGGTCTTGTAGCCGTGCTTCTTGACCAGTTCGTCGCGTTCGGCGGCTTTGAGGTCTTCGCGCACCATTTCGGCGAC
>Ga0100383_1001584_pt1 | contig 15030 bp, 9 predicted proteins | sample CryGeymeta201507_FD_81565 | JGI IMG/M metagenome (GOLD analysis project Ga0100383, IMG submission 81565) | Groundwater microbial communities from Crystal Geyser aquifers in Utah, USA - Crystal Geyser metaG 2015-07 | ecosystem: Environmental > Aquatic > Deep subsurface > Groundwater | place: USA...
CCAAAATCACCAGATGTATTAATGCGCTTAAGTGGTTTAGAACCATTAACAATTCGACCTGAAACTAACTTTGTTAATATTGGTGAGCGTACAAATATTACAGGTTCTAAAATGTTTGCCCGTTTAATTAGAGAAGGTAAATTTGATGATGCTTTAGCTGTAGCAAGACAACAAGTTGAAAATGGTGCTCAGATTATTGATATAAATATGGATGAAGGAATGATTGATTCTGAAGCAGTCATGACAAAATTCCTAAATCTCATTGCAGCAGAACCAGATATTTCACGAGTTCCAATAATGATCGATTCTTCAAAATGGAGTGTTATTGAAGCCGGTTTAAAATGTTTACAAGGAAAAGGAATTGTAAACTCAATCAGTTTAAAAGAAGGCGAAGAATCGTTTCGTAAACATGCAAAACTATGTAGGCAATACGGTGCAGCAGTAGTTGTAATGGCATTTGACGAACAGGGACAAGCCGATTCATTTCAAAGACGGATAGAAATTTGCCAACGAGCCTACACTATTTTATTAGAACTTGGTTTCCCACCTGAAGACATCATTTTTGATCCAAATATATTAACAGTAGCAACTGGAATTGATGAACACAATAACTATGCTGTTGATTTTATTCAGGCTACAAAGTGGATAAAAGAAAACTTAAAAGGTGCAAAAGTTAGTGGTGGAGTAAGTAATATTTCATTTTCTTTCCGTGGAAATGATCGAGTTCGGGAAGCCATGCATTCTGCTTTTTTATATCATGCTATAAAAGCCGGTTTAGATATGGGAATAGTTAATGCTGGACAATTAGAAGTTTATGAAGAAATTCCAAAAGATCTTTTAGAACGAGTTGAAGATGTACTTCTAAATAGAAGAGAAGATGCTACTCAGCGATTAGTTGATTTTGCTGAATCCGTAAAATCAACAGGTGGAATTGCTGAAAAAGAAAAAGATGAATGGCGTTCATGGCCTGTTGAAAAACGATTAAGCCACGCATTAGTTAAAGGAATAGTTGAATTTGTTGAAGCTGATACTGAAGAAGCAAGATTATTATACCCTGAACCAATAGAAGTTATTGAAGGGCCATTAATGGCTGGGATGAATATTGTTGGTGATTTATTTGGAGAAGGAAAAATGTTTCTTCCTCAAGTTGTGAAAAGTGCTAGTGATGAAAAAAGCTGTAGCCATTCTGATTCCTTACATTGAAGAGGCAAAATTACGATTAAGTAATGCAAAACCTGCTGCGAAAGTGCTCATGGCAACTGTAAAAGGTGATGTTCATGATATTGGAAAAAATATTGTAGGTGTTGTTTTAGCGTGTAATAATTACGAAGTAATTGATTTAGGCGTTATGGTTCCAGCTCAAAAAATTCTCGAAGCCGCAAAATCTCATAACGTAGATGTAATTGGATTAAGTGGATTAATCACACCATCATTAGATGAAATGGTACATATTGCTAAAGAAATGGAAAGAGAAGGGTTTACCATTCCATTGCTAATAGGTGGGGCAACAACATCAAAAATTCATACAGCAGTAAAAATTGCTCAAAACTATTCTGGAGATGTAATTCATGTTTTAGATGCTAGTAGAAGTGTTCCTGTCGTTTCAAATTTAGTATCAGATTCAGGAAAAGAAGAGTTTTCAAAGTCGATAAAAGAAGAATATCAACAAATGCGTGAGGCGCATTCTCGTCGCCAAAAAGCAAAAACTTTATTGAGTTTGGAAGATTCTAGAGCTAACAAAAAGCAGGTTTCATTTACTCAAAAAGAAATCACCAAACCTGTATTACATGGAGTTACTGAATTAGTAAACTATGATTTATCAGAAATCAGAAAATACATTGATTGGACACCCTTTTTTATTACTTGGCAATTAACAGGTAAATATCCTGCGATACTTGAAGATACGGTTTTTGGTGAAGAAGCCAAAAAATTACTTAATGATGCAAACGCATTGTTAGATGATATTATTAAACATAAGTCATTAAAAGCGAATGCAGTTTTTGGATTATTTCCAGCACGCTCCAATGGTGATGATATCGAAGTTTATAGTGATCAATCATGTCATTCGCAAATTGCAACGTTTCATACTTTAAGACAGCAATCCGAAAAAAGAGAAGGGCAGCCAAATAAAGCATTAGCCGATTTTATTGCCCCTATTGAAAGTGGAACGATTGATTATATTGGCGCATTTGCAGTTACAACTGGAATTGGAATTGAAGAATTAGAACAGAAATTTGAAGCTCAACATGATGACTACAACAAAATCATGGTCAAAGCATTGGCAGATCGTTTAGCCGAAGCATTTACTGAACTTCTTCACAAATGTGTGAGGAAAGATTTTTGGGGTTATTCTGTAAGCGAAGAATTATCGAATGAGGAGCTTATTAAAGAATTGTATCAGGGAATTCGCCCTGCGCCAGGTTATCCTGCACAACCTGATCATACAGAAAAATTAACATTATTTTCGTTATTAGATGTACAAAAACGTATCGGAATAGATTTAACGGAATCCTTAGCAATGTATCCAACTGCATCAGTTTGTGGGATATATTTTGCACATCCAGAAGCAGCATATTTCAGAGTTGGAGAAGTTAGTGAAGAGCAAGTTAGTGATTATGCAAGAAGAAAAGGATTTACAAAAGAAGAAATGGAATATTGGTTAAGTCCTATATTAGCTTATAAATAATATAAAAATAAGTATTTATATATAGATATCTTCTTTAAGAATTCAGTTAATAAATCTACTCCAAACTTATTTTAATTTTTTAATTCTTAAAATTAGAAAACGGATTGGCACTTAGATGAATAGGTATCAATAAAATAGTATTTATATATTTTACCTTAAAATAAGGTATCAAATGCGTTTACAAAGAAATTTCACAGACTGTAAAGAAATAATTTTTGAAATAAGTTATTGGATTAGCAACTTAATCTAGAATTAAATACACTTGTTATTAATCAAATTTTTTAAATTGCGCCTTTTTTTATAAAATTAGCGATGAACGAACAATGAGATCAAGATTCGCCTGCAATTTACTTTAAACAATAAATAGTCTTTGAAAGGTTTTTATGCACAGAGAATACAGAAAATGGTGGAGCCCCAGCCTCGGAAAAGAAATGGAATTGCTAGTATTCGGACATGCTGGAACACCTGTATTGGTATTCCCATCAAGCATGGGTAGGTTTTTTGAGTGGGAAGATTTTAAAATGATGGAAGCAATGCGCCATCAAATCGAAAATGGATTTAATCATTTTATTTTAGTCGACTCCGTTGATTCAGAGAGTTTTTACAATAAGAATGTAGATTCATATGTAAGAATTATGCGACATAGACAATATGAAGCCTATATTGTTCATGAGGTTATACCTTTTATTTACACATTGAGTCAAAATAGATATTTAGTTGCAACTGGCTGCAGTTTTGGTGCTTACCATGCTATTAATATAGGACTTAAGCATCCATATCAGTTTAAAAAAATAATTGCAATGGGTGGTATGTATGATATTAAATCATTCTTGCATGGTTTCTATGACGAGAATGTATATTTTAATAATCCAGTAGATTTTATTCGTAATATTCATGATGAGCATGAGTTAAATGCTATTCGAGCTATGGATATACGTTTGGTCACAGGTGTTCATGATATTTGTTGGGATGCAAATGACAAATTTTCGAATTTGCTACATACAAAATCAATTCCTCATCAACTCGATTTATGGGGTGATGGTACAGGTCATGATTGGCCGTTTTGGCGTGAACAATTGAAAAAACATATTATTTAGTAAACCCAAACCAGAAAAATAAAAAGGGTCAGATAATGAAGAAAATTGGTGTGTTACGTGGAATGGAAAACTCATTTCCAGAAGCGTTTATTAGCTATATAAACTACGAATTTAAAGACAAAGGTGTAATTGCCGAGTTTGTATCGATTGATAGTGTAAGAATGGATTATGAAAAGGAATACGAAGTTATTATTGATAGAATTTCGCATGAAGTTCCATTTTATCGTTCCTATTTAAAAACGGCTGCAATGAATGGTACCTATATTATTAATAATCCATTTTGGTGGAGTGCAGACGACAAATTCATTGATAATATTATTGCAGAACGAGTTAATGTTGCCGTACCACGGAGCATTATTGTACCTCATCGTGATCATCCTACTAATACACAAAGTTCAAGTTTTAGAAACTTGAAATATCCAATTGATTGGGATGGCATTTTTGATTACATCGGTTTTCCTGCCTTTTTAAAACCACATGATGGTGGTGGTTGGAGAGGAGTTACGAAAGTAACAGACCCTGAATCGTTTTTTAAAGCTTATAATGAATCTGGAACAGATTGTATGATGCTTCAAGAATCAATTGAGTTTGAAGATTATTACCGCTGTTATGGAATTGGGCAAAAAGAGGTTCATGTTATGAGATATAATCCATTGGCACCGCATCATTTACGTTATATGGATGTTTCTGCCGATCCCATTCCAACCAAATTAAAATCACTAATTAAAAAAGGTGTTCTTAGTTTGTGTAAAGCATTGAGCTATGATATGAATACCGTTGAATTTGCTGTTCGTGATGGAATTCCATACGCAATCGATTTCATGAATCCAGCCCCAGATGCTGATTATCATAGTGTTGGTAAAGAAAATTTTGAATGGATTATTCAAGCTCTAGGCAAATTTGCTGTTTCAAAGGCATTGCAAAAAAACAGACCAATACAATACAATCAAAATGTAATATTTGGACCTTATGTATAATTTTGGTGCATCTGAAGCCATAACCTATTACAATAATCTTATTCAAAAAGATTTAGGTAGAGCTAATCGTGAAATGGAGTGGTTGTATGCCAAACAAGTAGAGCATAAAACTACGTTTGGTGGAAGACCTCTTTCTCATAGTTTGCGCCCAACATTTCTGACAGAAAATGCCTATTCTGACATTCAAAATGTAGTTTATTATATTCGGCAAGCAGTTCTTGAGATTATGCATCAATATGCTGGATCAATTGAGTTACTTAATGAATTGGGCTTACAAGATTGGGAACGTGAATTAGCAGAAATCCCTACAAATGTAATTCGAATGTCAGCTACTTCTCGTTTTGATGCCTTCATGACTGGTGATTCCTTCAAATTTGTTGAGATTAATGCTGAGTGTCCTGCAGGAATTGGTTATTGTACTGAATTGGCAAAAATCTATCAGCAATCAGAAATTATGAATGAGTTTGTTCATAAATATCCTCTTCGTTTTGTTTCTCCTTTAGAACATCTAATTCATGGGCTTCTTCGCATTTATCATGAAGAATTTCAAGGTCGTGATGATAAGCCAACTTTCGCCATTGTAGATTTTTTAAATATTCCAACTTACAATGAGTTTTTAATCATAAAGGAATATTTGGAAAAAATGGGTTTTGGCTGCGAAATCTGTGATCCAAGAAAACTTGAAATTAGAGATGGTTGGATTTATGCAAACGGGAAGAAAATCGATATCCTGTACAGACGTTTATTAACCAACGAATTTTGGGAAATAAAAGATGATTGTGAGGCTTTTATGGAAGGTTATAGACAACAGAAAACATGTTATTTGAATAGTTTTCGTTCAAAATTAGTTCATAAAAAAGCAATATTCTCTATTTTAACTGATCCCAAATACACAAGAGTTCTCAATGCTGTTCAACTTAAAGCGATTAAAGATCACATCCCATGGACCAGAAAACTTGGGTATAAATTAACAAGTTATGAGGGTCGCCAAATTGATTTACTTGAACATGTTCGTAAGAATAAAGACACATTTGTTATAAAACCAAATGATGAATATGGTGGGAAAAGTGTTTTTCTTGGAATGGATTGCGATGATGCAACTTGGCAAACGGCAATGGATATGGGTGTAAAAGAAGGTTTCGTAGTTCAAGAAATCGTGAATATTCATAGAGAAGCTTTTTTCAATCGAGTTGATGGGAATTGGCAAAATGTTCCAACTGTTGTGGATTTAGATCCTTATACAAATGGTGCTTTAATTGGTGGATGTTTAACACGAACTAGTGCTTCTAATTTAGCCAATGTAACGGCAGGAGGAGGAAGTCTTCCTCTGTTTATTTTGCGTTACATGTAAGAATAGGAATGATGCAATCGTTATTATTCACTCAAATACAATTAAAATCAAGATTTTGTTATTTTGCAAAATCTTGATTTTTTTTGAACTCAACTTTCGAACTTTGTTTCTAAGCAAACTTCACTGGTTTTTGCTATAAAAAGGTCATCCTGATCACCGACACGATTCGAAGAACCACGAAGTGCTATCTCGGTCTAATATCTTTCTACGCCATAATCGGTTCTTTTGTATCGGTTGAGTTCTATAGCTGAAATACTGGAATGGGGCCCAGCATGACTAAATGACGTATGTGAAATAAGAACTTAATTTTGCGAATAAGATATTGTTTTTATTATATTTGCAAAATTTAACCTTTAAAAAATTATTAAACTTTACAAAAGGTCTTAGTCCGAATTTGAGTTATGAAAAAAAGTTGTGCAAACTAAATTCTAAAAACCCCAGTTCGGCAAAAAAATTTAAATTGATGAGTCCACTCCGAAAAGTCGATTCTGTAGGTTTACACCCTACTAAATTCTCCGAATTCGACGAATAGTTTGCTAAATACTACTTTTCGGAGTACGCTCATTGATTAAAGAAACAATTTTCATTTGGCTTCGTGGCACTTTAAGAGTGTCTCTTGAACAACGAATTTCTTAGGTTTTCTAATTTAATGCTAAACTTATTGCCACAATAGTTATCCCGAATTCAGGATAAAATTATTTATCTTTAATTTTCTTAAGGCGCTCTGTATATCTAGACTCAAAGCCTTCAGAACCAGGATTAAACCATCTTTGGTTTTTCAGAGAATTTGGCAAATATTGTTGATTTACCCAATGATGTTCAAATTGATGAGGATATAAATATTCCTTGGCATGATTCGCAGTACCTGTATATCGTGCATTCAAAGCACTTGCTGTTTTATCTTTCAGATGTTCAGGAACGGGTTTAACTCCATTTTTTTCAATTTCTTTTAACACTTCAAAAACGGCTGAAGTGCTGTTACTTTTTGGGGCTAATGCACAAAAAACTACGGAATGGGCAATAAAATACCAGCCTTCAGGCATTCCTGTTTTTCGATAGGCTTCATGAAGCGAATTAACCGTTGTGATTATGGATGGATCAGCCATTCCAATATCCTCAGAGCAGAATATTAATAAGCGTCTGAATAGAAAGTTAGGGTCTTCACCTCCCGAAATCATAGCTGCTGACCAATACAAAGCTGCATCAACATCAGAACCTCGTAAGGATTTTATAAAAGCTGAAGCATAATGATAATGTTCATCACCGGTTCGATCATATTTAGTAGTTCTTTTTTGAATCGATTCTTGAGCTAAATCAAAACTAATAAAACGTTTTCCGTTTGCTAAAACAGGTGCTGTTTTCGTGGCAATTTCTAGAGCATTTAGGACTTGCCGAATATCACCTCCAGCAAATTCGGCTAGAAAAAAACGAGCTTTAGGCTCTATTTCAACATTAAATACGCCTAAGCCTGATTCATTATCCGCAATTGCTCTGTCAATCATAAACTCAAGTTCTTCTTGAATAAATGCTTGTAATTCAAACAATTGACAACGAGACAATAGCGGTCCAACTAAGGAATAAAAAGGATTTTCAGTAGTTGCGCCAATTAAAGTAATTAGTCCAGATTCAACATGTGGCAAAAGTGCATCTTGTTGAGCTTTGTTCCAACGATGAATCTCATCGACAAAAAGTAAGGTTCGTCTATTTTTTTGAGTCTTGTAATAACTTGCTTTTGCTACGGCTTCTTTTAAATCTTTTGTACCATCTAAAACGGCATTTAAAGTGATAAACTGTGCGTCAATTTCGTATGAAATTACGGAAGCTAACGTTGTTTTGCCACTACTTGGAGGTCCATAAAAAATGACTGATCCAAGAACTCCTGTTTCAATCATTTTCCGAAGTAATTTCCCTTCTCCTAAAATGTGATTTTGCCCAACATAGTCATGTATGGACTTCGGACGCATTCTTGTTGCTAGTGGAGTCCAAGTTGAGGGTGATTGTGAAATTTCAGACTTTTCGGAATCAGGTTTGAATAAATTCATGAACTATTCTTGTTAATTAATCATGCGATTCAGCAATTTACCCAAAAATTTATTTCGATAAACTCGATTGATATGATTCATATCTGCAATGACGTAAAATCGGTCTTTACTTCTTGAAAAAGCTACATTCAATAATCTTGGAACTTGGATTCCACTTTTTAACTCGTCGAACGGTCTCACTGTATAGTGTCTTTCACGATTGTTCTCACGTTCAGCACTCATCACTGTATCAAAAATAATAATTTCTTTCTCTCGACCTTGAAAAGTGTGAATTGTTCCGATTTCAACATCGTTAAAACCTTTTGAGTTTAACAGTTTTCGATAATCCCAAACAACAGAACGAAAAGGAACAATAATTCCAATTTGTTCAGGTCTATATCCACTTCGAACTAATTCCCAAATTTGCTCAATGCATCGATCTATGTGAATCGGGTTTAATGGGCGAAAACCATCGCCTGGTTTTTTAATGATTTGAGGAGAAAGAAAACTACTATCAAGAACTTTAAATGAGGAATCTTTACCCGAAATGTGCCATTTTCCAGCTGTTTTTAATCGTCCTTCATAAAAAGTAGAACTCACTAATTCAGCTAAATCTAGGTTTAAACGATATTGTGTATCAAAAAAGCTTGTGAATTCTGGAAAAGAATCGTGCCATTGAAATAAATCATTAACTGTATTTGCCCCAGATAAAAACGTAAACATGTCTTTTTCAAGAAAAAGTCTTTCCTCTTGTTTATCTGTAATTGAAATAGGTGGAAGCTGCATTGGATCGCCAACCAACACGATATGTTGAGTCGCTTTGGACGCTAAAACCATTAAGTATGGAATATTTGCCATTGAAGCTTCATCAATAACAACGGCATCAAATTGAGACGATTCTAATAATTCACTTGTACAAACTTTGGCTAATGTTGCTGAAATACAACTAAATCGAGCTAATTCTAGATGTTCATAGACTTTTAATCCATTTTCCAGCTTTTCTTCAACAACTTTTCTTCCACCCAAATCTTGAAGTTTTTGTTGAAAAATAATGAGTTGCGTTTCTAAATCATCTGGAACAAGTTCATCAGCGGATAATAATTCTTCAGCTTTTTCCTCAATTTCGTCATGCCGTTCCAAAAGTTGTGCTAATTCTATCGCTTTTTTCTTTCGCTCCTCTAATTTGACTTCCATGTGTTTGGAAAACGAATAAGAAAGAAGCTGTTCGTCTTCTAGCGCGGAATCTCCAAAACGAGTTAAAGTCATCGGTTTAATTTCGGCACCAATTTCGTTCATTGCTTCAACAACACTGAGTAACCCTACATCAACAGCTCTATTTGTATTGGATGCAAACAAGACTTTTTTCCCATGCATCAAATAATTAGCAATTATGAATCCTAAAGTAGATGTTTTTCCCGTTCCAGGCGGCCCCCAAACAAAGCTTACTGGCTGCTGTAAAGCTTTTTCAATAGCTTCAGTTTGACTTTGATTTCGTGAACTATCATGATAAACTTCGTTTTCAGGTGGCGTTTTAAGATAGTTTGTTTGCGGCGCAAAAAGTGATTTCAATAATCCCGTTTCTGCCTGCTCTTCTAGATTTTCGAGTTTATGTAAGGTCTTTTTAAGAATAAAATCATTTTCCCATTCCAACTCAATGGATTCAATTGTTTTTTCAGGAATTCCATCAAATATTAAATCCATTGATTGCTCACTAAACTGATGAGGCTTAACTTTTACTGTTTTTCCGTCATAATGAGCTTTACATTCTTCAATGAATTTGAGTGAGGTAATAACGTGATCGAATCGAACTAAGGATGAGGCTGAGCCGGGAATCTCGTTTATCGATTCGGGATGTAGAATTTCTTTGGAAGGGAATTTTTGAACAGCTTCAATTTCTGCTAACAGCGCCCTTTTTGCTTGTTGAATCATTTCGTTCATGGTTTAAAACTATTGAATTTTTAAGCATAAGACGCATGAAAAGCTAAATTCTTTCAAGAAATTTGATTTTTTTGAACTTATTCATAATTACATAAAAAATTATAGATTCTAAGAGCTTATAAATTAATGAGATACGAAAATTTGTAATCAATGGAGATTAAGAATTATAAATATGCTATAACACATTTGCTCTCTATGCGATTTGAAGAGATGAGTAATCCTGATTATTACATCGGAATGGCAAAGAAACAGAATACGTGTTCGGTACCCTGAAATGCTATCTTAGTCAATTTGGTACATAAATTCCAGATTCATCTGAAAAGCAAATGGGTGGAAGATAACTATCAATCGTTTTTTTTGTTTGACCCTAAAAAGTTTACCTCAAGGCTAATATCAAACACAGGTTATAAGGAAGAAATTGGTGTTAATTTTTAGATTTTTTTTTATTTGTTTCACATGATATTGAAACCTCTATATGTTTAACTATCAAAGAATGACAGAGTTAAAGAAGTTTTTTGTACTTAGCTTTGAATATCAAATTTTCTTTAGAAACACAGAAATTTACTCATTGTATTTTGAGTATTGATATATATTTCAGCTTTATAAGAAAACTAATTCATGAGTCATTCTGCAATAAAAAATCGATTATTCCCCTCATTATAGCTTTAACATACATCATCATTTCACTTGTGTGGATAATGCTATCGGATAGATTTCTGCTATTTATGATTCATGATGAAGATCTCTTGACTTCTTTTCAGGGGTTGAAAGGTGGATTTTTTGTTTTAGTTACAGGTATTCTTTTGTTCTATTTCATAAATAATTTGCATAAAAAAAGCATAAATCGTGAATTAGTATTTGAGTCAATTTTAGGAAATGCTGTTATTGGGCTGTGTGAATTTGATACTGAAAAAATCATTTTCTCAAATAAGGTGTTTAAGAAAATCTTTGAATTTAATGAAAATGATTTAAGACTAAGACTTACAGATTTAGTTCATCATACTTCAGTAGCAAATTTAAAAGAAGCCATTGTTAAAGTGAGTAATGGCAGTGAAAGTGAATCTGTTTTGGTTTACCCTCTCACTTCAAAAATAAATTTGTACCAAGTTACCTTAACAACATCTAAATCAGATAAAAACTTATTACTAACAGGAATTGTCACAAAAGCTGAAAAAATCAAAACAGATAGTTATTCGCATGAAGTTCTTAAAACTATAATTAAACGATTAGAATCGGCGAGGAATGAGAAGCAATTATATTACATAGCCTTAGAAGAAATTGCACTATTTACAAATGCAGATGCAGGTGTAGTATTCATTGCCAATCAAGGTGAACTCATTGAGCTTCAGCGATTTATAAATCATGATAGGCAATCTAATTCAAGTCAGTTAAATCAACTCTTATCGAATAAAGTGCTAGAGTTAGAACATAGAATTAAATCAAACATCCATTCAATGGAAATAAAGTTGTTAGATGGAGATCAAAAAATTGGACTAATACTATTACTAAAAAAAGGGGCGCAGAATTTTTCTGAGGTTGAAACTAATTTTATAAAGGTGATTGAAAACGATTTATCAATCAAATTAGCACAATATTCTCAACAAATTAGACTTTCGCAAAATGAGAATCAACTGCATCAACTTTTGGAATCTGTAAAAATTTCGATTTGGTATTTAGATTGTGAACGTAAAGAACTTATTCGGTCAAAAAATTTGCACATCATTTCAAAAAAATTTGTCGGGCAAAGTGAACATGAAACACTCGATTGGGAGACTTTTTTAGAAACTATTCACCCAGATTTTAGAGTCCATTTTAATAAAGAGATCGTTCAATTGACAAAAAGAGAAGAATTAGTTTCAATTGAAAGTAAGTTTGAACATGTAAAAGGAGATTTTTTGTGGTTCTTAACTAATGCTAAGTTATTTTCGAATGAAATAACTGGAAAAAATTACATAATTGGAATTACTTCAAATATCAATCATTTAAAACTTAATGATCAAATCATTAAAAACTCTGAGCAAACTTACAAGGATTTATTTGAAAGTAATCCAGCTTCTTTATTAATTTTTTCAGTACAATCTCTTTTATGTATCGATGCCAATGAGTCAGCACAATTTATGTATGGCTTAACCATTAGGCAATTAAGAGCGAAGACCGTTTTCGATTTAATGCCCTCAGAAGACGCTCATCGGTTTACTATTCCTTATAAGATTGTAACAGAATATGGTTTTTTAGAATGGGATTATGGCGCCACAAGAAACGCAATAATGATTTAATGTATGTTGATTTATCTGTTTCGATTATCAACTACAAGGGCGAGCAAAGCTACATGTTTCTTGTAACTGATGTGACCAATGAAATACATCAACAAAAAGAAATATCAAAATCTGAATCTAAGTATAGGCAACTATTTGAGAAAAATCCTCAACCATTATTACTCTTAAACAAGCAATTAGAGCTTATTAGTGACGCCAATCAGACTGCTATAGATTATTTACAATTAAACAAAGATCAATTAGTCCAAAAATCATTTTCTGAAATTTGGGGGGATCGAATAGCGCAAAATATAGACGAATTAATTCGTTGTTTAGATAAAGATACTGTTGCGAAAAAGGAATTCAAGTTAGAGTTAGGGAGTCATGAAGAAAAAAACATAGAATTCATTGCAACACGAACCATCGTTGATGATAAAGATTCCATATTATTATTTATGTTCGATATCACAGATTTAAAACAAGCAGAACAACGAACAATTATGGCTTTTGTGGAAGGTGAAAACAATGAAAGAGAACGGATTGCAAAAGAACTTCATGATAGTTTAGGTCAAGTTTTAACTGCAGCCTCAATGAACATGAAATCAGCTCAAAAAGAACTATCTGAAATTAAATATAATCGCAAAGAACAATTTAACAAGGGCTTAGGGTTTATACAACAAGCAATTGACGATACAAGAAGTATAGCGCAGAATTTGATGCCAAAGTCAATTTCGGATTATGGACTTGTTTCATCTATAAATCAATTAATTCTTTCTTATAAAGAAACCCTAAATTTTTCAATATCCTTTACTGAACATATTGGCGCTTTACGATTTGATAAAAGTATTGAGTTGAACAGTTATCGAATTATACAGGAAGCCTTAACCAATATTATTAAATATGCCCAAGCTAAATTGGTGAATATTCATATAGAAATGAAGAATCAACAATTACAATTAATCATTAGAGATGATGGAATTGGAGTCAAACTAAATGAAAATAATTCTTATTCCGGCATAGGTCTTAAAAATATGCGTAGTCGAGTATCAATAATTCATGGTGAATTCAGTATTGATTCACTACCTTCGAACGGAACTTCTATCACAGTTATAATCCCCATAGAAAATGTCTAAACCTGCAGTTCAATTACTTATTGTTGATGATCATAAAATAGTTAGAGATGGAATTCGGTCACTTTTGTTAGACCATGAAGACATTCATATTCAAGCAGAAGCTTCAAATGGTAAAGAAGCGATAGAAATCTTACAAACACAAGTCAATATTGATGTAGTTCTTTTAGATATAAATATGCCAGTAATGGATGGCTTAATGTGTGCTCAAAAAATAAAAGAAGCAGCATTAAATGTTAAAGTTTTAGCGCTAACCATGCTTAAAGAAGATCAACATAAAAGAGCAATGGTCGAATTTGGTGCATCAGGCTATATATTAAAAGATTCGGGTGAAGATGATTTAGTAAATGCAATTCATGCCGTTGCAGAAGGCAGACCCTATTTTAGCGATGAAGCAACGGCTGCCTTATTACGTCAGTTTATCAGTAAAAAAAATGGTGAACCTATTAAAGGAATGGAACTAACCGAGCGGGAAAAAGATATCTTAAGGCTAATTACCGATGTGTTCACAAATGTGGAAATCTCAGAAAAACTGTTTATTAGTGTAAGAACAGTAGATGCACATCGTAGAAATATGATGGAAAGAATCGGAGCTAAAAATATGGCAGGACTTGTTAAATACGCTATCGAAAAAGGGATTGTCTAAATATGTCAAAACTTTTATAAAATGCTCAATAATAAAGTTGATTTTTCATAGATCACACTCAATCTTATCGTAAAATAACTTTTAGAACACGTTCAAAAAAAATAGAAATAGATTTAATCATAGAAAATGGAAAATACGCTCGAATTAACACTTCAAGTAAATGAAGACTATCAGGATATCATTATTGCAGATTTATTTGAACTCGGTTTTGCTGGTTTTGAGCAACACTCAGAAATAATGAAAGCTTTTGTTGAAGAAGATATTTTTAATACCATACCTACTCAGGTCTTAGAAGATATTTTGGATTCATTTGGTGGAATTTCGATTATTAAAGAAAAAAAAGTTCATGTTCCAAAAAATTGGAATGAAGAATTCGAAAAAAGTATTCAACCCATTCAGGTCGGACGCTTTTATATTCGACCCACTTGGGCTGAAAGTGATTGTCCGAGTAATGCCATAGAATTATTAATTGATCCGAAAATGTCTTTTGGAACAGGTTATCATGAAACCACTCGCTTAATGCTAAACAGTATTTCAACTTATATTCAAAAAGATGATGAACTATTAGATGTTGGAACAGGAACTGGGATTTTAGCCATTGCAGCAATAAAATTGGGGGCTAATTATGCGTTTGGTTTTGATATAGATGAATGGAGTTCTGAAAACTCATTGGAAAACATACAATTAAATAAGGTAGAAAAGTCGGTTGAAATTAAACATGGAGCATTTGAAACAGTACCTGATAAAGAATTCGATATCACGATTGCAAATATTAATAGATCGACCATTTTAAGTGTTAAAGAGGATATACTGAAGCATACAAAAAAAGGTGGATTTATTTTATTATCAGGATTGTTAACAACTGAGACACATAGAATAAAAGAAGATGAACTTTTTAGTGGAATTAGCTTAATAAAAGAAATTTCAGA
>Ga0100383_1001641_pt1 | contig 14736 bp, 9 predicted proteins | sample CryGeymeta201507_FD_81565 | JGI IMG/M metagenome (GOLD analysis project Ga0100383, IMG submission 81565) | Groundwater microbial communities from Crystal Geyser aquifers in Utah, USA - Crystal Geyser metaG 2015-07 | ecosystem: Environmental > Aquatic > Deep subsurface > Groundwater | place: USA...
AAAAAGGAGAACTGTAATGAAAGGGATTTTTTTATTGGTTTTGTTTATGATTACTTTCTTATTCAAAACATCAATGGCTCAATTGCAAACTGATGGTGAATGCGGGACGTTTAAATTCTCAACTAATCCTGTTTCTTTTAGAACTTTAACTACATCAAATGATCGCCCTACTTATGCTGGAACCGAAAGCTTAGAAGAATCGTTACATTTTATTGTCCATTATACACAAGAAGGAATGGAGGCTGTTACCCAGGCATATGCATGCTCTGTTAAAACTTATGCTGAATATAGCTGGGATTTTGAATGCACTCAACTTGGTTGGAGAAATCCACCTATCGATGGAGGAAGAGGTGGAGATAACAGATATGATATTTATATTAAATCGATTAGTGGTGCAAAAGGGGAGGCAGACCCCGAACCAGAATATTCCGGTTCAAATGAATGGTCATCATCATATATTCAGATAAATACTAACCTAGACATAGAAAGCAATCTAAAGGCTACTATTGCACATGAATTTAACCATGCGTGTCAATTCGCATATACATATAAGGATGGATTGTCAATTGCTGAAAATTGGTTTTATGAATCTACCGCAACGTGGATACAAACCCTCGTATTTCCAGAAGTGCATGACGAGATGAGATTCTTTAATCCTTCATACAACATATATAATCCATTGAATCACCCTGAAATACGAGTAAATTATTATGGTCCTTCAGAAAATACTGATGATAAATATATTTATGCAAATTTCGTTTTTCCAAAATTTTTTGCTGAATGGCTAAACGACAATGATGTTATACAAAAAATCTGGAGTAGAAAAGGAGATATTACAAATGCATCACCAACTTTGGATGATATCGATTTTGTATTATCAAATTTTTATAATACTAACATCACTGAAGGTCTAAGAAATTATGCGGTTTGGCGCTACTTTACAGGTTCAAGAGATGACGGGTTACATTTTCATAATGCTATTCTATTCCCTGAGGTTGAGCTTGAAGATACGAGAGGCTCAGGTATCATTGCTTACAACACATTGAATCAGATATATGGACCAGGTGGAACAAGATTTATTCCATATTCTTCTGGTGTTGATTTAAACTACTCTGTTAATGTGGTTGTTGGTGATGACATGGCGGCCTCAGTTATTGAATACGGATTTCCCGATTCTTCTTATGCACAAAAAATTCCAATCTCTTATACCAACGGTCATGGTACTGGCCAGACTAATTGCAGAGCAATAGAAAAAAATAGTTTTATTTTTGTTCCAGTTTGTTTAGACTATAACTTGAGCAACCAAAGTACTTTTAATACAACTGCTCTCTCATCAAGAGCAGTTAAATTTACTAATGAAAATAGTGATGTCAATAACATTGGTGGGCAATTACTGATTGATAACAATTCCTCACTGCAGATTAATTCCGGCACAAGAATCTCTTTGTCATTAACACCAAACCACAATGTAAAAACATTGAATGAAAGGTTGTTGATTTCCAACCAAACCCAAAAACATAATAATTGGAATAATGACAAAAGCAATTTCTTTACGGGGCATAATTTTGATGTTTTATCGACAACAAAAAATATTAAATCTAAATTCGAAAACATTAAATACTCAAAAATTGAAGCAAGACTTGAGGGAGAAGTTATTCCTGATAAAGGAAATTTCACTTTTCAAGACCCTTGGTATATGCTGAATGATGGTAGCCAACCAGGAAATAATTATTGGATATCATGCACAGCTTTTTATGAGCCAACAGGTAAACAGGGAGCAGCTGAAAAGGGTGTTTTCTTGAATCAAAATCCACAATACCAAATAGGTATCCCAAATTACTCTGCTAAAATCACTTCACCTCAGCCAATCTTTTTGAATGGTAGAACGCATACATTCTATTTCCAAAACTGGACAGGTACTAACGTAAACTTTAAATATCCAAACGAGCTGGAAACTCCCCTTGTTTTTACAAATGATAACGCGGTTGCAACAGCAAACTACAAAGGGCATTTCCTCTCAAACAGCAGTACCGCCAGCGCTTACAATGGGCAGCGGAAAATTGTTCGTGATAGAAACGGCATATATCATATGGTTTATCACAGCATGAACGCCTTATGGTACTCAAAAAGTTTAACTACCAATCTCTCTGGAGCCTGGGCACCGGAAATAAAATTAATCGAGAACGGTGCAGAGATATTTACCAATCCTTCCATAGATGTAAACACTGTTACGCATATGAACTACCGTGATGACTACCTCAAGGTTGCCTTCGAATTCTCTTCCGGGGTAAGCGGAAGCGCCGGTATTGGCGTTATTTTGATTGACATAAATACAGGAACAGTACAAGTACTTGGTGATGTCCCCATAAGCAATGATTACTACGGAAATGCCAAACCGGTAGTTGCTTCATTCGATAACGAAGTGTTTGTTATCTATAAAGAATCTGCTACAAGCAATCTTAAATACTTGAGATATTATTTAGATGGGAGTAACTGGATAGGTTTGACGGGAAGTTTGAGTGGATCATCAGCTTCTAGTATAAATCCTACGGTTTCAGCGAATAATAAGCCGTACGAGTATCTCAACAATCGTGTCCATATAGCCTGGCAGGAAGGTTCTACTTATATTAAATATCAATATTCTGAAACTGCAGGCAGAACAAACATGATTGAACCGAGAACTTTTAGTACCGTTCAGTTAACATCGTTTGGATCAGGAAATACGTACAATACCAATCCATCGATTATAGACCTCAATGGTGGAGCGCGGGTAGTTTGGCATGGCACCAGAGTAATCGGTGGACAAGTTATTGCCGATCGTCTTAGCTTTAGGGACGCAACGGGAGGTGGTTTTTGGCATTTTGGTTCAAATGTCGGTTCTCCGGTTATTAATAAAAAAGACGATAACACTGCATATATCCTTGCCTGGAGCCAATATGATGGAACACAAGGATGTTTTGCTGATAATACATTATCACAAATCCATGATTTACAAATTACCGGAAAAGACTTGCAGCTTTGCAACGGGAGTAGCTTTAGTTCAATGTTTGTAACTTCATTCACTAACACAACTTCACCCTATTTCTTTAAGCAGTCAAACGATATTCAGAGTTTGTACACAATAGCTAAAGCAAATATTGCCGGTATTAACAAAGGTCGTGAAGGCGTAGTTGCAAAAGGGAGCGGTGAGCTTTACTTTACCATTGGTGATGTAAATGTGAATGGAGAAAATATCTCTTTTAAAACTCTTCCCGACTCATTTACCGTGATTTCCGTAAATGATATAAACAACAATGTAAGAACCATCCCTTTTGCTATAAGTGATAATTCGCAGTTTAACTATAGTGTGCAATATGGCATAACTGATTCAGCCGAAGTAGTTAATTCACTATCGGTAAATGATGTTGTTTCATTCCGTGTTGAAATTGTAGATGAAGCTACCAATGAAGTACTTGGTGTTTTTGATAATGTAAGTTTCACAAAACAGCACGCCCTTCCGTATGAGAACTTTTCTTATCAAGTCTCAACAGAAGGAATTGGAAACAGAACGGTTTATTTAAGATTGGTAACCTCTGCAACTGAGGGCTGTTCTTTCTCTTTAGCCAATTTGCTTGATAATCAGAATATCATTGCAAAGAGAGCAATAAATCAAATTTCGTTTAAATCCGCAGCAGTAATAAAAGATTACGCTCTCGCACAAAACTATCCAAATCCTTTTAACCCGGCAACAATCATTACTTACCAATTGCCAAAGAGCGGAAGTGTAACATTGAAAATATATGATATGCTTGGTAAAGAAGTAAAAACACTTGTAAACGAGCAGAAGGAAATGGGCAGATACACTGTTCAGTTCGATGCTTCATCACTTGCAAGCGGCATGTACGTTTACCAGTTACGCGCTAATGATTATACTTCAACTAAAAAAATGTTGTTGTTGAAATAATGTAATGCAGAAGTTTAGCTCGGAAAAGTTCTTATGAATATTGTTCACGAACAGGCTAAACGTGTTTATAAAATGTTTGTTGATTTTGACGGCACCATTACCAGGCGGGATATCGGCGAACAGATTTTTTTGCAATATGGCGATACACAAAAAGCCGAAGCGATCATTAAAAGAATAAGTTCGAGGGAACTTACATCTGTTGAAGGTTGGAAAGCATTATTCGAAATTTTGCATCCGGTCTCAATAGATGAATTAACGAAATTTGTTCGTTCTTTTGAAATAGACAGCGCATTTCTCAGACTTGTTTCTTTTGCGCAGGAACAACAAGTTGAAATGATAATTCTCAGCGATGGTTTTGAATTTTATATCAGAACAATTTTGGAAAGAGAAAATATTACCGGTATTCCAATCTATTCAAACCGGTTAATAGAAAACGGAAGCGGAAAACCAAAGCCGGTTTTTCCGTACCGCGATGAAGAATGTAAAAGCTGCGCAAACTGTAAACGCAATCATGTTATTGAAAACAGCGGCGATGATGAGTTTACAGTTTATATCGGGAACGGAAGTTCGGATGTTTGTCCCGCGCAATATTGTGATTTTATTTTTGCGAAAGATTCGCTTCGTAAATTTTGTGAGAAAGAAAAAGTAACCTTTTTCCCGTATGACAATTTCAACGACGTTGTTTCCCGATTGGAAACTTTGTTCTCAAAAAAAAGGTTAAAGAAAAGGCGTCAAGCCGAATTGAAAAGAAAAAACTTATACAAATTAGGATAATGGTCGTTGGTCATCAGTCAGTGGACATTGGAAGTGAAGTTGTAAAATGAAATTAAGCGAACTGGAAGTCTTTAATCTTGCAATGGAGCTTGGTGAAATGGTTTGGAAAGAGGTTCTTGCATGGGACTATTTTGCAAAGAGTACTCTCGGCAAACAGATTGTTAATTCTGCTGATTCGGTTGCAGCTAATATCGCAGAAGGTTTTGGAAGATTCCATTATCAGGAAAACAAACATTTTTGTTACATCAGCAGAGGTTCTTTAACAGAAACACAAGTTTGGTTGAAGAAAGCAGAAAATAGAAATTTAATTACGATAGATGCGCTTCAAATTTATTATAACAAAATTGAGCTACTCCATAAAAAATTGAATGCGTATATAAAATCGATTGGCTCTAAAAATATTACTAACAAATGACGAATGACAAATGACTAATAAACTATTTAAATACAGAAGTTACACCCCAATACCATTTGTAATTTTAATGATAGCGTATCAGCAATCAAACGTGTGGAGTTTACCGCTTGGCTTATTGATTGCAGTTTGCGGCGAACTAATAAGACTTTGGGCTGTTAGTTGGGCGGGAAGCGAAACGCGCACAACCGGTAAAGTCGGCGGAACATATTTAGTTATAAACGGTCCGTATGCACACGTTCGCAATCCGCTTTACGTTGGAAATATTTTAATTTATTTCGGATTGGGAATTATGTCCTTTGCTCTCTTTCCATATCTCCAAATTATTGCGTTGGCGTTTTTCATTTATCAATATTATGAAATTATTAAAGAAGAAGAAGGCTTTCTCAGAGAAAAATTCGGAAATGATTTTGATGAATATTATAAAAATGTTCCGCGCATTTTTCCCCGTTTAACTCCATACAGAAAAGAAGGAGTTGAACAGCCGGAATATGATCTTAAAAAAGGTTTACGTTCTGAAAGAAGAACGCTGCAAGCATTTGCAATTGTGGCCGGTACTTTAATTATTCTATGGTTTTTAAGAAGATTATCATAACCGTGACTGCTGAGAAAAACATATTGGTTCTTGCCGGTGAAGCTTCAGGTGATTTGCACGGAGCCGCTTTAATAAAAGCGATGAAGGCAATTGATCCCTCACTTTCATTTTACGGTATCGGCGGCGATGAAATGAAAAGTGAAGGGATGCAGCTTCTTTACCACATCAACAAAATGGCGTTTCTTGGTTTTGTTGAAGTGATAAAACATCTACCGTTTATTAAAAAAGTCCAGACCGATGTATTGAAACTTGTTGAAGAAAAAAATATTCAAACTTGTGTGTTGATAGATTATCCCGGTTTCAATCTCAGCATCGCAAAAAAGTTAAATGTTATGGAGAGAAAAATCATTTATTACATCTCTCCGCAAATATGGGCTTGGGGAAAACACCGCATTCACAAAATAAAAAAACTTGTGAATAAAATGCTTGTTCTTTTTCCGTTTGAAGAAACATTTTATAAAAAAGCCGGAGTGGATGCAACGTTTGTCGGGCATCCGTTGATAGAGCGGATCAACAATTATTCGTTTGTTGAGAGAAATGAATTTTTCTCTCAAAACAATCTTGATGTGCAGAAAGAAATTTTACTCGTTCTGCCGGGAAGCAGGATTCAAGAAGTTGCAAAAATATTTCCTTCTGTAATTGAAGGAGCGGTTGCGGTTGCAAAGAAATTCAATTTGCAAGTTGTGGTTGGCTGTTCTTCAAACATTGATGAAAAAACTTTTAAGAAGTTAAGCAGAGAAAAAGATTACCTGGTTATTAAAAATAAATCGTATGAACTTTTTAAGTATGCGAAACTTGGCATTATTAAATCGGGAACTTCAACGCTTGAGGCGGCGCTGTTCGGTTTGCCGATGGTGATCGTTTATAGAACAAATGCGTTGACGTATTTCATCGGCAAAAAATTGGTTACGTTACGCAGCATCGGATTAGCCAACATTATCGCAGGTGAAACGGTTGTGCCGGAATTAATTCAGAATGCAGTGAACACAAAAAATATTTTAAATGAATGCAGCAATTTTTTAAGCGATGTTTCTTTCTACAAGTCTGTTTCAGAAAAATTAAAAAGTCTGAAAGATGTTCTTGGAAACAAACATGCCTCCAAAACTGCCGCAGAAATAATTATCGCATCAATAAATGAAGTTTAGAAAACAGTATCAAAATTTTCTCCGGTTCATTGGAACTTATGTTCTTTACATGTTGAGTCAAACGCTCTGCAAAACGTTGCGGATTTACTCGACGGGAAGTGATTCCATTAAATCGCTTTTAACAGAAAAGAAAAAATTTGTGCTTGCATTCTGGCACGGAACGATGGTGATTCCGTGGTTTGCTCATCGAGACCTAAACTTACTTGCCATAATCAGTAAAAGTAAAGACGGCGATTTACTGGCAAAAATTTTGCGTAAATGGAATTACACAGTCGTACGCGGTTCAAGTTCTACAGGCGGAAATGTAGCGCTGCAAATTATGATTGACCATGCGAAGCACGAATGCCCGGTTGCCATTACTCCCGATGGACCGCTCGGACCAAATTTCAAAATGAAAGCGGGAGCGGTTATCACGGCAAAGAAAAGCGAAGTTCCGTTAGTGCTTGTCGGCGTTGGTTGTAAATCGAAAAGAAAATTACACAGCTGGGATAATTTTGAAGTTCCGTTCCCATTTTCAAAAGTGCAATTGGTTTATTCTGAGCCAATACTGATTGATAAGAATTTAAGTTACGATGAAACGTCAAAAATGATTTTACAGTGCGAAGAAAAATTAAACGAATTGCAAAAGAAAGCTCAAGAATTTTCAGATTAAGTAAATGAAGGTAGACAAACGAAAAATAGTAGATGGTTTGCGATTAGCTGCTTTGCCGCTGGTTCCGATCTATGCGCTGATCACAGCAATCAGAAATTTTTTGTTTGACGCGAAAATATTCCCTTCAACTAAAGTTGACGCAACCGTTATCAGCGTTGGTAATTTAACCGTCGGCGGCAGCGGGAAAACTCCGTTAGTGGTTTATCTGACGAATTTAATGAAGCAAAGCGATAAAAAAGTTGCAGTCTTAAGCCGTGGCTATGGAAGAAAATCAACCGGATTTCTCTTTGTCTCCGACGGCAACCAACTGATAACCACTGTTGAAGAATGCGGTGACGAAATCTATCAAACCGTGCTTGAATGTTCTGTTCCCGCCGCTGTGTGTGAAAGCCGTGTTGAAGGCGCTAAACAATTGCTTGCCAAGGCGGGAGTCGACACCATCATTTTGGATGACGCTTTCCAGCATAGATGGTTATTTCGAGATTTAGACATCCTGATTTTTGAACAGCGGTTTTTACTGGAAGCGAGTTCGTTGCGGCGTACATTTTTACCGACCGGAATGCTACGCGAAGATTTTTCTTCAATTAGACGCGCAGACATTATTGTGTTGAACAGAAAATTTTCCGGGCGGAAAGAGATTCCCGGACGTCTTCAAAAATATTTTGAGACGAAAAAAGTTTTCACCGCGCACTATTCGGCAAAAGGATTTTTCGACATCAAAAAGAAAACGTTTTATGAATCGAAAGAATTTGAAGGTCAAAACAGTTTAGTAATAAGCGGAATTGCAAATCCGCATTCGTTCTTTAATGCGCTTGAACAATTACATGTTGATTCCGGCAACCGAATGGTTTTTCGTGACCACAAATTTTATACCCGGGAAGATATTCAGATAATCCGGAAACAATTTTATGCCACAAACGTTCATTCTGTAATTACCACGCAGAAAGACGCGGTAAAGTTGATGCAATTCACTAAAGAACTTGATGACATTGATATCTATTATCTAAAAATAGAATTACAATTTGATAACGAAAAAGATTTTATAAAAGAAATATTCAAAAAACTTAGTGAACCCAAAACGAAATAATCAATGGATACTTCCAGGTTCAAGGTATCTAAAAAAAAACAAATAAACTTAAGGAGATTACTCACTTATGGCTAAATCAAAAAAAAACCAGTATGTCTATTTTTTCGGCGGGAAAAAAGCCGACGGAAAAGCTGACATGAAAGCGCTGCTTGGCGGGAAAGGCGCAAACCTTGCCGAAATGGTAAACATCGGATTGCCGGTTCCCGCAGGCTTTACCATCACTACTGAAGTCTGCACTCAATATTTTGAGAATAAAAATTCTTATCCAAAACAATTGAGCGAGCAAGTAAAAAAAGCTCTTGCTAAAGTTGAACAAGAGATGAAAGCAAAATTTGGCTCTTCAACAAACCCGCTGCTTGTTTCCGTTCGTTCCGGCGCGCGTGCTTCTATGCCGGGAATGATGGATACTATTCTCAACCTTGGCTTAAACGATATTACCGTTGAAGCCGTAATTAAGAAAACGAACAATCCCCGCTTCGCTTATGATTCTTACAGAAGATTCGTGCAAATGTACGGCGATGTTGTCCTTGGATTAAAACCTATTGACAAACACGAACACGATCCGTTTGAAGTGCTGCTTGATGCAAAGAAAGAAAAGCGCGGCGTTAAGCTTGATACAGAATTAACTGCCGATGATTTAAAAGAATTGGTATCTGAATTTAAAGCTGAAATCAAAAAGAAAACCGGACACACGTTTCCGGAAAATCCCGAAGAACAACTTTGGGGCGCAGTTGGCGCGGTCTTCAGCTCATGGATGAACGAAAGAGCAATTGTTTATAGAAAATTAAACGATATCCCCGAATCATGGGGAACGGCGGTAAACGTTCAATCAATGGTGTTTGGAAATATGGGCGAAGATTCCGGCACAGGCGTTGCATTTACCCGTGACCCTGCCGCCGGCACAAATCTTTTCTACGGTGAATATCTTTTCAACGCACAAGGCGAAGATGTTGTTGCCGGAATCAGAACCCCGCTTCCGATTGCAGAACTGAAAAAAGATAACGCAAAAATTTACCGCGAACTTGACGACATTAGATTGAAACTTGAAAAACATTATAAAGATATGATGGATATTGAATTCACCATTCAGCAAGGTACATTGTGGATGCTTCAGTGCCGTGTTGGAAAAAGAACAGGCTTTGCAGCTATCAAAATGGCGGTTGATATGGTGAAAGAAAAATTAATTGACAAAGAAGAGGCTATTCTCCGTATCGAACCAAATCAATTAAACCAATTGCTCAGACCAATTTTCGATTTAAGCGAAAAGAAAAAAGCAATTGACGCCGGAAGACTTTTAGCAAAAGGCTTGAATGCCGGTCCCGGCGCCGCTTCAGGTAAAGTTGCGTTAAGCGCGCAGGACGCTGAAGAAATGGCTGCGAAAGGAGATAAAGTAATTCTCGTTCGCATCGAAACTTCGCCCGAGGACATTAAAGGAATGAACGCTGCCGAAGGTATTTTAACTGCCCGCGGTGGAATGACTTCACACGCAGCGCTCGTTGCGCGTCAAATGGGAAAAGTCTGCGTTGCAGGCTGCGGCACTTTAAAAATTGATTACAAAGAAAGAACTATCCGTGTAGAAAATAAAGACATCGTTGTTAAAGAAGGAGAATATCTTTCCATTGACGGCTCAACCGGAGAAGTTATTGAAGGCAAACTTGAAACAAAACCTTCGGAAGTTATCCAGGTTCTTCTTACCAAAACGCTTACCGCTAAAGAATCTCCAACATTCCAAACGTATAACAGTTTGATGACCTGGGCGGATTCTTTTAGAAGATTAGGCATCAGAACAAACGCCGATCAACCCGATCAAGCGGCAAATGCAATTGCATTCGGCGCTGAAGGTATTGGTCTTTGCCGTACCGAGCACATGTTCTTCGGCGAAAACAAAATTCTTTCAATGAGAAAAATGATCCTTTCCGATTCGCTTGAAGCAAGAAAAGCTGCGCTGGCAGAACTTCTTCCATATCAAAGAGAAGACTTTAAAGGAATCTTTAAAGCGATGAAAGGTTCCCCGGTAACCGTTAGAACTCTCGATCCGCCGTTACATGAATTTTTACCTCACACAGACGCTGAAATTTCAGAGCTTTCTAAAGAATTGAAAGTAAGCGTAAAAAAAATTCAAGAAAAGATGGCGAGTTTGCACGAGTTCAACCCTATGCTTGGCTTTAGAGGATGCCGTCTCGGAATTCTTTATCCTGAAATTACCGAAATGCAAGCGCGAGCAATATTTGAAGCCGCTGCCGAAGTAAAGAAAGAAGGATTCAAAGTTAAGCCCGAAATCATGATTCCATTAGTGAGCACAGCCACTGAATTCAAACTTCAAGAAGAAATTGTCCGAAGAGTTGCTTCGGAAGTTATGGCAGAAAAGAAAGTGAAGATCAACTACTTAGTAGGAACGATGATCGAATTGCCCCGCGCTGCTTTAGTTGCCGATAAAATAGCCGAACGTGCCGAGTTTTTCAGTTTCGGAACAAATGACTTAACCCAAACAACATTCGGGTTATCACGTGACGATGCAGGAAAATTCTTGCCGATGTATGTTGATAAAGAAATTCTGCCGGTTGATCCTTTTGAAGCTCTCGACCAGGAAGGGGTCGGTCAATTGTTAGAGATTGGAACACAAAGAGGAAGAAGCACCCGTCCGGATCTAAAAGTTGGTATTTGCGGCGAACACGGCGGCGAACCTTCATCGGTGGAGTTTTGCCACAGAACAGGATTAAACTACGTTAGTTGTTCACCGTTCCGCGTGCCGATCGCCCGTTTGGCTGCTGCACGAGCGGTTATCAACGAACTGCACAGCAAAAAGAAAAAAGATCATAAGAAAAAAGATCACAAGAAAAAATAATCCGCCAAAGGCGGACTTAATGAGAGCAAGAGTGCTTATGACCCATAAGTGCTCTTCCTCTGTTGTTTCAAATTAACAAGGTGAAAGAAAATGAAGTTATCTGAGTTTAGTTATAATTTACCAAAGACACATATTGCAAAATACCCAATGCATCCGCGGGATAAATCCAAAATGATGGTCTTGAATCGCGAGACACAAACTATTGAAAACAAAACCTTTTCGCATATAGTTGACTATATGGAAGAAGGCGATGTTCTTGTGTTAAACGATACGCGTGTTATTCAAGCCCGATTGTATGGAAAAAAAGAAAAGACGAACGCCAAAATTGAAGTCTTCCTTCTCCGCGAACTCAATACGCGCGAGTGGATATGGGACGTCATCGTTGATCCGGCGCGCAAAGTAAGGATCGGAAATAAAATTTATTTTGATGACGATCTGTTCTGCGAAGTTATTGATAATACCACTTCCCGCGGAAGAACGGTTCGGTTTAATAGACCCGATGTGTTTACCTCTATTGAAAAAATTGGGCATACACCTCTTCCTCCTTACATCAAACGCGAACCGGAAAAGGCTGATAAAGAAAATTATCAAACGGTTTATGCAAAAACGGATGGTTCGGTTGCAGCACCGACAGCCGGTCTCCATTTTACAACCAAGCTCTTGGAAAAAATAAATAAGAAGGGCGTTGAGATTGTTCCCGTGTTACTTCATATCGGATTAGGAACGTTCCAACCAGTTGAAGTTGAGGATTTAACCAAGCACCGGATGCATTCTGAATATTTCGATGTTCCGGCATCAACAGCTGAAATCATTAATAAAGCGAAGAAGAACGGTAAAAATGTTTTCGTTGTTGGAACAAGCGCTGTTCGTGCTTTGGAAAGTAGTGTTACGGCGGACGGCTATGTTCGCGGGAATAAAGGTTGGACGGACAAATTCATTTATCCTCCTTACGAGTTTCAAATTGGAACTAAGTTGATCACGAATTTCCATTATCCGGAATCAACTTTGATGATGCTGGTTGCCGCTTTTGGAGAAATTGAATTTGTCTTAAAGGCATATAAGAAAGCATTAAAAGAACAATACCGTTTCCTCAGCTACGGTGATGCAATGTTGATCATCTAAGTGAAGAGAATTTTAAGATAAAATCCAAACATCAAAACACAAATTACAATTGGAATTTGTGTTTTGTGTTTTGGAATTTCCAAACAATAATATAATAATATCTATGTCGCTTCTTCCATCAACTATCAACCATCAACCATCAACCATGCCCCGAATCGTTGCCATCATTCCCGCAGCAGGTATTGGAAAAAGATTCGGAGGAGCTACTCCGAAGCAATTTCTGAAAATAAACGGGAAAGAAATTCTCGCTTACACGCTTGAAGTTTTTCAAAAAACAAAAAAGATTGATGAAATTATTGTTGCGGCAAGTAGGGAAGAATTTCCGCGAATAATAAAACTTCAGAAAAAACATCATCTAACTAAACTGCAGACAATTGTTGAAGGAGGAAAAGAGAGGCAAGACTCAGTTTATAACGCGCTTATTATGGCAGATTTAAATAAAGGTGATCTTGTAATTGTACATGATGCCGCGCGCCCACTACTGCCGGAAAAGGTTTTAGCTGATGCGATCCGTTGTGCGGAAAAAAACGGCAATGCGCTTGTCTGTTTGCAGGCAAAAGATACTCTCTTGAAAAAGACAAACAGAGAACACACCTACCTTACCCGCTCACAAATTTACTACGTTCAAACTCCGCAGATCTTCCGTTATGCCCAGTTGCTTTCCGCTTTTAAAAAAGCGAAGAAAGAAAAGTTTGTTGGAACCGATGAATCAATGTTAGTTCGGAGAAACGGGAGGAAAATTCATCTTTCCGAAGGTTCTCCGTTCAATTTCAAAATTACCGCCAAAGAAGATTTTGAAATGTTGAAAAGAATTATGAAATGAATCTGCCGAAAAGTTGGCGATCGGATCAAAATAGAGATGGATTTGCAGGGAAAACATACCTGCCTTCTTAAGAATAACGAATAACAAACATGGAATAACAAAGGATAAAGTCTGGCTGGGTTTTTAATGGGCAAAAAACCTAAAAACGAATAAAAATCGAGATTTTAAGCGTACATTATCTTTACTTCATCTATTTTTTCAGTTCCACGAATACCTATCCGAAAAATCTTTTTTAGTGATTGTTTTGCAAGTCATTACCTTTTATATTTGCAGAAAAAAAATGAGAAGTTTGAACAGAACCAAATCAAAACCGAATTATAAATTTTCAAGAGTATAGCCGCTCCGCAAGGGTGGCTTTTTTTTTATAAATAAAGTTTGTCTCATTATTTCTATCTTAATCTTAATCTTTTTTAAGATGAAAAGATGCAGACCGAGATTAAGATTAAGAATTACGATTAAGACCTAAAAGAAAAAATATGACTAAACAAAAAGCAAAACTGATTTTAGAAGATGGCTCGAAGTTTTCCGGTTACGGATTCGGCTCCGATAAAAACGTTACCGGCGAAGTTGTTTTTAACACGGGAATGGTTGGCTACCCGGAAACGATGACAGACCCTTCCTACTGCGGACAAATTCTCACATTCACGTTTCCGCTCATCGGAAATTACGGCGTTCCCGGTAAAGAAAGAGAAAACGGGCTGCTGAAAAATTTCGAGTCGGAAAAAATTCATTTGCGCGGAATTATTGTCTCGGACTATTCTTTTGAATATTCTCACTGGAACGCAAAACAATCTCTGCACGAATGGATGGTTGATGAAAACATTCCCGGCATTTACGGAATTGATACTCGAATGCTTACGCGCAAACTTCGCGAAAAAGGAACGATGCTCGGCAAAATTGTTTTTGAAAATACTGCCGATGAATTAAGTTTTGAAGACCCGAATAAAACAAATCTCGTCAGTGAAGTTTCAATTAAAGAACCGGTTGAATACCAAAAAGGGAAAAAGAAATTGGTCTTTGTAGACTGCGGAACGAAGAACAATATTGTTCAAGCGTTTTTACGGCGCGATATTACAGTCATCCGCGTTCCGTATAATTATGATTTCCTTTCAATTGAAGCTGATGGAATTGTTTTATCAAATGGTCCCGGCGATCCTAAGATGAATCCCATAACAATTGAAAACACAAGACGAGCGATGGCAAAAGGAATTCCGATGCTTGGTATTTGTCTCGGCTGCCAGATAATGGGTTTAGCCGCAGATGCCAATACTTATAAATTGAAATACGGACACCGAAGCCACAATCAACCGGCAAATGAATCGGGAACGAAACGGTGTT
>Ga0100383_1001702_pt1 | contig 14384 bp, 12 predicted proteins | sample CryGeymeta201507_FD_81565 | JGI IMG/M metagenome (GOLD analysis project Ga0100383, IMG submission 81565) | Groundwater microbial communities from Crystal Geyser aquifers in Utah, USA - Crystal Geyser metaG 2015-07 | ecosystem: Environmental > Aquatic > Deep subsurface > Groundwater | place: USA...
TAAAGGTTGCTATTTGACTTAAAAATTCTTTTCCGTCTGGTTTGATGATGTCTCCTTTAAAGAAATTTTCATCAAGATAATCTCCTTTATCCATGATTTCATAGTCTGTAGGATTATCAATCTTGGCAATCATTTTAGTTTTTAAACTCTCTAAATAAGCATCAAAATTATTAGCCAATGATTTGATTTGACTTGCTTGTGCTTTTAAGGGTTCGTATTTAGCTGGTTGTTCACTAGCTTTTTGCTCTAATCCGGCCATAAAAGCGGCATTGCGTTCTGCAGCTGCTTCATTGGACTCGGTTAGTTTTTCGTTCATTAATCCAAATGCTGAAAGCACTTCTTTTGACATATTTAACGCTAGCATGGCTATAAATATTAAATACATCAAGTTGATCATTTTCTGTCTGGGTGATAAATTTCCTCCTGCCATTTCTAATTAGGTTTTTTGGTTAAATATTAAAATTTGGGTATAAAAAACCATGATTAGTTTTTAGTCATTGCAGATAACATACCACCATAAACACCGTTTAATGATGATAAGTTAGATGCTAATGATTGCATTTGTTCTTTTAATTTAGCGGCATTTTCAATTGATTCTTCATTAATTGATGCTTGACGATTAATGCTTTCTAATTGAACTTTATATAAGCTATTTAAAGACTCCATTTGAGCAGCAGCTAATGATAATTCTTCACCATATTTTCTGGTTGCTTCAATAGAATTTACAGCTGGTGCCATATTTTTTGCTGCGCCTTCAAAGTTTTTAATGCTGTCTCCTAAACTTGCCATTAATTCGCCATCAATTTTAGCGTCTTTTAATAACTCATCTAATTTTTTTGAAAGTAGACCTTGGGCGTCTTTTGATTCTTTTTTGCTGTGTGTAGATTCTCCTCCAGCTAACTCTGGATATACTAGAGACCAATCTAATTCGCTATCAACTGGTTCAAATGCTGATATTGCAAAGATAATTGCTTCTGTAACTAAACCAATAGTTAACATAACGTTACCTGTTAAAGGTCCAATTTCAAAGTGAATGATTTTAAATAGTGCTCCAACGATTACAATTGATGCTCCTAATCCGTAAGCTAAATTCATAAATTTCTTACTTGCTCTTGACTGTGCCATAATTTTCGGTTTTTAATTTAAGTTAAATACTTAAGTAGGTTAATTAATAGTATTAAATTGTTGTTTAAAATTTTTGATTAATTCTTTTTTCCGTTTTTGGTTACTTGAGTCCCCATGTAATCTTGAACGGTTCTGAATCCTATGTAAGATCTTGCTGAATCTGCATATTCATAATCTCTTGAACTAACTTGTAAAAAATATGCAACATCTTTCCAAGATCCGCCACGAACTACTTTACGCTGATTGTTATTATCGTTAATACTTGGAATTATGGTTGAAACATAATCGTAAGATGATGGATCGTATGAAGCGTTTACCCATTCTGATACGTTACCAGCCATATTATATAAGTTATAATCGTTAGGCTCATAAGATTTAGCTTCAACAGTGTATAATGCTTGATCTGCTGCATAATCACCTCTTACCGGTTTAAAGTTTGCCATAAAACAACCTCTATCGCTCTTGGTATAATAATCGCCCCAAGGATAGGTTGCTGCTTGCAAACCACCTCTTGCTGCGTACTCCCATTCAGCTTCAGAAGGTAATCTGAAAGAATTTACAAAAGCTGCTCCTTTTCTTGATTTTTGATAAGAATTTTTATAAAGTGTTCTCCATTGGCAAAATGCTTTGGCCTGTTGCCAAGTAACGCCAACCACAGGATAATCGCTGTAAGCATCATGCCAAAAATAATCGTTATGCATGGGCTCGTTATAAGAATAAGCGAAATCTCTAATCCATGTTGTGGTGTCTGGATAAACTTCAATCTGTTCTTTAATCAAAACGTCTTTACGCTTTAAATTTCTGTTTTTTGCTGCTTTTTGAATATCCATATAAGTGTATTGGAATTGAAATTTCTTCACATCCCAAGTACGTTGACCGTTATATGATTCTTCAATAGGAAGATACATGGTATCCATCACTTCTGTGTACCACTCATCTGGATAATCTTCGGTATCATAAATTAAATCAACATCTTTGTTTAATTTTCTTCCTTCGTATCCTGTTGGTCCTAAACCTGTATAGTTTTCAAACATATACTTTTCATACACAGACATATTGGCTGTATCGGCATCTTTAAAAGCATACTCACCAATACCACCATCATCTGGAACTTTACCAATTTCATCAGCTAAAATAGCTAACTTGGTTCTAACAATTGAATCTCTTACCCAATTTACAAATTGACGGTATTCACTGTTAGTTATTTCGGTTTCATCCATATAAAAAGATCTAACAGTTACTGTTTTAGCAGATGCATCGTGCACACCAGCTAAATCGTCATCTGCTTTACCCATTATAAAAGCGCCTCCAGGAACAAGTTCCATTCCGAAAGGCTTTTCTGGATGCCATTTCTTACCTTGAACGCCTACTAATTCGCCTCTATCGTTAGAGCCACAACTTGCTAGTAGTACTAGTAATACAGTTAATAAAATAAACTTCTTCATATCCATAGAAAACTCGAGGTTAATTATTTAAGCTTCATTTTGAGAGCGTAAACATATTTATATATTTTTAAAAAAACAACTATTTTTGAAAAAAAAATACATTTCATCGTAAAAAAAATACATTTTACCGATGAAACTCATCTTTTAGTCAGTATTTACATCTATATACTATTTTTTTGAAAAGCTTTGTACCAACGGTCTGGAACCTTATTATTACAGGCGTCTAAATAATCTTGATGCATGCAAGGTAATAACGTATGTCTCTTTAATTTAGTATTTATCTCCAATAAAAAAGGAATTTCAATCCACCATCTTCCTGTTTTATTACTCTTATAGAAGATGAGCTCTTGGTCGTCAACTAAGGTAATGTATTTTTGATGATTATTTTCATCGGTAAAATTATCATCCTTGATTCTGTAATTAACACCTTCTATGAAATACCAAATAATTTGCGCCACTAGCATACTGGTAATTTCATCGTCTTTTGAAGGTTTGTATTCATAAATTCCAAAGGATGAAACTTTATTACTAATTCCTGCATAACGTGATATGGCACAAATTTCTTTACCATCAAAACCGTTGGGTGAATATTTTTGATTTAAACTAACCTCAGAACTTTTTACAGAATTTAAATCGAGACTAACAATATTTGCGTCTCGAAGTACGGGTTCTACCAACGTTACATCTTTTGAAATTTGCCCTAATCGATACGATTCGAAATAAAGCTTATCCATTAAATCTATTTCTTCTTGCGAATTAAAATAGGTTTGATACCCAATGGTTGCATAATTAAATAGGTTGTAAGGCTTGTCTAAAATTATCTTACCAACAAAACTATTATTTTTTATAGGTTTGGTAGAATCTCCTAAATCAAACTTATTATCAATATTCACCATATTAACCATGGGTATTAAGGAATCATAAGCCCTGTAGTTTGCGTAGGTTAAATCTTGTGTGCCTCCCATTATAATAGGTATGATTTTCTTATCAATTAAAATTGCCAAGGTAGTTTTTAGCGCAAAATAAGTATCCTCAACGCTTTCTCCTTTATTAATATCGCCTAAATCTGCGATAGTAGTATTCCAACTTCCAGGGAATAGCGCATAAAACGCTTTTCTTATGTCATTTAAATGAAATGTTTCTCCAATGTAATTATGGTCGTTTCTGTTTTCCAGAACTCCCAAAATAGCAACATTAACACCTTCTAAATCTGGAATACCATGTTTTTTAGAATGAACACGTAATTTTCTGCCAAGTGATTGTTGAAACAGTAACTCATTATGAGCCAACACAAAATCTGAAACAGGCGATAGAAAATTAAAGTTCATGAACTACTTCTTTTTTATTGGTGATTTTTTCTTTGCAACTTTTTTCTTTGGAGCTTTTTCTTCAATAATATTTTTGACCTTATCTAAAGTTAATTTAGTAGCATCAATAGATTTATCTAATTCAATCTTGGTTTTTCCTTTTAAAATAGTATGTCTTCCCCAACGTGCTTTTTCTACACGAATGCCTTCTTCTTCCCAATGATGCACCACTTTATCAATGTCTTTTTGAATTTTTGTTTCAATGAGTTCAATAATATCATGATCTGATAAATTGTCCCAGTCATATTTATTATTAACATTAATAAACGTATTGTTCCATTTTATAAAAGGCCCAAATCGTCCTTTCCCTTTTTGAACAGGCAGGTTTTTATAGGTGTAAATAGGGGCATCTGCTTCCTCTTTTTCTTTTATTAATTCAATAGCATCTTGAAGTTCTATGCTTAATGGGTCTTGTCCTTTTGGAAGTGATACAAATTTTTCACCATATTTAATATAAGGACCAAACCTACCGTTATTGACTTCCAATTCTTCCCCTTTATAAGCGCCTAAACTTTTAGGTAATTGAAATAAATCCATGGCCTCATTATAGGTAATGGTATTTAATTGCTGGTCTGGAGAAAGGCTGGCAAATTGTGGTTTTTCATCATCATCAACCGTTCCAATTTGAACCATAGGGCCAAATTTCCCTAAACGAACACTCACTTGTTTCCCTGTTTTTGGGTCTGTTCCCAGAACACGTTCACCAGATTCTCTGTCGGCATTTTCTTGAACATGCTCCACTTGCGGATGAAAATCTTTGTAAAAACTTTTCATCACTTTAGTCCAATCTTCTTTACCTTCGGCAATATCATCAAAATCTTCTTCAACTTTAGCGGTAAAATTGTAATCTAAAATATGTTCAAAATGATTTACTAAGAAATCTGTTACGATCATTCCAATATCGGTAGGAACTAATTTTCCTTTATCTGAGCCATACTTTTCAGTTAGCATTTTATCTTTTACAACGCCTTTTTTAAGTGTTAGTTGGGTATAATTTCGCTCTACACCTTCCACACTGCCTTTTTCAACATAATTTCTATTTTGAATGGTTGAAATGGTTGGCGCATACGTTGACGGTCTGCCAATACCTAATTCTTCCAATTGCTTAACCAAAGAAGCCTCCGTATAACGATATGGCGGACGCGTATATCGTTCAGTAGCGGTTATGTAGTTATTTATAAGTGTTTCATTGGTTTTCATGGCGGGCAACATACCTTCTTGCTCTAAATCTTCATCATCATTGCCTTCTAAATATACTTTTAAAAATCCATCAAAAGTGATGACTTCTCCATTTGCATTAAATTGTTCTTTGTGAGTTGATGCATTTATCTTCACATTGGTACGCTCTAATTCTGCTTCACTCATTTGTGATGCAATGGCTCGTTTCCAAATTAAATCGTATAAACGTGATTGATCCCAGTCAATATCTACAGAATGCAATGAGAAATCTGTAGGTCTTATGGCCTCATGAGCTTCCTGTGCTCCTTTTGATTTTCCAGTAAAATTTCTGGGTTTGGAATATTTTGAACCAAAAGCAGATTCTATTTCATTTTGAGCACCCTTTCTAGCTTCATTGGATAAATTAACACTATCCGTTCTCATGTATGTAATTAGCCCGGATTCATACAAACGCTGAGCCATGGTCATGGTTTTACTTACTGAAAAATACAGCTTTCTGGATGCTTCCTGTTGAAGTGTTGATGTTGTAAATGGTGCCGCTGGTGATTTTTTAGCTGGCTTTTTTTCTAATTCTGAAACTTTAAAAGTTGCATTAATATTAGATTCCAGAAATTTATAAGCCTCGGCCTGCGTTGAAAAGGTCTTTGGTAATTTTGCCTTGAAGGACTGTCCTGCTTCATTGGAGAACTCAGCATCAATTCTAAAAGACGCCACCGACTTAAATTCTTGGATTTCGCGCTCACGCTCTACAATTAACCTTACTGAAACAGATTGCACTCTTCCTGCCGATAGTCCTCCTTTTACCTTTCTCCAAAGCACAGGGGACAACTCATAACCTACAATTCTATCTAAAACTCTACGTGCTTGTTGTGCATCTACCAAATTATAATCAATGCCTCGAGGGTTTTCAATAGCTTTTAAAATGGCCGTTTTTGTGATTTCATGAAAAACAATACGTTTTGTTTTAGCTTTATCTAAATTTAAGGCCTCTGCTAAATGCCACGCAATGGCTTCTCCCTCACGATCCTCATCACTTGCTAACCAAACCATATCGGAGTTTTTGGCTAGATCTTTAAGTTTTTTCACAACGGCTTTTTTATCTCTTGAAACTTCATACTTTGGTTTAAAATCTCCTTCAACATCAACCCCTAATTCCTTAGAAGGAAGATCAGAAATATGGCCAAAACTTGATTCTACTATAAAATCTTTACCTAAAAATTTTTCAATAGTTTTAGCCTTAGCCGGTGATTCTACAATTACTAAATTCTTAGCCATACGTCATTTTTTGAAGCTACAAATGTATAGGAAAAAAAGTTTATGTGCCTAATTTTATGGATTAACTGTTTTTTCACATCAGAAAAATTTAATGCAAATGGTGTTTATTCGACTAAATCCACAGGATTATTTTCTTCGAAACCTACCACTTGTTTATACACAAAATAAAAAGGCAAATAAATAAAAGGCGATAAAAACAACGATCCTATTCCACAAGTTAATAAGGTTAAAAAAACAACGATTAAGTAGGTAACAAAAAATAACCCAAAAGAAATGAACCATTTTTTAGTTCCTAAATTAAAACTAACTTTTACAATATCTCCAATAGACATTTCAGAATTAAAAGCGAACACAATGGTAAAAAATGACAATGGAATGATGGCATATATTAATGGTAAATAGCATAGTAACGCCGCCACAATTGAAATACCAATAATAGCGAGTGTAAGCCACGTAACGCTACCAAAAAAACGTCCCTTCAAAAAATAAAATAAGTCATTAACCTTAACTTCCATACCATAATCAATGTTCTTAATCATTCTAAAAAAAGCAGCCTGAAGTGCTAGTTGAAATACCGTAGCTGCCAAAATACCTAAAATAAAAAACACAAGATACAATCCTGTAAAACCTGCAAACAAGGTTTCAAAAACATCAGGATTTACATTTCCTTTTTCAGACTCAGCAATGATAGCCATTAAAAAAGGAACATATAAAACAATGATAAAGGGCATGGTAACTATTAAAACAAAAATTTGAAACAAAAATCCATATAACCAACTCTTTTTATACAACTCAATAGACTTATTGAATATATCTCCAAAATCCAAAGCCTTTGCACTCTTAATTTTTTCTAAAATATGGGTAACATCATTCATTTTTTATTTTTTTTTGGTTTGGTTAAAAGTAAATAGTTTATCATATATATCACAATTTTAATACAATTTAACATCTGCCACTTTGTCACAAAACATAAATTAATCATATCTTTGCACACTTATTGACTTTTTGATTTCTACAAGTACATTATGGAAAAGATTATAGACGAAAATAAACAAGGCGAATCTATTATATTAGAACAAAAAAAAGAAAATACTAAAAAGCTTTTTATTGAAAGTTACGGCTGCGCCATGAACTTTAGCGATAGTGAAATTGTAGCTTCTATTTTAATGAACAATGGTTACAATACCACACAGCATTTGGAAGACGCCGATTTAGTGTTAGTGAATACCTGTTCTATTAGAGATAAAGCAGAACAAACCGTTAGAAAACGCCTAGAAAAGTATAATGCTGTTAAAAAAATTAACCCAAGAATGAAGGTTGGTGTTTTGGGTTGCATGGCAGAACGGTTAAAAAGTAAATTTTTAGAAGAAGAAAAAATTGTGGATCTTGTTGTTGGACCTGATGCTTATAAAGATTTACCCAATCTTTTAAATGAGGTTGAAGAAGGAAGAGATGCCATCAATGTCATGCTTTCAAAAGATGAAACTTACGGCGATATTTCTCCTGTTAGATTAAACTCCAACGGTGTTACAGCGTTTGTATCCATTACGCGTGGATGCGATAATATGTGTACCTTTTGTGTGGTGCCATTTACCAGAGGAAGAGAACGCAGCAGAGACCCACAAAGTATTCTTGAAGAGGTGAATGATTTATGGCGCAAAGGATTTAAAGAAGTTACCCTTCTTGGTCAAAATGTTGACAGTTACCTTTGGTATGGTGGCGGATTGAAAAAAGATTTTGATAAAGCCTCAGACATTCAAAAAGCTACCGCTATTAGTTTCTCCAACTTATTGGAAATGTGCGCCAAAGCCCAACCAAAAATGCGTATTCGTTTCTCAACATCAAATCCACAAGATATGACGATGGATGTCGTTAAAACGATGTCTCAGTATGAAAATATTTGCAATTACATTCATTTGCCTGTTCAAAGTGGCAGCAACCGCATTTTAAAAGAAATGAACCGGCAGCATACCCGCGAGGACTATTTTGAATTGATTGATAACATTAGAAAAATAATTCCAGATTGTGGCATAAGTCAAGATATGATTGTAGGATTTCCAACGGAAACCGAAGAAGACCACCAAGAGACCTTGAGCTTAATGGATCATGTAATCTATCATTTTGGCTATATGTTTGCCTATTCTGAAAGACCAGGAACATTGGCGGAGCGCAAAATGGATGATGATGTGCCTGAAGAAACTAAAAAACGTCGTCTTGCTGAAATTGTGGCTTTACAACAAAAACACAGTCAATATAGAACAGAGCAATTTTTAGGTAAAACAGTTGAAGTTTTAATTGAAAAATCGTCCAAAAAATCAAAAGCTCATTGGTCTGGGAGAAATCCACAAAGCACCGTAGTTGTATTCCCAAAAGAGCATTACAACATAGGTGATTTTGTGAATGTTAAGGTAACAGATTGTACCAGTGCAACGCTTATAGGTGAAGCCGTTGGTTATTCAATTAATAATGCTTAATTCAAAATTAATGATGACTTACCATAGGTTTACAAATCACTTTCAACTTTTAACTTTCAACTTTTAACTTTTAACTTTTAACTTTTAACTTTATAAATGGAATCTGTTCAAGTTATAAAACAACGTTTTGGAATTATAGGAAATACACCAACGCTTAACCGTGCCATTGAAAAAGCCATTCAAGTGGCACCTACAGATATTTCTGTGTTGGTAACTGGCGAAAGTGGTGTTGGGAAAGAAAGTATTCCAAAAATTATCCATCAATTATCACACAGAAAACACGGAAAATATATTGCTGTAAACTGTGGTGCCATACCAGAAGGTACCATTGATAGCGAATTATTTGGTCATGAAAAAGGATCTTTTACTGGCGCTACACAAACCCGTGAAGGCTATTTTGAAGTAGCCGATGGCGGAACCATTTTTCTTGATGAAGTTGGCGAATTGCCCTTAACAACCCAAGTACGCTTATTAAGAGTTCTGGAGAATGGTGAATTTTTAAAAGTAGGATCCAGTAAGGTTCAAAAAACGGATGTTCGTATAGTAGCCGCTACCAACGCCAACATGTTTGAAGCTATCAAAAAAGATCAATTTAGAGAAGATTTATATTATCGATTAAGTACCGTTGATATTCATTTGCCTCCTTTAAGAGAACGTCAAGAAGACATTCATTTATTGTTTAGAAAATTTGCAAGCGATTTTGCTTTGAAATATAAAATGCCAACTATTAAATTAACCGATGATGCTATTGAAGTGCTTTTAAAACATCGCTGGAGCGGAAATATTCGTCAATTACGCAACATTGCCGAACAAATATCCGTACTTGAACAAAATAGATCCATCACTTCCGAAACTTTAAAGGGCTATTTACCCACTTCTGGAAGTAATTTGCCCGCGGTTATTAAACATTCTAAATCAGATTCAGATTTTAGCAGTGAACGCGAAATACTTTACAAAGTACTCTTTGATATGAAAAGTGATTTGAACGATTTGAAAAAGCTTACCATGGAGCTCATGAAAAAGGGCAACACTAAAGACGTTGAAAAAGAGCAGCAAGGATTGATTCAAAAAATTTACGGTTCGAATGATGAGACAGATTTTGAAGAAGCCATTGACGAACCAGAAGTATTATCAATTCCAGAACATAACACCCAAAAACAAGAAACCTTCAACAACCAAGACAAATATCATTTTGCCGAAGAGATTGAAGAAGAAGAAACCCTTTCTTTACACGACAAAGAATTGGAATTAATTAAAAAATCTCTTGAACGTCACCACGGAAAGCGTAAATTAGCAGCTGAAGAATTAGGCATAAGTGAACGCACCTTATACAGAAAGATTAAACAATATGATTTGTAAATTTTAGTTTAATGAGAGTATCTAAATTATTTCACATGAAAATAGCACATTATATAGTTCTTTTACTCTCTTCTATACTTGTTATTAGTTGCGGAGCTTACTCGTTTACCGGTGCATCCGTTGGCTCAGAGACCAAAACTTTTCAGGTTAATTATTTTCAAAATAATGCCATTTTAGTTGAGCCTGGTTTGGATAGAGATTTTACCAATGCGCTCATTGATTTATTGCAAAACCAGACCAATTTAAGTTTAGTAAAATCCAATGGTGATTTAGTTTACGAAGGCGAAATTACACAATACAGAATATCACCAACTACAGCAACATCAGCAAATACTGCTGCTCAAAACAGATTAACGATAGGCGTAAAAGTTCATTTTTACGACAAACATGATGAAGAAGCTGAGTTTGATCAAACCTTTTCATTTTTTTATGACTATGCAGGCAGTTCTCAACTTATAGGTGGTATAAAAGACACGGCCATTGCAGAAATATTTGAACGCATAACCCAAGACATTTTTAATGCATCATTAGCCAAATGGTAATACTATTTAGCTTTGATTAGCATCCAAAAAGGGAACCATGAATAATAAAAATTTCACATACTTACTTCAAAAACCAGAAACGGTAACGCCCAAACAAACTGAAGACGTGAAATCTATCATCAATCAATTTCCATATTTTCAATCTGCCAGAGCCATCTATCTTAAAGGATTAAAAAATCAAGAAAGTTTTAAATACAATCAAGAACTTAAAACAACAGCAGCTTACACAACCGATAGAAGTATTTTATTTGATTTTATAACTTCAGATGTTTTTAATCAAAATGAAATATCACAGGTTATTAAAACCAATACTGAACATTTACATGATATGGGTGTTACGGTTGAGGATATTTCCATCAACAAAAGAATAATCATTGATGAGACTTCTAATCAAGACATTACAAGCAACTTACAATCATTAGACCCATCTCTGTTCCAACCAAAATTTGAGCGCCAAAAAACAACAAATTTTTTATTGGATGATTCTGAAACCATTGAAAACGTAACTTCAGAAACAAAAACACAAGAAGTTTCTGCAGAAGATATTCTGCACTTAGGAAAACCTTTGGAATTTAACAAACGTGAAACACATTCATTTCATGAATGGTTAAAACTTGCGAGTTTAAAAACCATAAAGCGTGATGATAAAGAAGCTGAAAACAACTCAACCATAAAAAATACATCACAAACTGAAAGGCATGAAAAGTTTAAATTAATTGACGAGTTTATTGCAAAAAACCCAAAGATAAATCCTTCAAAACCAAACTTATCAACGCAGAATCTAGCCAAAGTTCATTTAATACAACCAGAAGAGCTAATGACAGAGACCTTAGCTCGTATATATGTAGAGCAAAAAAACTATAAAAAAGCAATTCAATCTTATAAGATATTAAGTTTGAAATATCCAGAAAAAAGTAGTTTCTTTGCAATCCAAATTAAAGCAGTAGAACAATTACAAGAACAAAACAATAAAGAATAATGAGTACGTTTACAATATTTTTAGTTTTAATTGTTGCAGTAGCCTTTTTATTAGTCGTGGTGATTATGGTACAAAACCCAAAAGGTGGAGGATTATCATCGTCTTTTGGCGGAGGTGGCACACAACAATTAGGTGGTGTTAAAAAAACAACTGACTTTTTAGACAAAAGCACTTGGACCTTAGCCACCTTATTATTAGCATTAATATTATTATCTAATGTTGCCATCAACAGAGGCTCTAATAATGCCGATTCAAAAGCATTGGATGCTGACGAAACGACAACATCTATACCTGCAGTACCAGCTCAAACACCAACAGATGCTGCTACAACAACAAAAGATTCTGTGCAATAAATGCTGTCAATAAAAAAACAAAAAATGCCAACTATTTAAGTTGGCATTTTTTGTTACTGTAAGTTTGTCAGTCAACAACTATTGGCACAGTTTTAGAAAGATTCAATTCCGTTAAACAACAAATATTAATTAAAATAATATAACAAATGAGCTTAAACATTAAACCATTAGCAGACAGAGTTCTTATCGAACCTGCTGAAGCTGAAACTAAAACAGCATCCGGAATTATTATTCCTGATAATGCTAAAGAAAAACCACAAAGAGGTAAAGTTGTTGCTGCTGGAAAAGGCACCAAAGATGAGCCTATCACTGTAAAAGTTGGTGATACTGTTTTATATGGTAAATATGCTGGCACAGAATTAAAACTTGATGGTAAAGATTATTTAATTATGCGCGAAAGCGACATCCTAGCAATTATATAATTGCAAATTCCAAAAAATAAAAAAAATAAATTCCAAAAACATTCTTGATAATTTAAAAGTTCCAAAATTGGAATTTGATATTTGAGAGTTTAAAATTTTAAATAAAATTTTTAATTATGGCAAAAGATATAAAATTTGATATTGAAGCACGCGACGGTTTAAAACGCGGAGTTGATGCATTAGCCAATGCAGTAAAAGTAACCTTAGGACCTAAAGGAAGAAACGTTATTATTAGTAAATCATTTGGCGCTCCACAAGTCACTAAAGATGGTGTTACAGTAGCCAAAGAAATTGAACTTAAAGACCCACTTGAAAATATGGGTGCTCAAATGGTAAAAGAAGTGGCTTCAAAAACCAACGATTTAGCTGGTGATGGCACTACAACAGCAACTGTTTTAGCACAAGCCATTGTAAAAGAAGGTTTTAAAAACGTAGCTGCTGGTGCTAATCCAATGGATTTAAAACGTGGTATTGACAAGGCTGTTGAAGCCATTGTTAAAGACCTTGAAAAACAAGCTAAAAAAGTTGGCAATTCTTCTGAAATGATTAAGCAAGTGGCTTCCATTTCTGCAAATAATGATGATACTATTGGCGATTTAATTGCTAAAGCTTTTGATAAAGTAGGCAAAGAAGGTGTTATTACCGTTGAAGAAGCTAAAGGTATGGATACCTATGTTGATGTGGTTGAAGGTATGCAATTTGACAGAGGCTATTTATCTCCTTATTTTGTTACAGATGCTGATAAAATGATTGCCGATTTAGACAATCCGTACATTTTATTATTCGATAAAAAGATTTCAAACTTACAGGAAATTCTTCCCATATTAGAACCCGTAGCACAATCTGGAAGGCCTTTATTAATTATTGCTGAAGATGTTGATGGACAAGCTTTAGCTACTTTGGTAGTGAACAAATTACGTGGTGGATTAAAAATTGCTGCAGTAAAAGCTCCAGGTTTTGGCGACAGACGTAAAGCCATGTTAGAAGATATTGCTATTTTAACTGGTGGAACAGTCATTTCAGAAGAAAGAGGATTCACTCTTGAAAATGCAGACATTACCATGTTAGGTACTGCTGAAACTGTAACCGTGGATAAAGACAATACAACTATTGTTAATGGTGCTGGAAAAGCGGCTGACATAAAAGCTAGAGTAAACCAAATAAAAGCTCAAATTGAAACGACTACTAGCGATTATGATAAAGAAAAATTGCAAGAACGTTTAGCTAAATTAGCCGGTGGTGTTGCTGTTCTTTATGTAGGTGCTGCTAGTGAAGTAGAAATGAAAGAGAAAAAAGATCGTGTTGATGATGCCTTACATGCAACCAGAGCTGCTGTAGAAGAAGGTATTGTTGCTGGTGGCGGTGTTGCTTTAGTTAGAGCAAAATCGGTTTTAGAAAAAATTACGACTGAAAATCTTGACGAAGTAACAGGCATTCAAATTGTAGCACGTGCTATAGAATCTCCTTTACGTACCATTGTTGAAAATGCCGGTGGCGAAGGAAGTGTTGTTGTTTCAAAAGTTATGGAAGGTAAAGGTTCTTTTGGTTATGATGCCAAAACAGAAACCTATGTTGATATGTTAAAAGCTGGTATTATTGACCCTAAAAAAGTAACCCGTATTGCACTTGAAAATGCAGCATCGGTTGCGGGCATGATTTTAACGACTGAGTGTGCTTTAATTGACATTAAAGAAGAGGCTCCAGCTATGCCAGGCGGTATGGGTGGCGGTATGCCCGGCATGATGTAATGGCTAATGGCCATAGATGATATTAAAAAGAGGCTGTCTGAAAAGTCAAGACAGCCTCTTTTTTATTTGGACAGGTATCGGAGAGATTTTTCAAATACGCAATTCTCAAGGACTTA
>Ga0100383_1001723_pt1 | contig 14245 bp, 13 predicted proteins | sample CryGeymeta201507_FD_81565 | JGI IMG/M metagenome (GOLD analysis project Ga0100383, IMG submission 81565) | Groundwater microbial communities from Crystal Geyser aquifers in Utah, USA - Crystal Geyser metaG 2015-07 | ecosystem: Environmental > Aquatic > Deep subsurface > Groundwater | place: USA...
ATCATTCAGAAGGGTTGCATTGGTGTAGAGCCGGGATGGGACGCCCTGGCTTTTGCAGTATGCGATCATCTCATTGATTCTTGGATGAAGAAGGGATTCTCCTCCCATGAAGAGATTGACATCTGCGCCGAAATCGGAAGCCTCCTGAACCAATCTTTTAAACAGGTCTATCTCCATAAATCCCTTGTCGAGCTCTGCATCCTTCTCACCATGAGGACACATCTGACAGCGGAGATTGCAGTGGTTCGTCGGCTCGATCCACAAACGCAGGGGTTTATACGGTAGTTTTTCCCGACCCTGTTTATAGGCCCAAAAGACCTGTGCCAGTCTGAAGATATTATTCATATTATGCAGCTTCTTTCATGGACTTCTGCTTTCTCCAAAGCAGGAAGAATAAAACCATGCCCAATTCCACCAGAGTGAACCAGATACGTGAAACAATCGAGATATAAATAGCCGTATGGGTTGGCATGTAGGCACTCAATAATACGGAGAGCACCCCTTCCCTGACCCCCAGACCCCCGGGAGAAATAACCGATACTACCCCGACAACCACAGAAAAAACATAGATACCGGAGAAAATCAGCAGACTTCTGATATTTGTCTCAATAAAGGCAGAGGCAAGAATCCCGAAAGACAGGCCATAGATGCACCAGAAAAAAATATAATACAGAAAGAGCTCCACGATCTGTCTGGAATTCAACCGGACTTCTATGGGGTCTTTCTTCATCCGCAGCAGCACAACGTTCACGGCCTTTTCCATGATGCTTGGATGGAGCAGAACCAGCATAAAAGGAATCGCCGCGGCAGACCAGATATATTTCTTCCCAAAACCTGGAATAGCCGGATTCCAGAAGATCAAAGAGAACAAAAACAGACTAAAACCCGTGATATTGATCAAGACCATTTCAAGAAAGATGCTATAGCCAACCTTGACTTTGTTCACATTCTCCTGAAAAAGATATAAACGGCTGACTGTCCCCCAGATCTTTCCTGGAACGTATTTGCCTACCTGTGAAAGGAACCATGCCCGGAGAGTCCTTGCTTTCGGAGCTTCAAGTCCCATCTTTTTCAGAATCAGAACCCAGCCGAAACCGCCGGCCAGAAAAGAGACCATGAGTGATAAAATAGAGGCGCCTACGGATTTCTTATGTTGAATAATCTCGTTCACAGAGACAGCCTCTCTGTTCAAACAGATATAGTAAATCAGGAAGCCGAGGATGAACAGGCTGAAAAAGTAACGGGCTATTCGCAGCATAATCTCTATTCCGATATATACACAGAGACAAAAGTCGTAATCATTTTGTCATTGTCCGGTCCCCCGATCAAGTCGGAGGACAGGCCCGACCGGACAATCCAGTATTACAACCTGGTTCCCCCGGTCAAGCCGTGGGACGACATTCGGATTCCCCGATCAAGCATGCCCTCGACTGCGATCGGTGGTCGGGGAATGACGTTGTTGATTTATAACGCTCTCTGAAGGACGCTGACCTATGGGTCTGGCTGGAACACCGGCCACGATAGTATCTGGAGGAACGTCCTTTGTTACTACGGCCCCTGCCCCTACGACAGCACCATGGCCGACCTCGACCCCAGGGCATATCACGGCCCTTGCCCCTATCCAGACGTTCTCCCCTATAAAGATCCTGCCGTATTGGTTCGGAAGGTCTTTCGTGGAATGATCATGTCCCAGAACGGTCAGGAGGACATCCGGGCCGATCAGAACGTGGTCGCTGATCGTCACAGAATGTTCTTCACTGTAAGCGAAGATACGCACACCCCTTCCGATATAAATATCGCTCCCTATCTTTACATACTTGGGAGGCCGGATATAACATTTATAATCAATAATCACATGGGTCCCGCATGCTCCGAGCAAAATTTTCATGACATAAGAGCGGACAAATCCGGGCATCAGGTCCAGAAAAAAGTAAAACATCTCGGCAAGGTAGGCAAACCGGTAGTATTTTCTTATGCGCTGAGTTGTCAGAATGAAATCGTTCATACTCAACCCTTCCTTGCTACAAGGAGCAGGCCGATGCCCCATGGAAAAGCGTTGAACAGGTTATCGAAGGAAAAGATCCATGCACCGAGACGATGCAGCCGTTGATTTTTCAATATCCGGTACACTATGCCCTGTTTCCTGGAGATGTTTTCCCCCTGGCTGATAATCTTTCGATTGACCATCGGCAGATAGACAGCCTGATGGAACAACCGGATCAGAGGGAACCCCCAGTGATGGCATTGCTCGATGGCAAATCCGGCCCTGACAAAAAGATCTCTCAGGCCATCTTCCGTATACCGCCGGAAATGTCCGGCCCACTCATCGTTCTTATCCCAAAGCTTCGGATGGGCCGGAACCGTCACGATACAGTATCCGCCTTGACGCAGGACCCTGTAAAACTCCCTGACGGCCAGATCGTCTTTGTCGAGGTGTTCCAGTACCTCACCGGAAACCACCGCCTCAAAGGTCTCATTTTCCAGGCCCGATTGAAAGATATCCCCCTGCCGGAATGTCACAGTGCTGTTTAGGTTTGCCTTTTCCGCCTTTTCTCTTGCATAGGCAATGAACGCATCCGATGCATCGATCCCGAGCACCCTGTATCCGGCCTGGCCGATCCGTATGGTCAAAGACCCGTTCCCGGAACCGGCATCCAGGACACGCGATTGCCCCGGCACCCTTTTCTTCAGATTCCGGATGATCATGCTCTCTCTGAAATAGTGGCGTGGGCCGAAGAATTCCGGCTCTTCGCCCCATGCCATCTTTTTTGCCTGATCGCAAGAAGGAGTCATCGTGCAACCTCTTATATAGCTTTGCACAAATAATGCTATATATTGTCATTCTCCGACCCAACCGGAGAATCCAGAACCCCTCTCTGGATTGCCCGATCAAGTCGGGCAATGACAAAACAAAGAATTGTATTGTCCGGTCGAGCCCCGGTAAACCGAGGGCAAGCCGGACAATGACAAAAACAACGATGTCGTCTCATTCCATGATTACAAACCCAGTCATTCCACGCACCACCCCCTGTCATTCCACGACTGGATCGGGGAATCCAGATATTAACTCCTCATACAAATCTTTCCAATCCGGGTTCAACTTTTCAATCATATCCATTTTCCATTTTCGATTGTATTTTTTCAATCTCTTCTCTCTATTGAGAGCATATTCTGCGTCTTCAAACTGTTCATAATAGACAAGTTTATCTACACCATATTTTTCAGTAAACCCTTCCACTAATTTATTCTTATGCTGCCAAATACGCTTTATCAAATCAGAGGTTACTCCAATATACAAAGTACCATTTCGCTGACTCGCCAATATGTAAATGTAATAACTCTTTTCCATATAAATCTGGATTGTCCGGTCGAGCCCCGGTAAACCGCCCCGGCAAGCCGAGGGCAAGAGGGCAGGCCGGAGAATGACGAAACAAGGAACTGGATTGCCCGATCAAGCATGCCCTCCGACCCTCCGATCAAGTCGGAGGGCAGGCCCGATCGTGGGGTCGGGCAATGACAAAACAATGATGTCCTGTCATTCCACGATTACAAACCCTGTCATTCTCCGCACCACCCTCTGTCATTCCACGACTTGATCGGGGAATCCAGACGCCGTTCCCCGGCTTGACCGGGAAATTTAAACAATTAAAGAAACTGGATTGTCCGGTCGAGCCGGACAATGACAAAGTGTAAAACCGTTTAATAGGCCTGCCTGTACAATGGCAGACAGGTATTCGTCTATTATCTGAAGTCCGGTCAGATCTGTCTGCGTGCGGACACGCACAGGCAGGCCGGAGAATGACGAACTATAAATCCCAACATCAGAGTGTTGAAAAATTAGGAGTTGCACGCAAACCTCTTTCCGATCTCCTCGGCCAATCCGGCAGTCAGCTTTGCCTCGGCCAAATGACCCCTGAATAACTCCAATGCATTTTCTGAGAGTCGGCGTTTAAGTTCAGCATCCTCTTTCAGCCGCAGAATGGATTCCTTTATAGACTGGATATATGGCGGTTCACAGAAAAGGACATCGTGTCCGCCGGTCAACAATTCCGAGAAGGCTTGGGATGCACGCGTCACCACCGGTTTGCCCATGGCCAAGCATTGAAAGACCTTGTTGGGGATGACCCGCCGCGCCTTGTCCGTATCTCCGAAGATCCCGAGACAGACATCCGCCTGATGGATATATCCCGGAAGCTCTTCATATCTCACCCACTCGATGAACTCGATATTCCTGAGTTCAAGCTTTAAAGCCAATTCGCGGATCTCGCGAGAGAGCTGGCCTTTCCCGATCATCTGAAATCGGATCTCCTGATTCCCCTCCAACGCTTTGGCCGCGTGAAGGATATGATGGATCCCATGAAGGGGAATATATTTCCCGTAAAAAAGGACCCTGAACACCCCGTCCTGCATGGGGGCGCTTTGTCTCGAGTAAAATAGATTCTCTTCGGCCCCGACGAAAACCCTGATGAATTTCTTCCGGTCAACATGAAAAAGTGCGGCGATATGTTCGATATGCGTATCCGTGTCCAGGATAACAAGGTCGGAAAGTTTCATCGACCACTTGTCCAGATAATAAAGGAGTTTCGCGAGAACCGACCTTTCCCGAAAAATCCCCCGGTCAAGGACAAGGGTATCATAAAGGGAGATCAGAGGGTTGAACACAAGAGGCCGCCGATGCACAAGGTTTAATAACTTTGCCAGGAGAAGATCCATCTGACCGATATACCCCACCATGAGAATATCGAATGGTCCGATCCGAAAATACCGGAAGCAGAGATGGATATACCCCCACAGGAGCCGGAAGCTGAGCAGCGTCAGATTGATGAATGAAAGATACCCGCCGGTTTTGTGATGCTCTCTCTCCCATAAAGGATAATGGCATTCGATCACCTCCACCCCGTTTCTTCGGAGTCCTTCAATGATGACCCTGTTTCTCGGATAATTCTTCTCATAGGTCCCAAAATAACAGATCTTCAGATGGGAATGCCCCTCACCCCCACCCTCTCCCCAGAGGGGAGAGGGGACTCGGTCGTTTACATCCCTCTTTCCACTACTATTATTTCCTCTCCCCGTTAGGGAGAGGATAAAGGTGAGGGGGAAAATTTTCATGCCTCTTTGTGAGCCCAGGTCTCGTGGATGTTTCATATGAGTTTTTTCATAATGATCGAAGGGTCTTCTTTCTTCCTGTCGGCATGCATCGAATGGATCAGCATCTCACCGAGCAGGCCCATGGAGATGAACTGGATCCCCATGATGATCGCCACCCAGCCGAAGACCATGAGGGGCCGGACATGCATGGGATATCCGAGGAGCCACTGCACGGCAAAAAAGGCGCTCAATGCCATGCCGGGGATGAGACAGAGCAGTCCGATGCCGCCGAAGAAGTGGAGGGGCCTTTTAAGATAACGCGTCAAGAAAAGAATGGTCAGGAGGTCCAGGAACCCCCGCGTGAAGCGCTCCATGCCGTACTTTGACACCCCATGAATTCTCGGATGATGTTCCACCTTGATTTCGGCAACCCTGAATCCCTTCCACCTGGCGAGCACTGGGATGAACCGGTGCAGTTCCCCGTAGATCCGGATATTCCGGATCACGTCCCTCCGGCAGCACTTGAACCCGCAGTTGAAATCATGGAGCTTGATCCCCGTCATCAAAGAGACCGCCCGGTTGAAGATCCGGGACGGCAAAGTCTTCCCGACCGGGTCCATTCTCTTGAATTTCCAACCCGAGACAAGATCAAATCCTTCATCAAGTTTTTCAAGAAAATGAGGAATCTCCTGAGGATCGTCCTGCAGGTCGCCGTCCATGGTAAAGATGATGTCTCCGGAGGCATGTTCGAAACCCACGGACAGGGCCACGGCCTTGCCGAAGTTATCCCGCAACTGGATGACCTTGGCCATGGGGTCTTTTGCGTGAAGCGCTTCGAGTTTCTCGCTCGTGCCGTCCCTGCTTCCGTCATCCACAAAGATGATCTCATAGGGACGGGCAAGAGGGGCCAATGCCGCGTGCAGAGAATTCAGGAGATCTTCTAGACTTCCGGACTCGTTGAATACCGGGATGACGATGGATAGGTCAAACTTTTGAGTCATTCGCCGCTCCTGCAGCCCAAATTTCCGGATACAATTTCCTGACAGTCTTGCTAACCTATTAAATTATAAAATATTTTCCTGGCTTAGACAATACAATAAATTGGTCAGATCTTTTTACTCTCCAATATGTAAACATAATAATATTTCATAGGGTTACTCTGAGTGAAAATGGATTCCTGCCTCCGCAGGAATGACAGTTTATAATATTGAATGGATTTCTGCTCCCTGCATACCACTTTATATCATTACATAATTAAAGCGACATAATATATCTAAGGTTGCATAGTATACTTAATCTTGTCTACCCTGTCGTCATTGCCCGACCCCCCGGTCGGAGTCGGAGGGCAGGCCCGATCGGGCAATCCACCCTTCGACAGGCTCAGGGTGACAATTGTCATGGTGAGCTTGTCGAACCATGGATTCTCCGGTCAAGCCGGAGAATGACGATATGGACAATATGTAGCCTTATTTATGCAAGGCTATATTGCAAGGCAAGCTTCGTAGAGCCTGCCCTACACTTGATCCGAAGAATGAGAGATCCGTTTACTCACCTTCGAGCCTGCGCTCTCCGATCCGCATGGGGAGATAGAGAAAAAGCATGTTCAGAAGCAAAACTGCGGCAAAAAAGAGCCCGATGACCACCTTGGCGCGTGTCAGGAGGGTTTCCTTGGAGACCTCGCCTAAAAAAATCCCGATGGTGGGTACGGACTCCAGGGCAATGGTGCTCAGGATCAGAAGCAGGGCCAGAAGCATATAATAGGTCCCGCGAAGGCCGGTTGAGACCTGGGATAGGTTCTCCGCCTCAAAGTTCGGATAGGCGGCGCCCATGCCCACGGAAAGCCCGGTGATGGATGCGGCAAGGAGAACGCCGGTGCCCATACTGATCATGACCATCCAGGTCTTGACATGGAGAAAGAACGTGGAGATACCCGTCAGTAACAGAGTCAGAAAGAGCATGGGGATGAAATTGACGAGAAACTTGTTCCAGAGAAATGTCCGGATGCTGATCGGCGCGGTCCGGATCAGCCAGAAGGCCCTTCCTTCCAGGCTTACGGAAGGATACAGAAATCGCACGGCAATCGAGGCCATCACGACACCCACAAGTCCGATATTGAGAAAGGCCACCATATATTTGATGCCCAGCCCCACCAGCGTCCCCCATTCAAGAGGCAGGGCCTTGATGCTGAACAGGTAGATGACGATCAGGGTGACAAGCAACGGAATCTGAGACCACTGCCCTTCATCCCGGATGAAAAGGAGAATATCCTTTTCGGACAGGCCGCGTCTGACTTTGCCGGACATTTTGTAAATCAAAAACCGGATGATTCGGCAGATCCCGAAGATTGAAAGCCATCTCCGGTTCTGCACGGACGTCTCGGACAGGGTGAAGAAAACCTTTTTTCCTTCCTGTGCCTTGAGCCACCCTGCGGCATAGAGGGCCTCAAAGGTCCAGTATCCGAAGACCATCATGGCCGCCCCGGTTGAGGCAAGGAGTACGGCATAAAATACGGGAGTCCCTTCGCCGGTATGGAAAAAGGGGCCAAGGGCTTCGGCGGCCCACATGCTCGGAAGAAAGGGCGATGCCGGCGCCTGCATGCCGGCCAGAAACATGGTCAGGTTGGCAAACCATTCCGGATTGATCAGGCGTTCCGGACGCATGAACCGAACCAGCATATAAAGGAGCGCGAAGATCAGGAACCCCAAAAACACGAAAAGGCTCTTTCCCCGTCGTGCGGGGAGGACCGACATGATCAGGATGGTCAGCCATATCCCGATGCCTACGGGTATGGTCACGAAAACCGCAAGGATAAAGAGGAGCCAGGGATAATACCAGGCATTCACGAGAAACTGGAGCCCGAAGGCAAAGAACACGGGGATGCCGAAAAGAAGGACCATCCAGGATGCGCTGATCAGGGTTTCGATCCACTTCGCCGCATAGATCTTCCCCCGTGAGACAGGAAATGAAAGAAGCATGGGGAGCTCCTGGGAAAGATAGAAACGGCTGATGGCCGTGATGATCCCGCTGAACATCAGGATGAAGAAGCTGATCAGGATAAAAAGCGAGAGCCCCTTCAAGGTGAGGATCCTCCCGGCATCCGGGGAAAGGCTCTGAAGACGGGACAAGGCATGGCTCAGCAGAACGATACTCCCCCCCCAGAATCCTCCGCCGAAAATCAGGAGGAAAAAGGTTCTGAAGTAGAGGGTCCGGTCAAACCTGAGGATTCGGTTCTTGAATGCCCACCACTGGGGCGCAAGCAAAATCAGGATCTCTTTCATGGTCTCTCCACCTCGTGACTACAGTATTTTCAAAACCTAACCACGGAGAACACAGAGAATTCCTCGGATATTAATAGGCTGTTTGTCATTGTCCGGTCCCCCGATCAAGTCGGAGGACAGGCCCGACCGGACAATCCACCCTTCGACAGGCTCAGGGTGACAATTGTCATGGTGAGCTTGTCGAACCATGGATTCCCCGATCGAGTCGGGGAATGACGCTCTCAGAGAAATATTTACCCATAAATTTGTCGCACACCCGATCAACGCCGTTTTTCCCCCCCATGCATCATGTTTTGAGCGGCGTCGGCCAGACTCTCTGCCTTGTGTTTGGCTTTTTTGAGCAGGCTCCTCGCCCAGACGAACTCGGTTGCGAGGATGCCAAGGCCGGCTGGGATGACGATCACCGCAGGGCCGGGGAGCACGATCATGGCCACGCCGACCAGAAGCACGCTCGTTCCGATGATCAGGACCAGGATCCGCTTCGCATTTTTGTAGGTCAGCCCGGCCAGGCGCTCCATATTCAGGGAGATGGCGGAGGGCTTGGTGGACGCGGTCTTGACAGGGGCGAAGATCGATGCGAGGATGCCGACCGATAGGATGCCGGCAATGACCGCGAGCGATATAGGCGCCGGGATATGGAAGTGCCTGGAGAGAATCATCTTCATCCCCACAAAGGCCAGGAGGAAGACCAGGCTTGTTTTGATGTATCTCATTTTTTCCATGATACCGGCGATGACAAAGTAGAGCGACCGCAGGCCCAGGATCGCAAAGACGTTTGAGGTGAGCACCAGAAAGGGATCCCGTGTGACGGCGATGACCGCCGGTATGGAGTCGACTGCAAAAAGGACGTCCGTGGTCTCGACCATGAGCAGGGCGAGAAAGAGCGGCGTGACCGCACGTTTTCCGTGGACCCTAGTGAAGAACTTCAACCCGTCATACCGGGTGGTCACCGGGTAAATCTTCCGGGCAAGGCGCACGGCAAGGTTTTTATCAGGGTCCACGTTCTCCTGGCTGGAGATGAGCATCTTGACCGCGGTCATCAGAAGGATCGCCCCGAAAACATAGACCACCCACTCAAACCGGTTGATCAGAGCCAGGCCTCCGGCGATCATAAGACCGCGAAGGACCACGGCGCCGAATATGCCCCAGAAGAGCACCCGATGCTGGTATTTCTGAGGGACCTTGAAATAGGAAAAGATGAGCGCCATGATGAAGATGTTGTCCAGGCTGAGCGACTCCTCGATGAGGTATCCGGTAAAGAACTGAAGGGCCGCCTGGCTTCCGCTGAGTCCATCCGGTGTATCAAGCCCGATGCCGAGCCAGTGGTGTTCGTATATATAGTAGACACCCGCGTTGAATGCCAGGGCAAGGGATATCCAGAAGGCGGTCCAGGCCAGGGACTCGAGCGGGGAGATTGCATGGGCCTTGCGGTTAAAAACACCGAGGTCAAGGACAAGAACGGCCGCGACCAGGGAGAAGAAACCGATCCAGATCCAGATACTCATTATAAGCCCTTTAAACTTTTTCCGCAGGCCTCGATGGTCTTTTCGATGTCCTCTTCGGTGTGGGCCAGGGACATGAAGGCCGCCTCAAACTGGGAGGGCGCCAGGTTCACGCCATTCTTCAGCATGTTGTGAAAGAATTTCCCGAAACGTTTCGTGTCCGACCGGGACGCGCTTGCATAGTCCGAGACCGGATCACCCGTGAAGAAGGTGCAGAACATAGCGCCCACACGGGTCTGGTAGGCCGGAATGCCGGCTTTGCCGAAGGCCGTCCGGATCCCGGCGCAGAGCATGTCCGTGCTGCGCTCCAGTTTTTCATAGGCGCCGGGTTCAGAGAGGATCTTCAGGGTTTCGATCCCCGCGGTCATGGCCAACGGGTTCCCGGAGAGGGTCCCGGCCTGGTAGATGGGCCCCGAGGGCGAGACTTGTTCCATGATCTCTCTCCGGCCGCCGTAGGCCCCGACCGGAAGGCCTCCACCGATGATCTTGCCGAGGGTTGTCATGTCGGGCCGCACGCCGTAGCGTTCCTGGGCGCCTCCATAAGCCGCCCGGAACCCGCTCATCACCTCGTCGAAGATCAGCACGATCCCGTGTTCCTGGGTGATCTTTTTCAGACCTTCGAGAAAACCTTTTCCGGGAGGGATCACGCCCATGTTGCCCGGCAGGGGTTCGAGAATGATGCAGGCGATCTCTTCCCCTTGTTTTTCAATGATCTCCTGCACGGCATGGAGGTCATTAAACGGCGCGGTGAGGGTGTTTCTCGCATAGTCCTTGGGCACACCCGGGCTGGTCGGGACGCCGAAGGTCGCGGCGCCGATCCGGCCTTGACCAGCAGGCCGTCGGCGTGTCCGTGGTAGCACCCTTCAAACTTGATGATCTTGTCCCTTCCGGTGAATCCCCTTGCCACGCGGATCGCGCTCATGGTCGCCTCGGTCCCGGAGTTGACCATGCGGACCATCTCGATGGACGGCACGGCGTCTATAACCATTTGGGCCAGCTCGATCTCGAGTTCCGTGGGGGCGCCGAAGCTCGTCCCTTTGGCGAGTGCCCGGGTCAATGTCTCGATCACCCTCGGATGGGCATGCCCCACGATCATGGGGCCCCAGGATCCCACATAGTCGATGTACGCATTGCCGTCCACGTCGTAGATCCTGCTCCCCTCCGCCCGTTCGATAAAGATCGGCGTTCCGCCTACGGATTTAAACGCCCTGACCGGACTGTTGACCCCGCCTGGGATGAGTTTTATTGCCTGCTGAAACAATTTTTCCGACCGATTCGTCATGGATTCTTCTCCTTCTCTGCATTTGCCGCCAGACATTAAGTAACATTTTCAAAGGGGTTCTGTCAACGGGGATATAGGGCCCGAATCCCGATTATGAATCCTGTTTACGGGGCATAGGTCAGGAATGCGATGAGCATGAGCAGGAGCAGGAGAGGAAAGACCATGTGCGGAATAACGAAGGGCCAGCGGATGTCCCTGCATGCTTTCCTGAAGCAGATCAGATGGAGGTACCCGAAGACCAGAATAGAGAACAGAGAAACCCATGGGCTCTCCCGGATCAGGAGGAGCATCAGGGCCATGAAATAGATCAGATCAAAAAAGAACAGGCTCAAGAGGTGAAAGATAATCTCGCCGTGGTAACGCCGGATGAACATCTCTCTTTGCCCTCCATCCCTAAAGGAGTTTTGCCGCATCCTTGGCCCAGTAGGTGAGGATCATATCCGCTCCGGCCCGTTTGATGGCCGTGAGGGATTCCATCATGACTTTCTTTTCATCAAGCCATCCGAGTTTGGCCGCGGCCTTGAGCATGGCGTATTCCCCGCTGACGTTGTAGGCCGCGACCGGGAGATCGAATTCCTCCCGTACGCGGTAGATGATGTCGAGATAGGGGAGGGCGGGCTTGACCATGAGGATGTCCGCGCCTTCGGATGCATCCAGCTCGGCCTCGCGCATGGCCTCCCGCGTATTGGCCGGGTCCATCTGGTAGGATGACCGGTCTCCGAACTTGGGCGGGGATTCGGCCGCATCCCGGAAGGGTCCGTAAAAGGCCGAGGCATATTTGACCGCATAGGACATAATGGGGATCGCCTCAAACCCTTCTTCATCCAGGGCGTCCCGGATCGCCCCGACCCGGCCGTCCATCATGTCCGACGGCGCGACCATGTCGGCGCCGGCTCGGGCATGGGACACGGCCTCCCTGGCCAGAAGCTCAAGCGTCGTGTCATTGAGGACCTCTCCATTTTCCACGATGCCGCAATGGCCGTGGCTGGTATATTCGCAAAGGCAGACATCGGTGATGACCATGAGGTCCGGGACCTTGTCCTTGAGCGCCCGCACCGCCGTCTGGATGATCCCACGGTCATCGTAGGCCCCGGAACCCATCTCGTCCTTGGTCTTGGGGATGCCGAAGAGGATGACGGCGGGGATGCCGAGTCCATGCACGGTCTTGGCCTCTTTGATCAGGTGGTCCACGGAGAACTGAAAATTCCCCGGCATGGAGGAGATCTCCTTACGCACATTCTTCCCGTGGATCACGAACATGGGATAGATCAGATCATCCACGGAGAGGGCGGTCTCCCGGATCATCCTCCGCCATTGCGGGTTCTTCCGCATCCTTCGCGGCCGGTAGCTGGGAAAGAACATGATGGTTAATCCTCCTTTTTTTTCTCTATATTATACGGTTCCCCGAACAAACGCAAGATCGAATCGGAAAGCGAGCTTAAGGTGGACGATTCGGGTTCGAGCGCCACCTCCAATCCCTGTTTCCTGGCAGCATTCCCTGTCACCGGGCCGATGCAGGCGATCCGGATTCCCTGAAGGGCCCCGCTCAGCCCCTCCTTTTCCACGGACGTCATGAAATTATTTACATTGGAAGGACTGGTGAAGACGATCAGATGGGCCTTTCTCTTGACCAGGATCTCCTGAAGGTCCTTGGGGTTGATCTCCGGCGGGACATTGCGGTAGACCGGGGCGACCACCACCTCGGCCCCCTCGTCCCTCAGGGTGTCTGGAAGGATCTCCCGGGCCTTTTCCGCCCTCGGGATCAGGATCTTGGCGCCGTGCAGATCGCCCTCTGCCTTGAGGGCCCGGATCACCCCTTCGCCCCGGAATTCCTCAGGGATCAGGTCCGTCCGGATCCCTTTATCGAGAAGGGCCTGTGCCGTGGCCGTTCCCACGGTGATGATCCGGATCCCCTTGAGGTCACGGGCGTCCCGGCCCCGGGAAATGAGCCGGTCCATGAATCCCCGGACTGCGTTGGCGCTGGTGAAGACCGCCCAGTGGAAGGAGGAAAACTCATCTATGGCACGATCCAGGATCTCAAAGCTCTCCGGCGGGACGATCCGGATGGTGGGAAGATAAAAGATCTCGGCGCCGAACCGTTCCAGGTGTTCGGAGAAGTCTCCGGCCTGCTCTCTCTCACGGGTGAGGACGATCCGTTTCCCGAAGAGGGGGAGCCGCTCCGCCCATTGGAGCTTGTCCCGAAGGGTCACGCTCTCCCCCACGATCATGATGGCCGGGGCCTTGAAGTCCGCGGCCTGCGCCTTTTCGTAGATGTCGGAGAGGGTTCCGCACAGGGTTTCCTGGTCCGGGGTGGTGGCCCACCGGATCAGGGCCACCGGGGTCTTAGGGGACCGGCCGTGGGCCATGATCTTCAGGACGTTTTCCTTGAGGTTTCCGATTCCCATGTAGATTACCAGGGTCCCGACGCCGGTGCTGAGTTTTGCCCAGTCCACGGAGGGGCCGGATTTTTCAGACCCCTCATGTCCGGTCACGAAGGCCACGGTCGAGGAGAGGTTCCGGTGGGTCAGGGGGATTCCTGCGTAGGCCGCTGCGGCCGTGGCCGCGGGGATCCCCGGCACGATTTCGAACTCAATCCCCTGCTTGACAAGTTCCTCGGCCTCTTCGCCTCCACGGCCGAAGAGGAGCGGGTCCCCGCCCTTGAGCCGGCCCACGGTGCGGCCCTCTCGGGTCTTCTCAATCAGGATCTGATTGATCTCGTCCTGGTGCAGGGTGTGATGGACGCCGGTCTTCCCGGCGTAAATGATCTCGCAGCCTTTTCTCGCGTATTGAAGAAATTTCTGATTGGCCAGGTGGTCATAGAGAAGGACATCGGAGTCCTGAATGCACTCAATGGCCCTGAGAGTGATCAGTTTGGGATGTCCCGGTCCGGCGCCGATCAGGTAGACCTTTCCATTTTTGGGCCTTTCACGAAGCAAAGCAGATCCTCCAAATATACATAGAGTAATAAATATACACAGCGACAGAAGTCGTAATCAGTTTGTCATTCCACGACCCTCCGATCGGGGGATTGGAGGGCATGCTTGATCGGGGAATCCATGGTTCGACAAGCTCACCATGACAATTGTCACCCTGAG
>Ga0100383_1001727_pt1 | contig 14197 bp, 10 predicted proteins | sample CryGeymeta201507_FD_81565 | JGI IMG/M metagenome (GOLD analysis project Ga0100383, IMG submission 81565) | Groundwater microbial communities from Crystal Geyser aquifers in Utah, USA - Crystal Geyser metaG 2015-07 | ecosystem: Environmental > Aquatic > Deep subsurface > Groundwater | place: USA...
CGCCCCGATGCATATCGCCGCCGCCATGAGAACGCCGACTATCGCCCTGTTCGGCCCGAGCGGGGAAATCGAATGGGGTCCATGGCAGGTGCCGCATCGCATCCTTACTTCCGCCCACGCCTGCCGCCCTTGCGGCAACGACGGCTGCGGCGGCGGCAAAAGGAGCGAATGCCTGTCCGACATCCCGGTGGAACGTGTATTGAGCGCTGCCGAGGAATTGCTGCGCGCCTCATGAGACCGCTCAACATCGCGCTGATCCGCCAGCGCTACACCGATTTCGGCGGCGCCGAGCGCTTCGTCGCCAACGCCGTGGAAGCGCTGCGCCAGGAGGGGGCGCAGCTCACCTTGGTCACCCGCCAATGGAAGCCGGACGGCAACGGTCGGCCCCTGATCTGCAACCCTTTTTATCTGGGCAGCGTCTGGCGCGACTGGAGCTTCGCGCGGTGCGTCTGCGACACGCTCAAGAAATATTCCTTCGACCTGGTGCAATCGCATGAACGCATCGCCTGTTGCGACCTGTATCGCGCCGGCGACGGCGTGCATCGCGAGTGGCTAAAACAGCGCCGCCGGTCGATGGGCTTCCTCGGCAGGCTGGGCATCGCGCTCAACCCCTACCACCGCTACACCCTGGCTGCAGAACGAAAGTTGTTCGCCAGCCCCCGACTCAAGGCGGTGATCTGCAACTCGCGCATGGTTAAAAAGGAAATACAGCACCATTTCGGCGTACCCGAAGACAAGCTGCACGTCATTTACAGCGGCGTGGACACTGCCGCGTTCCACCCCGGGTTAAAGACATTGCACCGGGAAAGCGTCCGCGCGCACTATGCGATTCCCCCGGAAGCGCCGCTATTCCTGTTTGTCGGCTCCGGCTTCGAGCGCAAGGGCGTCGGAACACTGCTTGCCGCCTTTGCCGAGCTGCCGGGCAAGCCCTATCTCATGGTGGTCGGCAAAGACAAACATCTGGATCGTTTTCAGCGTAGGGCAAAACAGCTTGGCATCGAAAACCGCGTCCGGTTCACCGGCGGCCAGACCGATACCCGACCTTTCTACGGCGCGGCCGATGTCTTTGTCCTGCCAACACGCTATGACCCCTTCCCCAATGCCGCGCTGGAAGCCTTCGCCAGCGGCCTGCCAGTCATCACCAGCACCAAGTCCGGTGCGGCGGAATTGATCGAAAACGGCAAAAATGGTTACGTCTGCGATGCGCTGGATGAAAGCTGCCTAGCGCTATCCATGAGGGCAGTATTGGGCCCTGGACTGGCAGATCGGCAAGCGGCTGCCCGCACAACCGTTGAAGCCATGGATGTCAGTGCCACCACCCCGCAGTTGCTTCAGCTTTACCTTCGGCTTGCTGTATAATTCACTGCTTTTTAAGCCCCGTCGAACCGCACGCCCATGAGCAGTAAGCAACTCTATTTTCGCCTGCTGCGCTACATCCTGCCCTACTGGCGGATATTCGGTATTTCCATTCTGAGCACCATCGCGGTTGCCGCCACTGAACCCGCGCTGCCGGCACTACTAAAGCCCATGTTGGATGGCAGTTTTGTCAGCCGCGACCAGACGCTCACCAAGCTGGTTCCTCTATTGCTAGTTGGCCTGTTCCTGCTACGCGGAGTGTTCACCTTCACCAGCAACTACACGGTCAACTGGGTATCGACCCGGCTAGTGATGGATTTGCGCAACCTGATGTTCCGCAAGCTCATCACCCTGCCCACCCCTTATTATGACAACGTCTCCTCCGGCTCGGTCATCGCCAATGTCGCCTTCAATGTGAGCCAGGTCACCTCCGCCGGCACCAACGTCATCACCGTGCTGGTGCGCGATTCCTTCACCATCCTGGGGCTGCTGGGGTGGATGCTTTATCTCAACTGGAAGCTGACCCTGATCGCCCTCGTCATGGCCCCGCTCATCGCCCTGATTGTCAAGCTGTTCAGTGGCAGGTTGAGAGAAATGAGCCGCAGTTTGCAAAACTCCATGGGAGACATCACGCACGTGCTGGACGAAACGCTTGGCGGACACAAAGTGGTCAAGATATTCGGCGGCCAGGATTATGAAAAGCAACGCTTCCACGAAGCCGCCAACCACAACCGCCTGTTCAGCATGAAGTACACTATCGCCGCGAGCGCCAACGTCCCTCTGGTACAACTTCTTGCCGCCATCGCACTGGCGCTCATCGTCTACATCGCCACCCTGCAATCTTCCGCCAACCAGACCACCGTGGGCGGGTTCGTCTCCTTCATTACCGCCATGCTGATGCTGCTCGCGCCAGTCAAACGTCTCACCGGTGTCAGCGAATCCCTACAGAAAGGCTTGGCGGCGGCGGAAATCGTTTTTGACCTGCTCGACAGAGAATCCGAACCGGACAACGGTACACTGGAAATCGCGCGGGCCAGGGGTGAACTCGAATTCCAGCATATCAGCCTGCGCTACGAGAAAGACGGCGGGTGGGCGCTGCGCGACATCTCGCTCAAAATCGCGCAGGGCGAAACGGTGGCCCTGGTCGGCCAGTCCGGCAGCGGCAAGACTTCGCTGGTCAACCTGATCCCGCGGTTTTACCATCCCGACAGCGGTAAAATCCTGCTGGATGGCTACGACACCGAAACCATCCGCCTCGCCAGCCTGAGGGACAACATCGCCTTCGTCAGCCAGGACGTGGTGCTATTCAACGACACCCTCGCCGCCAACATCGCCTACGGACGCCAAGCCAAGGCGAACGAAGCGGAAATCGTTGCCGCCGCCGAAGCCGCCCACGCCATGGAGTTCATCCGCGAAATGCCACAAGGCCTGCAAACTCTGGTCGGCGAAAACGGCGTCAAACTCTCCGGCGGCCAGCGCCAGCGCATCGCCATCGCCCGCGCCATCCTCAAGAATGCGCCGATCCTGATCCTGGACGAGGCCACTTCCGCCCTGGACACCCACTCGGAGCGCCATGTGCAGGCCGCGCTGGAAGCGCTGATGCAGAACCGCACCACCCTCGTCATTGCCCACCGTCTCTCCACCATCGAGAATGCTGATCGTATCGTGGTCATGCATAAAGGCAGCGTTGCCGAGATCGGCACGCATCGCGAATTGCTGGGTCGGGATGGCATCTACGCCAAATTGCACCGTATCCAGTTTGCCATGGCTGACAGCGCCCCATTGGATCGTGAAATTGGTACGTGACAAAATTCGGGATACACCGCCCAGTAAAAAGCAACCGCGCCCAGGGACAGCGTTAAGCATGTTCACTGTCATACATACCGAATCCTCCAAGGGCTGGGGCGGACAAGAAAATCGCACCTTGCATGAGGCCATCGGCTTAAAAAAATTGGGCGCAAAAGTTCTGATTCTTTGCCAACCGGACAGCAGGCTTGCGCTTCGTGCCCAGGAAAATGGCATTGAAGTCAGGCTGGTCAAGATGCGTAAAAGCTTCGATTTGAGCGCCATTTGGCAAATCATGCGCGTGATCAGGGAGGAGCGGGCTGACATCGTCAATACGCACAGCGGGCGGGACAGCATCCTGGCTGGAATTGCCGGACGCCTCAGCCGCATCAAGCCAGTTATCGTCAGAACGCGCCATCTCGCTCTCCCCATCACATCGAAATTCACTTATAGCGTGCTGCCTCACAAGGTGGTCACGGTCAGTGAGTATGTGCGGCAGTACCTGATTGACCGGGGAATCCGGGAAGATCACGTTACCGCTGTGCCAACGGGGGTGGACCTGTCTCGATTTGATCCCGAGACGGAAGCGGGAACGCTCAGGCGTGAACTCAATTTGGACGCGAATTCTCTGGTGGTGGGTACCATTGCCATACTTCGCTTCAAGAAAGGTCATCATGTGCTGCTTGAGGCGATACCGAAAATTCTCGAAGCCGTGCCCAACGCTATTTTCGTATTTGCGGGAGACGGCCCGCAACATGAGAACATTTCGAAAGTAATCGAGGAGGAAAACCTGGGCAGCCACGTTCTGCTGCTGGGTCTTAGGAGAGATATTCCCAATGTGCTGAAGTCCATCGACCTGTTTGCCCTGCCGACGCTTGAGGAAGCTCTGGGCACTTCATTTGTTGAGGCCATGGCAATGGGAAAGCCCGTCATCGGACCCCGCGTGGGCGGGGTTCCCGAGGTTGTTCGTGAAGGCAAGAATGGCCTTCTGGTTAATCCAGGTGACCCAACCGACCTGGCAAACTCAATCATTCATTTGCTCAAGAATCCCGACTTGGCAAAAGCCATGGGGGAGCGGGGAAGAACGATTGCCACGATGGAGTATAGCGTTGACCGGATGTGTCTTCGCATGCATGAGTTGTTTCAAACGCTCCTGTCTATTCGGGCAACTCTCACAAAGGCTCGCCCATGAGCCGCGCCAAAGCCATCCCCGTCCTGATGTATCACCATATCAGCCCCAATCCCGGTCTGGTCACGGTTTCGCCGCAGAATTTCGAACTGCAAATGCAAACACTCGTAGAAAAAGGTTATTCCACATTGACCGCAGATCAATTTGCGGGATTCCTTCAGGGCCTCAACGACGTGCCTGCTCGTAGTGTATTGATCACCTTTGATGATGGTTATCTGGACAATTATGTCCATGCCTTTCCAGTCATGCAGCAACTCGGTCTACATGGCGTCATCTTCGTCGTCACGGGATGGATTGGCGAAGGCGCCCCGCGTCCTCACGCCGGGGAAACCGGCAGCACCGCCTTGCCGGATTGCCCGGACCACACACTCTGCACCCAGGCCATCGCCAGAGGCAAAGCGGACGACGTCATGCTGCGCTGGTCGGAAATCGAGCGCATGGAAGCCAGCGGGGCGGTGGAAATCCATTCCCATAGCCATACCCATGTCCGCTGGGACCAGCTGTTTGCGGACAAAGGCGAGCGCCTGGCCAAGCTGGAAGAAGACCTCCGCTGTTCGCGGGAAACCTTGCGCTCGAGACTCGGCAGGTCGATTGCCCATCTATGCTGGCCATGGGGCTACTTCGAGCCGGAATACCAGATCCTTGCCAGCAAACTCGGCTTCACCACCCAATACACGGTTGCAAAAGGACTGAACCGGGTCGGCAATGACCCCGCGCGCATCCATCGCATGGTGGTCAAGAACCGCGCCGGGAGCTGGCTTTCGAGCCGCCTGTGGATCTACCGGCGACCCTGGGTCGGGGGGCTCTACCTCAAGCTGCGCGGCCAATAAATCGTATGCGAATCCGCCCAGCCGAGAACCTGCTCTACCTTGCCATGCGGCTTTGCAAGGCGCTCGACCGTCGGCAGATGGATTATTCCGATATGCAACCTGGCAAGGTAAAAAACATCCTGCTGGTATCGTCCACCGCCCTCGGCGATGCTCTGCTGTCGACACCGGCTTTCCGCAGCATCCGGCTCGGATACCCGAACGCGCGCATCAGTCTGTTGTTGAATGCGGCCTATCGCGAACTGTTTACAGGCCACCCGGACATCGACGAAATCATCCCCCATTACGGCGGCTGGCGGCGCTTTTTACACCTCGCCTGGAGGTTGCGCAAAGGACATTTCGACCTCGCCTGCATCCTGCATGGCAACGAGCCCCAGGCCACGCCGCTAGCCTACCTTTCCGGCGCGCGCTTCATCTTCAAGCTGCCCAACACCAGCCGCTTCCGCTTTCTGCTCACCAACCGGGAGCCGATACTGACCTGGGACGACTTCGGCCATGGCATCGAACCGCGGCTAAAAGTCGCCGAACTGGCTGGCGGCGCACCGACCGATTCTCACCTGACACTGCCGGTCAAAGCTGCCGCGGAGCAGGAGGCAGCGGCCATCCTGAAGGCGCACGGCATCGACGACGCCACCCCGCTGCTCGGTTTGCAGCCCGGCGCCTCCACCACCAGCCGCCGCTGGGCGCCAGCGCATTTCATCGAGTTGGCCCGGCAATTGCTGGCCGCGCATCCGGAACTGCGCATCGTCGTTACCGGCTCGGCCCAGGAAAAAACCCTGTGCCGGGAGATTGCCGCAGCAATCGGCGACGAACGCGCATGGGCCAGCGCCGGTGAAGTGCCCTTGCGCCTGCTGCCAGCACTCCTCAAGCGCTGCTTTACCTTCGTCACCGGCGACACCGGGCCGATGCACCTGGCAGTTGCCGTCGAAACCCCCGTTGTGGCCCTATTCGCCGTTTCCGATGCACGCCGTTCCGGGCCAGCCTACAACCTCGACCGCCATATTGTCATCCAGAAGCCGCGCACCTGTAACCCGTGCCCGTCAAAGCGCTGTCCCTACCCCCTGCCCATCTGCATGGAGAACATCACACTGGATGAGGTGCGAGCCGCCGTTGAACGCCAGTTGTCCGCATTCACCGGAGTACGCCATGGCGATTAAAATCCTTCTGCTCGATACTGGCAAGGAATGGGGCGGCGGCACCAACAGCATGTTCGAGCTGCTGAAGCGCATTGACTGTAGCCGATTCGGGGTCAGCGCCGTGTTTTACCATAACTACGCCAAGGGATCCGACTCCAACCTTCGGCACGAACTGGCCGCCATCGGAATTCCGCTCCAGATTCTGCCGCCACCGCACCAACCACTTTGGGCAAAGGTAGCCAAGGAGCTGGCGAGAGGGTTGCTCTGTTGGCATCGCCCGTGGCGCCAGCGGGCTGTATTTGCCATTGAAATGGCATGGCGCATTCGCCCCAATGCCCGGCGCCTGGCCGCCATATTAAAACAAGGCGGCTATCAGCTGCTCTACATGAACAACCAACCATCCTCCAATCTGGAAGGCTACCTGGCTGCTGAAATGGCCAGCGTGCCGGCGGTCCAGCATTGCCGCGCAAACGCTATGCTCAATCGGCGGGAAACAGTCATTATCAATCGCGTCGCACGGCGTATCATCTGCGTCTCCCACGGCGTGGCGGAGTCGCTTAACAACCAGGGAATTGCGCCGGACAAATGCACAGTGGTGTGCAACGCCATCGACGGCTCGCAATCCCTTCCAGCCCCTGTCGCCCTCCCAGAGGCTGCGGACAAACTGGTGATCGGCACCGTCGGCTCCTTGATTACACGCAAATCCATAGACCACTTGCTGCAAGCCTTTGCCCTCCTGGTCGCATCCGAAACCAGGCCGCTGTGCCTGCTCATCATTGGCGAAGGCCCCTTGCGCAACAAACTGGAACGACTGGCAGCCGACCTCGGCCTCACCAATAACGTAATTTTTGCCGGCTTTCAAAAAACAGCCCTGCCCTGGCTTGCCGCCATGGATATTTTCGTTTTATCCTCGCCAAAGGAAGGTTTGCCGCGCGTCATCCTTGAAGCCATGCTGCTCGGCAAGCCAGTCGTTGCCTCACGCGTTACCGGCTCGCAGGAATTGGTAGTCGCTGGAGAAACCGGACTCATGTACGAATACGGTGACGTGGCCGCCCTTGCTGGTTGCCTGAGGGCTCTGATCCCGGATGCGGAGAAGCGCTCCAGCATGGGTGCTGCCGGCCGGAACAGGGTGCTTGCCGAATACTCCATTGGGCATTATGTCGAGGCTGTTCAAAAAGAGCTCGAAGATGCCGCCCATTAACCCTTCCCCCCAAGCGAAAATGATCACCCCGCCTTCACGTTGCTTATTGTGCGGGTCGGGCAATATCCAGGTTCTGGACAGAGAGGCCGCAAAATGCAACGATTGCGCGCTTCTCATGAACATGAACACCGAGGAACAAAACTACTCGAATGGAGGCGGACAATCCGTACCCGACCCGAACAAAATGAAGTGGCGCATGCTGAATGCCGAACTCCGGTTCAAGATCATTCGCCAGTTTCTCGGCGACCACCAGCTTTTCGTGGATATCGGCTGCGGCTCGGGGGAAATGCTGGCGGTTTCGAAAAAGCTTTTTCCCCATCATATCGGCTTTGACACCAACGCCCCGTTGATCGACCATATCGTCAATGTGCTCAGGTTGAATGCGGTAAACAGCTTTTTCGAGCCCTCGCTGATAAAAGAGGAATGGCGTCACTTGCCGAAGGTGATCGCGGTATCCCACGTACTGGAGCATCTTTCCGAACCCATGACGCTGATGAAGAAAATCGACGCCTTCATGGCCCCCGGCGACCTCCTCTATATCGAAGTTCCACTCTATACCGGACGATCCTTCACCAAACAGAAATACGCATGGAATCTCTGGAATCCCGAGCACGTAGCGCTTTATTCCATAACCGCCATGGAATTTATCGCCAGCGAATTGGGGCTTGCCATCCTGGACAAGAACTGCCGGATCTTCGCCCGCGGTTCGAGGAGCGGGAAGACATTGGTAAAGCTGTTCCTTTCCAGCCCCCTGCGTTTTCTGTACCATCTGGCCACCAAGCCGACCCATCTCTCCATGGCGGACGTTATGATCCGGGACTACGGATACATGGTGCTCAAGAAATGAAAATATCTCCCGGGTAGAAAATGAGACTATACCAATCGTTGTTCGGCGTCGTCTGCCGCGTCCCCCTGTTCGGCAACCTGACAATAAGGGCATGTACCGCAGTCAGACGGCAATCTATCGAGATTGTGAAACGCGTCCGGACGACCCATTGCTGGATGTCACTTGTTCGGCCATTATCCAGACTGGCACGGGGCCTCTGATCGCCATGTTCTACACCGTCCTGAGCTACCTCCTGCTGCCACTTTTCTGGCTGTTGGCAATCTGTAGCCGCCGCAGACCGATCCGGCGCATCTTGGTGATTCAGACCGCCAAGATCGGGGACATGATTTGCGCCACCCCGCTGTTCAGGGAGATCAAGCGTGCGCACCCTCAAGCAACGCTGGCCGTCATGCACGATCCGCTGACCCGACCGATTCTCGAATTCAATCCCCATGTCGACACCATGATCCCGTGCCAGCAGGGAGACTTTAAAACGCTGCGGGGAAAAATTCGCCTGGCCCGACTATTGCGGCGCGGCCAGTATGATGTCGCGCTGATCATGAATCCGAACGTAAGCTTCATCGTCGGCACGCTCTGGGCGGGGATTCCTTGCCGGCTGGCGGTCTATCCCGACTTCTCGGGGCGCACCTTCAGGCTGGCCGCACCGCTCCTTAGCCGAACGGTATTGCACCGCCCGGACAGGCTGCTGATCGACGCTTATTTCCAACTCCTGGCAAGCCTCGGGATAAAAGCGACTGACAGCCGCCGCGAAGTCTATGCGGCGCCTGCGGCGCACGACCGGGTGGCAGGGCTGCTTGGTGGCACATCGCACCTTATCGGCATCGCGGTCAGCAGCGGCAATAAATTGAAGGCATTGGGAACTGACAAACTCGAAGCCATTATCGATCTATTGCATTCTGTCGGCTCCTATACCATTGTATTGATAGGCACCGAAGCTGATAAGGAAGAATCCTCAAGCATTCGTTCCCAAGTCAAAATGCCTGATCGGGTAATCGACACCTGCGGTATGCTCAAGCTTAATGAATTGCCCGCTTTACTTGAAAAACTGTCGCTTTTCATCGGGGTGGATTCAGGTGTCACCTACATGGCCGATGCGTTTTCAATACCGATTGTCCTGATTGCAGGCCCTGTCAACTCGACCGAGCAGCGCCCCACGAATTCGCCCCAAATCATCTTGAAAAGAAACTTGCCCTGTGCACCCTGCGCCCATGTTTTTCGGGCTCCCAACCAATGTGCCACAGGGACTCGGGAATGTATCAACGGCGTGAGCGCCGAAGAAATTGTTCAGGCCGCCCGACAATTACTGCCGTCCGCGCAATTTCGATAAAGACGATGCAGACACCCGATTCCCAATGAATGATCACAGTCATAATGCCGGACCGACCAGAATTTCAGCCCAACGACGGAAATACTTTTCCATGCCAATAGGCACCACATTCCGAAGTATTGATATCACTCTTGCAGTGTTGCTCGCAGGTCTCTTGTTCATATGGTCGGTACCGCACACCATAGCGCTGCGTCATTTGCTCATCGTCCTGCTTGGACTTGCCCTGCTCTCAACCACTGATCGCACAGCCTTAAAGCAGGTGTCGGTTGACAACTGGCTCGCGCTTGGCGCTTTGGGCATCCTTACTGTTTGGCTTGTAATCCAGGCAGTCGTTATCTCGCCGGAGCCGGCATGGGCGCTAGGCGAACTGAAAAGCCAGTGGCTGCTAGCCTGCATTGCTTTGCTGCTAGGCTTAGGCATCGGGGTAACAGCCCTAAAATCAAAAGGATTTTCGGCGACATGGGTTATTGCCGTCTTAACCGGCGTGATAATGCTGCAAACATTGATCGCGCTTGGTCAATCAATTTGGCATTGGCATCTGCATGGCAATTTATTACGGCAGATCGTCCCCATTACTGGCGGGAAGCTGGAAATGAGCTTCATACTGAACATTCTGCTCGCCATTCTCACGGTCGAACTTTTTTTTCGCGCATTACGCAAGAAGGGATTGATACCCGCCGTTCCACTGCCCCTTCTTGTTTGTGGCGCCAGCATCGCACTGTTCAGCGCCTACCTGGCCGGGGCAAGGAATGGAATTATCGGCTTGGCATTTCTGGCGGTAACATCCATCATTTTATTCCTCTTCAGCCACCGAAAATCCATGCATCCGATACGCTTGGCCGTGATTATTATTTTTTTGGTCACAGCGCTATTTGGATTCCTCGCTGCGTCCTATAAAGCCGATTCACGCTGGCAAACGTTTGCGGAAACCGTGGCAATCGCTTGGGACATTGATCACCATCACTCCTGGCTGGATCGGAAGGACTATCCCAAACTGCAGGATGGCGAAACAGTAGATATCTCTACTTATGAGCGAGTCGCCTGGATTCACGCCGGCAGCCGTCAGATCGCCGAAAATCCGCTGGGGATCGGCTACGGTCGCAGTGCGTTTGCCCATGCCCTGCGCCCTATCTATGGGTTAAGCGGAGGCGGCCATAGCCACAGCGGATTCATAGATTTTACGCTGGGCGGCGGCATACCGGCATTGTTGCTTTGGCTGTTTTTCGTCGGCAGTCTTTTTGTCGCCAGTTGGCGCAGCTACTCCCGCAGCAACAACCCTTATGGCCTGCTATTGTTTTTTCTCATCAGCGGCTATACAGGACGAATGTTGCTCGATAGCGTCCAGCGTGATCACATGCTGCAAATTTTCATGTTTCTGGTGGGGTTTCTGATGACACAAATCCGGATATCTCCTGTATGGCAGTCGCGACAGAACCGGCATCAATGACCGCCAGTCGGAAACTCAAATTCCTGGTCATCCGCCGCGACAACATCGGCGATCTGGTCTGCACCACACCGCTGATCGCCGCCTTGCGCAGCCATTTCCCCGATGCGGAAATCTGCGCGCTGGTCAACAGCTACAATGTCGCGGTACTGGAAAACAATCCCGACATCGACACCCTCCATGCCTACACCAAGGCAAAGCATCGATCCTCGAATCAATCGATCGCCCGGGTTTATTGGGAACGGCTGAAAATGTTTGCCGGGCTCCGCCGCAAGCGCTTCGATTACGCGATTCTTGCCGGCGCGCCGTTCTTGCCGCGCGCACTCAAACTGGCGCAGCTCATCAAGCCCCGGCATATCGTCGGTTTTATCGAACCGGGCAAGAGCGGAGCGCAGCATATCGACATCGCCGTTCCCTACGGACCGCCTCATCCTTTACATGAAGCCGAAGATATTTTCCGCCTGCTCGCCCCTCTGGATATCCACGGCCAGCCGCCGCAAGCACGGGTATTCGCGTGTCCGGCGGAGGTCCGCGGGGCCAAATCCCTGCTCGAGGCGCAAGCATGGCCTCCCGCTTCCCGCTTGATCGGCATCCACATCAGCGCGCGCAAGCCCTCTCAGCGCTGGCCGGCGGAAAATTTTGCAGCGCTGATCCGGCAGCTGCATCGAACCCAGGCAGCCTCATTCATGCTGTTCTGGTCACCGGGAGAAAGCGACAACCCACTTCACCCCGGCGACGACGCCAAGGCCGAGGCGATCATGAAGGCCCTGCCCGGCGTCTCCATCCTCGCCTACCCGACCCGCGAGCTCGGCCAGTTGATCGGCGGGTTGTCTATCTGTGATGCCATAATTTGCAGCGACGGTGGCGCCATGCACCTGGCCGCCGGACTCGGCAAACCGATCCTGTGTTTTTTTGGGAAACCCGATGCCACGCGCTGGCATCCCTGGGGGGGTCCCCATGTTCTGCTACAACCGCCCAGCCTGGATGTGAAGGATATCAGCGTAGCCGAAGCGCTGTCGGGCTTCGGCCACTTGCTGGAAAAAAACATTTTGTCTGGCTAATTCCAATTCGAATTAAAAACAGCATTAATTTGGAATACTCATCGCGGGTCTTTCTATACCGCCAGCTTACAGCTTAGCCCAGCGCGGCTTTTTTGACGGGCTGTGCAATGACTTCATTCCTCATGCCATTTTCATGGCCCAGGACAAATTCCGGAAGCAGTGCCTTAAGATCATTCCTGACCTCCTCATCGCTTAGCGCCGTTCCCTGGTTCAGCCAGGACATGACGCCTTCAATCCATCCACCATCAAGCCGGCGGGATCGCGCAATGCGCAGTTTGGGGTGAGTAGTCGGCAAAGTGTCTTCATCGTTTCCTATCAATTCCTCAAACAGCTTTTCACCCGGCCTCAGCCCCGTGTAAACAATCCTGATTTCATCTTTCGAGAACCCGGAAAGCCGGATCATGTCGCAGGCGAGGTCCTTAATCCTGACCGGCTCCCCCATATCCATCACGAATATGTCTCCGCCCTTGCCCATCAGCCCGGCCTGCAAGACCAGTTGCGACGCTTCCTGGATGGACATGAAATAGCGGATAACGTCAGAATGCGTAACTGTGACGGGCCCACCCTTGGCGATCTGTTCCTGGAATTTCGGAATGACGCTCCCGGTGCTCCCCAGCACATTTCCGAACCTGACTATGACGAAACGGGGCCCTTCCCGCCGCTGCAAACCTTGGCAGAGCATCTCCGCCAGACGCTTGCTCGCCCCCATGACATTGGCCGGATTCACCGCCTTGTCGGTGGAAATCAGAATGAATTTTTCCACTCCGCAGGCGATCGCCGCCCGCGCCAGCACATAGGTTCCCTGGACGTTGTTCTGAACAGCCTCCCAGGCGTTCTCGTTTTCCATCAGCGGCACGTGCTTGTAGGCTGCGGCGTGGAAGATCACTGTGGGGGAATATTCCCGCAGAATCTGTTCGACGCGCGCAGCGTTTTTCACGTCGCCAATGGCACAGACAATAGGAACGTCCGGAAAATATTCGTTGAATTCCTGCTCCATGTTGTACAAGGCGAACTCGTTCAGCTCCAGCAGCACGATCTGTTTCGGCTGGAAACGCGCGATCTGCCGGCTCAGTTCCGATCCGATGGAACCGCCGGCCCCCGTCACCATAACCACGCGATCCCTCAGGAAAGCATTCAGCCCGGCATTGTCCAGAATCACCGGATCGCGCCCCAGAAGGTCATCCACCTCGACGCGCCGGATCTGGGACACAGTCACCTTGCCGCTCATCAGATCATCAAAGGAAGGAACGGTCTGAACGCTTACCCCGGTACGGTTGCAGACCTCCACGGCACGACGGCGCGCCTCGTGGGAAGCGGCGGGCATGGCGATAATGGCATGGCTGACCCCCAATTTTTCGGCCCAGGCGGGCAAATCGTCCGTGCCGCCCAACACCCTTACCCCGTGCACCAGCCTGCCGTGCTTCCCCATATTGTCGTCCAGCAACCCGACAACGCGCCACTCCTGGCTGTGGGACAATTCCCTGACCAGTCCTGCGGCTGCGTCTCCGGTACCCAGCACCAACACCGGCTTGCAGTGCTCGTCCAATGCCCCGTAAAGGCGGTGCTCTTTCCATATCCGATAGGCAAAGCGGCTGCCCCCCATCAGCATGACCAGGAAAATCGGGTCAAGAACCAGCACCGAACGGGGCGGGAAGGGCAAAATCCGGAGCATGAAAAGAGCCATCGGCCCGACCAGGGCGGCAACCGCCACTGCCGCCAGGATCCGCTTCAGATCAGGCAGGCTGGCGTAACGCCAGATGCCGCGGTATAAGCCGAAGAGCCAGAAAACAATGGCCTGCACGGGCACCACCCAAACGAGCGATTGCCACATGCCGGTAAGATAAGGCGACGTAATATCCAGATTGAAACGCAGCAGATAGGCCAGACACCAACACACGGCCGCAGCCGCCACGTCGTGCCAGAACGCCAGAAGGGCGCGGTAGTTAATGCCATTTGCCGTCAACATGGGTTCGATCGCCGCAAAAAAACGGCCCAGCGTTTGTCTATGGCCAGCATGAGCATGA
>Ga0100383_1001765_pt1 | contig 13965 bp, 10 predicted proteins | sample CryGeymeta201507_FD_81565 | JGI IMG/M metagenome (GOLD analysis project Ga0100383, IMG submission 81565) | Groundwater microbial communities from Crystal Geyser aquifers in Utah, USA - Crystal Geyser metaG 2015-07 | ecosystem: Environmental > Aquatic > Deep subsurface > Groundwater | place: USA...
AAGAAATCTCTCCAAAAAAATTTCCCTCTCTTAAAACCGCAAAAACTTTTTTACCGTCATCCGAAACAACTTCGAGCTCACCCTGTATTATAAAATACATTTCTTTTCCTAACTCCCCTTCGCGGCAGATTAAATCGTCGGGGGAAACTACGATCGAATGAAAGTTTAATGCAACCTCCTGTTTGAAATTATTGGGCGCTTTTTGAAAGATCGGGATTTTATCGAGTATATCTTTTTTGAGAAAAAGAGCGGTTTCTATTTTTAATGCCTGAGGTAAAGAGGAAAGGAAACTCGATTCGTCAAAACCGAGTCTTCTTTTCCAAACGTACGTATAATAATCATTTATTTTATTTCGAAGATCAACCGGAAGTTTTCTGTATTTTACAAATGCTTTAAGGCGTTCAATGTTTTTTGAGTAGTGCGCTTTTGCAGGGTCCTGCTGAGATAAAAGACTTGCAACATTACCAATTATGTAACCATAAAAACCAGCGCCAAATAACATAACGACCATTGTATAAATCTTTTGCGCGGATGTTACCGGCGAAATATCCCCGTATCCAACGGTGGTGAGTGTTTGTATCACCCAGTATATTGCGGTAACATAGGCTTCAAATGGGTTAACAGAATTATTTGTTCCTGTCTGTGCGAGCCATCCGAGCGCAAGCCAGTGAGAAATAATTACAAACCAAAAAAAGAAAAAAGAAAATGAGAGATAATCCGAAAATTTGATTTGATGATGTTTCCATTCGTGCATAAACTGTACAACGCGGGCAAGTTTAAGCAGACGTACCATATAGAAAATATTGTTTCCGAATGCGCCAAAAGGAATTGCGGAAAGTAAATCAACAGCGTACCAAAGCAATTTTGCCGCCGGTTTATTAACGGTTTCTATATCAATTTTGTTTTTGGAAAAAACATTAATAAAAAAATCGAGCGTGAAAATTAAAGAAATGACCCAGCCTAAAAATGTAAACAAATATCTGTCTCCGATTGGGAGAACAATCCTTGCGGGGATATATAATGCGCTAATTACCGCGCAAAGTGTAATAACACTTCGCCAGCTTTTTTCGCTAATTGATATTCCGGTTTTCACAGTTTAGTTAATATATTTTTAGGTTAAGTGCAAATAGAGCGCAATAAATTTCAAGGGAAAAGTAATAAACACATTTTAACGCGCCTATTATAATTTCTTCAATTAATTGCCGTTGAAATTTGTTTTATTTAAATCTTAAATTCCAGATGCCATTTAAACTCACTTTTAATTGAGCATCCGCCAATCCTTTGTAATTATCCTGATATAAAACGCCGGAATCTACAAGCAGCCACCGGCTAATAAAGAAACGAAGTCCAACTATTCCAAGCACTCTTTTTTCCGTTTCGAGATGACCGTTTCTAACATTAACATTAACATAAGGGAATGATTGAACTTCAAGCAGGAGTTTAGTCCTTTCGTTCAAATCAAATTCTAATCCGCCGAAAAAATTAAAAATATTTTTAATCTCTTCTTCCGGATGATTATAAACGGCATTCCAGTAATTATAAATAGTGTTTATGTTTTTGAGACGCAGGTCAGAAAAAGAAAGACCGGCGTGCACGGAAACTATTTCTCTAATCTTTTTAGTTAAGGACAGATATGCGCTTGTCATACGTGCATCATAATTAATACCGCGTAAACCGGTGTTAAACAAATCGCTTGAGTTTGAAAGAATATCCTGCGAACCACGGTTAGAATTATTCCACTCGTTGTTGGTTTTAATTCCGATTGCAAGTTCCGGCAGCCTTTCATTTTCGCTGAGGAGTTTTATTTTCATCCCTATGTAACTGAAACTTTCTTCACTATTGAATATTGAACCCATAAGCGATGCGCTGCTTAGTTCAATGTCTCCATAGCCGCCAAGTCCCAGGCTTACAGTGCCAAGATAGTTATTCGTTCTTCCGAATGATAATGAACTTCCGAGGAGCAGACTGAAGTCAAGAGAATTTAAGACTCTCCCGGTGGGGATGGAAAACATCCTCGGAAGAGAATGGTCGAAAAGAAAAACATCATCCCCGTTTGCATTAATCGAATCGGATTGTGCGCTTACCGATAAAAATGCGCCGGAGAAAAATAGAAAACTAACAAACGAGAAATAAAATAATTTTTTCATACGAACCCTTAAATTATTACGCCAAAATCTACTGCATTTTTTATTTGTTCGCAAGAGTAAAAATTTATATTCCCGAGACGAATTAAAAATATTTACAATTTACACTCAGCTTACAATTAATTATCAATCGATTATAAACTCATGGCGTACGTTGGCTAACGGATTTGGGAGCGAAGCAATCTACCACAACGAAAGATTGCTTCGCTCGAAGACTCGCTCGCAATGACGATAGACAAGTCATTGCGAGTTACCCAAAAAAGGCATTGCCTTCATTTGTCAAAATAATGACACTATAGTATTAACTTTTATCCCGCATGCGGGATTGTTTTTTATGTCAAAATATTTTTTATGTTTTTTACTTTTAACTTTTAACTTGCGGCTTGCCGCACTATTGTTTCATAATATTCGCGACATAATTTATTAAAAACAAGAGGCTGCTCAAGAATAAACTAAGCAACCTCTAACAATTTTAACGGATAAGTTTATTCCTTCATACTCAAAGAGATTCTTCCCCTATTAATATCAACACCCATTATCGTTACATCAATAATATCGCCAACGCTAATCAGATCAAGCGGATTTTTAATAAACCTGTTTGCCATTTGGGAAACGTGCAGCAATGCATCCTGCTTAACGCCAATATCAACAAAGGCTCCAAAGTCAACCACATTGCGAACCGTCCCTTTTAATTTCATTCCTTCTTTTAAATCTTCCATTTTTAAAACATCACTGCGCAAAATTGGCTTTGGCATCTCTTCGCGCGGGTCCCGTCCGGGCTTTTTTAAATTTTCGATTATGTCTATTAAAGTCGGCTCTCCAATCCCAATCTCCTCTGCTAATCTTTTCGTCCCTTTTTGATTTATTATTAAAGCTATCACGGCGCCCGAGTCTTTAACCTTGGCAAGCGGAATATTGAACATGTTCAGCAGCTTTTCCGTTGCGCCATAAGATTCGGGATGAATGAAAGTATTGTCTATAGGATTTTCACCGTCAGTTATTTTTAAAAATCCCGCCGATTGTTCAAACGCTTTTTCTCCCAGACCTGTCACCTCCATCAATTCCCTACGCTGATTGAATCTGCCGTATTTCTCCCGATATTTAACTATGTTTTCTGCAATTCGTTTATTTAAACCGGACACATAAGAAAGCAGCGATGCCGAGGCTGTATTAAGATCAACGCCAACGTAATTCACACAGCTTTCAACTACGTTATCAAGTTTTGATGCAAGAAGTTTTTGATCTACATCGTGCTGATATAAACCAACACCTATTGATTTAGGATCTATCTTAACCAGCTCAGCCAACGGATCAAGCAAACGCCGTGCAATGGAAATGTTTCCTCTCTGCGATGCTTCAAGATCGGGAAATTCTTTTTTTGCAACCGCCGAAGCAGAATACACCGAAGCGCCCGCTTCATTGACAATTACATAATGACACTCAAGTTCATTTTGCTTAATTAAACCGGCAATAAACTGCTCTGTTTCTCTGCTCGCGGTACCGTTTCCGATTGCTATAATTTCCACTTTATATTTTTTTATTAAAGTAAGCAAAATTTTTGCGGCTTCCGCAGTTTTGTTTTGTGGAGGGTGAGGGTATATTGTCGAACCTTCAAGATACTTACCGGTTTTATCAATCACTGCAGCTTTGCTTCCCGAATAAAATCCCGGATCGATTCCTAAAATAATTTTATTTGCAAACGGCGCCTGAAGAAGCAGCGAACGAAGATTAGATGCAAATATTTCCACGGCATGAAGATCCGCCGCTTCGGTCAATATTGCTCTAACTTCTCTTTCGATTGATGGATAAATTAGCCGGCTAAATGAATCGGCAACAACCTGGTTAAAAATTTCAGCAAAGAAAGACTCTTTATAATTGAAATATGTTTTTTTTATCTTAGCAAGCACTTCGGGCGTATCAAAAGCAAACGAAACTTTTAACGCTTTTTCTTTTTCACCCCTGTTTAATGCAAGCGCCTGGTAAGGTTTTAATTTAGTTATATCTATTTGGAAGTCGTAATAAATTTGATAAATCTCTTTTTTATCTTTTTCTTTCTGTTTGTCGCTTACTTTAACATCCGATGTTTTTTCTTTTGCTTTTTCTGTCTTAATAATCGACGAGGTTTGGATAAACTCTCTTACTTCTTTTCTAACTCCGGCATCGTCACTGATCATTTCCGCAAGAATATCTTTAGCCCCTTGCAGTGCATCTTCAATTGAATCCACACCGAGCTCTTCGTTTACAAACTCAGTAAGTTTCGCATCAAAATCGCCTGAAAATTCGGGTGTTTCTAACATAAATAATGCAAGCGGTTCAAGCCCCTTTGCTTTTGCAATTGTGCTTCTTGTTTTTCTTTTAGGTTTGTAGGGAAGATAAAGGTCTTCAAGTTCTTGCAATTTTCCACAAGACATAATTTTTTCTTTTAACGCTTCAGTTAACTTTCCTTGCTCTTCAATGCTTCCCAGTATTGCGTCTCTTCTTTCCACAAAAAGTTTTAAGTAATTCTCTCTGTCTTCAATTTGTCTGAGTACTTCTTCATCAAGCCCGCCGGTATGCTCTTTCCGGTAACGGGCAATAAATGGAATAGTTGCATCTTCACTCAGCAAGTTTATAACTGCTTCTACCTGTTTTACCTGTAGATTAAGTTCCCTGGCAATTACGGAAGTAATATTCATCAATTTACCTTTCACTTTAAAATAGGAATGCAAACTAAACTTATAAATTATATTTTCCCACTTGATTTATTAAAAGTTTTTTACATTACTGTTAGAAATGTGCAATCTGTTGACTAACGGATGAAAAATTAAAGAAGCAGAGTGTGAAATAACTTTTTTAAAATAGCAGAAATTGATTATAAATATTGAATTACTTTCAGAAAGGATTTCATACAATGGATAAATTAAAAGTTTACGAAAAACCGACATGCACAACCTGCCGTAAATTAGCGCAGCTTTTAATTGAGAACGGTGTTGAGTTTGAAAGGGTAAACTATTACATAAAACCTTTCACTAAAAATAAACTTAAAGCATTATTAAAAAAGATGGAAATGAAACCGCACGAGTTGCTTCGGAAAAACGAAGCTGCTTATAAAAAACTTAACATAAAAGTTAATAATCTTTCAGAAGATGAAATTCTGGATTTGATGATTCGGAACCACGATCTTGTTCAGCGCCCGATAATAGAAAAAGGTGATAAAGCAGTGCTGGCTCGTCCGGCAGAAAACGTTAAAAAACTATTCTGAAATTGCAAGAGACAATATTTCAAAACATCTTTGAAATGCTTTATCGATATTAAAAACAAACTCCAAAACTTTAAACGGTTTTGGAGTTCGTAAATTCAATATTTCACTTTCTTTTATGCCTCTATTTTCGAACCAAGCACTTTAAGAAATTTTCTCATCCATTCAGGATGCGCAGGCCAGGCAGGAGCAGAAACAAGATTACCATCAACACAAGCATCCGAAGCGGTATCGTTATTAACAAACCATTTGCCGCCGCCCATCTCTATATCCGGTCCTACTGCTGGATAAGCAGAGCATATTTTTCCTTTAACAACGTCTGCGGCAACTAATATCTGCGGTCCGTGGCAAATAGCCGCAATAGGTTTGTTCGCCTTAGCAAAGTGCTGTGTGAATTCAATAATTTTTTTGTTCAGTCGAAGATATTCTGGCGCCCTTCCACCGGGGATTACAAGGGCATCATAATCAGACGGATTAACTTCATCAAAATTAAAATTAACATGAAAGTTATGCCCCGGCTTTTCCGAATAAGTCTGGTCACCTTCAAAATCGTGAATCGCTGTTCTTACCGTTTCTCCCGGTTTTTTGCCCGGACACACGGCATGTACAATATGACCCACCATAGTCAAAATTTGAAATGGGACCATCACTTCGTAATCCTCAACAAAATCACCCACAAACATCAAAATTTTTTTCTGTGACATAATAATCCTCAATAATTTAATAGAACATAATTTGAATTGATTTAATATAAGAAAAGTTCTTCTTTATTTTAAATTGTTCGGAATTTTAATTTAAACTTAAAAATATCTTCGCAATTAGCAATTTCAATTCCGGCATTTCGTTAAATGATAACGTAGCGCGGCAAGCCGCAATTAAAAATGTACAATGCACAATGTAAAATTAAAAATTGTAAACACATAAATATTTTGACATAAAAAACAATCCCGCATGCGGGATACATGACAATACTATAGCGAAATTCGTTTTGAAGAAACCATAACAAATTATCTTAGTTCTTCGCTTATTAATTGCTTTTCTTTATTTAAGTCTCTTAAAAGTTTCATTATATCAATTTTCTTTTCATCATTACCCGCGTTTTCCATCTCTGTGTAATATTCATTTGCTCGTTCATCTAAGTGAGCATGTTTGTATTTACAAAGTGTATCCTTAGTATATTTTTCGAGTATTTTTTCTCTTGACTCACCGGGATGAAATTCTTCCCAAATTTTGCTGACAGTATATTTTTCGAGTATAATATTGCTAATGTACCTCTGAATTTTTTCATCTTTAATTCTTTCAATTAATGCGCCGGCGGTTAAATCAGCAGAAGCATTATATGCATCCGCTACGTGATTAAAGATTGTTATATGCGCATCCGAGGAAAGCATCTCTTCATTTACATGATGAACAATAAGTTCCACTGTTTTCTCGCTTCCTTCAAATAATAATTTGATAAGTTCAACTTCAAGATTTATTATCTGCTGCGGTATTTTTTTCTCCGCTGGAAGTATTGAATCCAAAACTTTCGACTCTGTAACTTCTCTTCTTTTAGCTTCTATCAACTCAACCGTATGCCGTCCTGCTAATATTTTTCGTAATTCATCTTCAATAAGCATTTCCCGGAGATTAAATTTTTTCGCAATTGTTTTGATGAGCAGGGTTCTTTTCAGTTCATCATTTATTAATGCAACCGGCTTCATTAACTCGCGAATTGCTTCGGCGGATGTTGCTGGTTCATTAAACAACCCCTGCTTTTGAAAGTAATCGGTTTGATATTCAAGAAAACTTTGCGCGCGATTAATAATTTCTTCAAAGGCTTGTTTACCGAAATTATTTACGTAAGAATCCGGATCTTCTCCAACGGGGAGTGAAGCAATTTTTATCTCCATATCTCTTTGAAGAAGTAATTCTATACTGCGCATCGCAGCTTTCATTCCCGCTGCATCAGCATCGAACAGAAGCACAACATTTTTAGTGTAACGTGAAAGCAACTGAACCTGTTCTTCCGTTAATGCCGTGCCAGAAACAGCAACTACATTTTTTATACCCGCCTGATGAAGCGAGATGAGGTCCATATAACCTTCAACAAGGATTGCCTTATCGAGTTTTCTAATATCATCCTTTGCATGCGAAAGTCCGTAAAGCACTCTTCCTTTTGTATAAACGATGGACTCGGGAGAATTCAAATACTTTGCTGCATTTTCTCTGTTCTCAAGAATTCGTCCTCCAAATGCAATCACTCTGCCGGTTGAAGAAAAAATCGGAAAAATAATTCTACCGGAAAATTTATCGTATAATCTGCCTTCGTTGGTTTTTCCGATAAGTCCCAACTGAACTGATTTATTTAAATCAATGTTTTTTTCGCGGGCAAAATTTATAAATGCCTCCCATGCAGGAAGCGCATAACCAAGCCCGAATGTCCTGATTGTTTGAAGTTTTATTTTTCTTCTCTCAAAATATTGTCGGGCTGTTTCACCTTCATGCGAGTTGAGAAGATTATCAAGGAAATACTTTGCGGCGGCTGTGTTGATGTCAAGCAGCGATTCCTGTTCGCTTTGTCCCTCGGTCTGTTCAGTTTCCGACACCTCGATTGTAATGCCTACCTGTTTCGCAACTTCCTGCACGGCTTCTATAAAAGATATTTTCTGATAATCCATTATGAAACGATAAACATTTCCTCCGGCATGGCACCCGAAACAGTGAAATATCTGCTTCTCCTCGCTCACCGTAAACGAAGGAGTTTTTTCATTGTGGAATGGACAGAGTCCTATATAATTTCTTCCCCGTTTTTTTAAACTTATATGCGGCGAAATAAAATCATAAATGTTTGCTGCCGCTCTAACCTCTTCTATTTTTTGTTCGGGAATTGTCATTATCTTCTTATAAATTTTGATTCAAATATACATTTCTCTTATTCAAATCGGAACAGATAATAAAAGTATTGTTAAATTAACATTTCATTTTTTCAGGTTTAATGTAATCTTTGCTGTGAAAATTAGTAATTTTGAACTAACGCGGTGAAGATGATGTTCTTAACAAAAATTGCATAAAATTTGTATACGCATATGTTGACTTGGTAAGTTACCTTACGCAAAATGTTGAAAACCGTAGGGCGATTCTCTATATCGCTAATCTATTTTGTTTCAATTTTTTTACTCTGCGGGCGAAGCAAAGTTTTGCTCTGCGTTCTTGCGTAATGTGAGCTGGCAATGCGAATTTAACTATAAGGTATGAATACATTAAACTTTACTCGTGCTTTAAAAATCGCACAAAAACAGATCATTTTTTTAAAAATTAGGCAGTAAATGATAGAAACATTTAAAAGTTATTGTAACAGTTTAACAAGATACAGCAGATACAAAACCCGCGAGGTTTTTATAGGTGATGTTCCGCTCGGGGGAAACAATCCAATTCGTATTCAGTCGATGACAACAACCGATACGATGAATACTACAGCAACGGTTGAACAAACAATAAGAATGGTTAATGCCGGCTGCGAATATGTGCGCATAACAGCTCCAAGCAAACTTGAGGCAGAAAACCTCGCCGAAATAAAAAAAGAATTAAAAAAGCGGGGCTGCACTGTTCCGCTGATTGCAGATATACACTTTACTCCGAATGCTGCCGAGATAGCCGCGCATATTGTGGAGAAAGTGCGTATTAACCCCGGTAATTACGCCGATAAGAAAAAATTTGAATCGATAGAATATACCGATTTAGCTTACGAAGTTGAACTTGAACGTATTCGAAAAAAATTTACTCCGTTAGTAAAAATTTGTAAAGAATATGGAACCGCCATGCGCATCGGAACAAATCATGGTTCGCTATCCGACAGAATAATGAGCCGTTACGGCGATACTCCTCGCGGAATGGTGGAATCTGCGCTGGAGTATTTGCGCATTTGTGAAGACAATAATTTTTACAGCATCGTACTTAGTATGAAGGCAAGTAATCCGCAGGTGATGGTTCAGGCTTACCGTCTCTTAATTCAAAAAATGGAAGCAGAAAAAATGAACTACCCTCTTCACCTCGGCGTAACTGAGGCGGGCGGCGGTGAGGATGGCAGAATAAAATCCGCTCTCGGAATAGGCGCTTTGCTCGAAGATGGAATTGGCGATACTATCCGGGTATCTTTAACCGAAGATCCTGAATTCGAAGTTCCGGTTGCAATTACGCTTGTCAACAGGTACATCGGTCGGGTAGACCACAGTCCGATCAAAGAGATCAAAAATCCGCCATTTAATCCTTACGTTTTTGAAAAACGAAAGACACATGAAATAATGAGTATCGGCGGTTCGAACGTCCCGCAGGTGGTTAGCGATTTCTCTAATAAGGATTTAACTGCATCGTCTTTACTATCTGCAGTCGGTTATACTTACGATTCCGAAACGGACAAATGGGCGCTGGGGGATACTACCCCGGATTTAATTTATTTTGGAAATCAAGTCCCAAAGTTTGCTTTGCCCGGAACGGTTAAGGCTTTGTACGATTATTCTATCTGGCAAAAGTTGGGAAATAAATTTGGAAGTTTCCCATTATTAACCGCAGCTGAATATTTTACCTTAAAAACGAAATCATCTTTATATTTTGTGCAGCTATGCCTTAATGAACTTAATGAAAACGTAATTAATAAATTAAAAGAAAATAAAAATACCGTAATTATTTTAACTGCCAGCAACCTTCACGGCATGGCGGAGCAGCGACGCTTTTTCTTTGAGCTCGTTGCGCAAAATATTACCGCGCCGGTTATAATCAGGCGAAATTACGACTCTCTCAATTTTGACGAATTGAGACTGTATACTTCTACCGACTTGGGTGGATTATTAATTGATGGTTACGGCGACGGAGTTTGGATAAGCGTTGATAATCTTTCCGAAAATGCTAAAGCGGATGGAGTTTATGTTAAAAGTTTCGTTAATAAAAAAGAAAGCAAAGAAAAAATTATAAACCGTATTTCGTTTGGCATTTTGCAAGCCGCCCGCGTAAGAATTTCCAAAACAGAATATATTGCATGCCCTTCATGCGGAAGAACTTTATTCGATTTACAGGAAACAACAGAAAAGATCCGCCGCCGTACGGAACACTTGAAAGGCGTTAAAATTGCAGTTATGGGGTGCATTGTTAACGGACCTGGCGAAATGGCGGATGCGGATTACGGTTATGTAGGAAGCGGAGTTGGCAAGATTACGCTTTATAAAGGGAAAGATATTGTAAAAAGAAATATAGCCGCAAAAGGCGCGGTTGAGTCTTTAATTGAAATAATTATGGAAGATGATAATTGGGTGGAACCAGTGTAAATATTTTGCCCTAACTCAAATCGGTATGGCTCGATAATTGTTTATTGTTAAATAATAATTTATATTGCACCCGACGATATGATAAGAAATATATACAAGTTTTTAGTAATTAAAACGATAGATTTAACTTCCGACTTTGCGCTTAATGGCTGAAGTTTTTAAGATGCACTTCATTTACCGAAGTGCATTTTTTTGTTTATGACGTGTAACGATATAATTAAAAATATTGAATACTGGGCTCCGAGAGAGACTGCATGGAAAAAAGATAATGTAGGACTTCAAGCCGGAGCACCAAATAGAAAGGTTAGCAACATTCTACTCTCGCTCGAGGTAACGTCCCGGGTGGTAGAAGAAGCCTTAAAGAAGAACTGCAACCTTATCATCACACACCACCCTTTCATTTTTACGCCAATAAAACAATTAAACTTCAGCAACGACAAAAACTCAATCATACTTCAAACACTAATAAAAAACGACATCTCTTTATATTCAGCCCATACAAATCTTGATTTTACAAAAGACGGCGTAAGCTTCATGCTCGCAAAAAAAATTGGCTTGAAGAAAATAAACTTCCTTAAAAAATTAAAATCCAACCAGTACAAATTATACGTTAATGTTCCTATTGATGCAGTTGATAAGGTTGCTGATGCAATTTTTGAAGCAGGCGGCGGAGTAATCGGAGAGTATTCGGGCTGTAGTTTCCGGCAGAAAGGTGAGGGTACTTTTTATGGATCAGCGCTTTCCAATCCAATGGTTGGTAAAAAAGAAATTTTTGAAAGAGTAGATGAGGTTAAATTAGAGATAATAGTTGACGCATGGAAAATTAACTCTGCGATAAAAGCATTAAAAACAGCTCATCCTTATGAAGAGCCTGCTTTTGACGTTGTTCCGCTCGAAAATGAAAACATAAACTTCGGCGCGGGCGCAGTGGGTGAGTTTGAAACGCCAATAAAAGTTGATGACTTCTTTTCACTTCTAAAAAAGAAACTCGAACTAAAAAATTTTAGATACACAAAAAGCAAAAAGCTTAAAATTAAAAAAGTTGCTGTTTGCGGCGGTTCGGGTAGCGATTTATTGACTGAAGCTATTAATTTGTGCGCAGATGCTTTTGTTACTGCCGACGTTAAATACCATACTTTCCACGATGCAGAAAGCAAAATTTATCTGATAGATGCAGGGCATTACGAAACTGAAATTCACGTAATGACAGAGGTGGAAAGAAGATTAAAAATCTTAACCAAAGACAGCGGTATAAAAGTTTTTAAATATACAGGAAACACAAATCCTATTTTATTTTATAACAAATAAGGAGTAATAAATTGTTTGACAGATTAAAAATACTATATCAACTTCAGATCTTAGATGACCATTTAGACGAGCTTGAAGAACTGCGCGGTGATTTGCCAAATGCAGTGGTTTCGCTTGAAGACCGGGTTAACAGTTTGAAGGAAGATATTCGGAGAAAAGATAAAGAACGTTTGGGATCGGTTGAAAAACGTGAAGAGAATGAAAAAGAAATTGAAAAACTAAAAGCCAACCAGAAAAAATTCAAGGCGCAGCTTTATCAGGTGCGAAATAATAAAGAGTACGATGCTCTCACAAAAGAAATAGACCACAACGAAACCCAGATTAGCAAACTCGAAGCGGAAAATGATTCTCTCGCCGATTTGAGTAAGTCGCTGGCGGTTGAAATTGAAAGCATAAAGCCAATGTTGGAAGAACTTAAAGAAGAACTAAAAGTAAAAGCGGCAGACCTTAAAGAGATAGTTAAAGCCAACGAGAAAGAAGAAGCAAAACTTTCCGCGCGCCGTAAAGAAATACAGGATAAAGTTAAAAAGCCCGACTACTCTGCTTATATGCGCATACGAAAAGCTAAACGCGGCATGGCTGTATCAACGATTAGGCGTTCGGCATGCAGCGGCTGCAATAATATCGTTCCATCGCAGCGCCAGCTTGAAATTAGAAGAAACAACAAACTTTTCTATTGCGAACATTGCGGCAGAATATTAGTCTCGACAGAAATATCGGAAAAAATAGAAGCTTAAATCAAAAAAATGTAAAGCGGAGATGGCTTGTGCTTTCTCCGCGGCACAGTTTGATGCTTTTAAAATTAAATTCTTCTAATCCGCTAAGTCTGATAAATGGTTTAATGCAATGATGAATGCCGGCAGAGGTGGAATCCGCATTAAATAAATGTCTTTTTTGTAATGAAATTATTTGCTGGTTTTCATTTTTAATTTTAACCCGCGCGTCATACATTATCTATTGTTTATTATTAAAACAAATTCGCCTTTAATGTTTTTCTGTTCGACTAATTTTAATAGCTCGCCGGCTGTGCCCCTATAAAATTTTTCATCCGTCATTGTTAATTGAAAAGCGATAACAGATGGTTTAGATTGTCCGAGTACTTTTACAATATCACTTAACAATGATTTTAATCTATAAGGCGTGTCGAGAAGAACTATTACTTCGCGAATATTTTTTATCCTGTAGAGTTCTTTTTGTCGTTCATCTCTTTTAGGTGAAAGCCAGCCGTAATAATAAAATTTTTCAAAGTCGAATCCGCTGCCGATCAATGCGGGCAAAAGTGAATTTGCTCCCGGGACGGGTACAACTTTTATCTTTTGCGAAATACAAACATCCACAAGCAAATGCCCCGGATCGGAAAACAGCGGCGTGCCGCAATCAGAAATTAACGCTGCGGTTTTGTCTTCTAGAAATTTCATCAATATATCATTAACTATTTCTTTTTCATTGTGCTCATTTAGTGCAATTAGTTCTTTATTTATATCGTAGCGCGATAACAATCTGCGCGCTTCCTTGAATTCCTCGCAGATTATAAAATCTACCGACCTCAATAAACTTAAAGCTCTCAGGGTGATGTCGTCATAATTTCCTATGGGTGTGGCAATTAGGTATAAAATACTATTCATAATCATTTTAAAATATCTTTAACCTAAAAGTAAAATTTATTTCCCTTAACGCAAAAACTTATTAATTTTGCCGGAGTAAAATTTTAGAAGGCTAAATAAGCAAAACTATTTCATTACACAGTTGATTTATAGTATTGCCTTTTATCCGTTAGCTAATGGAGATTTTTTTATGTCAAAACATTTTAAATAATTACTGTTCGGTTATAAGTAAAATAAATACAGTTGATTAGAAGAACCATGAATTTTAAATCCGGAATAAACTCATTTGTAAGCAATAAAATATAGCCATTTTCAAAAATTGGAATAATCAAAATCTGTAGAAAAATGTAAAACGATAAATTACCTTATTA
>Ga0100383_1001766_pt1 | contig 13958 bp, 9 predicted proteins | sample CryGeymeta201507_FD_81565 | JGI IMG/M metagenome (GOLD analysis project Ga0100383, IMG submission 81565) | Groundwater microbial communities from Crystal Geyser aquifers in Utah, USA - Crystal Geyser metaG 2015-07 | ecosystem: Environmental > Aquatic > Deep subsurface > Groundwater | place: USA...
AACGGGTCAGCGACAGGACGCTGTTAGACAGCGCGCGACTTCGTTGCGGGGCGCCTCGCGGGCGTGCTGCGTTTGGGGTCTTTTCCGGCACGCATGTTGCGTGCGGGCGAGTGGACGCATGGCAGATGGCAGGGAAATTGGCAGGGAAATTGGGCGGCCCGCGCAGCGGGTGCGTCCGGCTCGCGTTGCGCGCGCAACAATTGCGCCTGCGCAATGTGCCCACTGCGGTCTGCCCGCCCCTGCCGCTCCGGAGGGGGAGGCCTTCTGCTGCGGAGGCTGCGAGGCCGTCTATCATCTGTTGCACGACGAGGGTCTCGCGCGCTTCTACGATCTGAGGGGCGAGCGCGGGGTACCCGTCGTGGATCGAGGCTCCTCCGAGCGTCCCTGGCTCACGCCCATCGAGGCCTCGGTCGCCGAGCGGGGGAGCTGCGAGCTCGACGTCTCGGGCATCCATTGCGCGGCCTGCGTCTGGGTCATGGAGGAGCTCTTCCGCCGTCAGCCCGGGGCGGGCTTCCTGGAGCTGAACCCGACCCTGGGTCGCGTGCATATGCGCATCGGCGAGGACTTCCCGCTGCGGGCCTACCTCGATCAGGTGGAGCGCCTCGGCTACCGCTTCGGCCCCGCGCGCAAGCAGACGCACCGCGCGTCCGATGGGCTCTTGGTTCGCACGGGCATCGCCATGGCGCTGGCCGGCAACACCATGATCTTCGCCATCGCCATCTACCTCGGGCTACGCACGGGACCGCTCCACGAGCTGCTCTCGGAGCTGAGCTACGGCGCCGGTGTGCTGTCCGTCCTGGTCGGTGGCGGCGTGTTCTTCCAGGCCGCGTGGCAAGGCGTGCGCGCCCGCGTCCTGCACCTCGACCTGCCCATCGCCCTGGGCATCGCCCTGGCCTTCGCGGGCTCGAGCTACCGCTTCTTCTTCGGCGACGGCGAGGCGGCCTACGTCGACACGCTGACCGTGTTCATCGCCCTGATGCTGCTCGGACGCTTCCTCCAGGAGCGCACCCTCGAGCGCAACCGGGATCGCCTGCTCGCGGACGAGGGCGTCGACGCCATGACCACTCGCCGGGAGCGCGACGGGCAGGTGGAGACCGTCCCATGCCTCGACGTCGTCGCCGGAGACACGCTCGTCTTCGCACCCGGAGACCTCGTGCCCGTGGACGCGCACCTGCTCTCCGAGAGCGCGACCCTTTCGCTCGACTGGATCGACGGCGAGAGCGCGCCTCGTCACTTCGTCTGTGGGGAGACGCTCCCGGCCGGCGCCTTCAACACGGGAGATCAGGCCTTGCGCGCTCGGGCCGAGTCGAGCTTCGAAGCCTCCTCCGTGCTCCGACTGCTCACGCGCACCCGCGAGGGAGCCGAGGTGCCTGCCTCTTCGCGTTTCTGGCAGCGCGTCTCGGGCGTCTACGTCGTCGGCGTGCTGCTTGCCGCGGCTGTGGGTGGCCTGGGCTGGCTCTGGGCCAGCGGCGACGCCGTCCGCGCCATCGAGGTCGCCACCGCGATCCTGGTGGTGACCTGCCCCTGCTCCTTCGGCATCGCCGTCCCCCTCGGCTACGAGGTCGTCCGCGCGCGCCTGCGCCGGGTCGGTCTCTTCGTGCGCACGCGCAGCCTGCTCGATCGCATGCGTCAGGTTCGTCGCGTGGTCTTCGACAAGACCGGCACGCTGACCACCGGCAAGCTCTCTCTCTGCGCGCCCGAGCAGCTCGACGAGCTCAGCGCGGGCGAGGCCTGCCTGCTCTACGGCATGGCCTCCGAGAGCGCCCATCCCAAGGCTCTGGCGTTGGCGAGCGCCCTCGAGGCGCACGGCGCCAGCCGTGGCGAGCACGTGTCCGGAACGAGCGCGCGTGAGGTGCTGGGTCAGGGGCTCTGCCTCGAACACGAAGGAAGCGTGCATCGCCTCGGTTCGCCCGCCTTCGTGCTGGGAGAGGCCGCGGGCCGAACGTCCGCCGACTTCGTCTACGGCGTCGACGGCGAGCTCCGGCTCGAGCTGCCCACGCGCGAGAGCCTGAGGCCCCACGCCGAGCGTGAGCTGCGGCGCCTCGAGCAGGACGGCTACGAGACCTTCATCCTGAGCGGAGACAACGACGACAGGGTGCAGGAGATGGCGCTGCGTCTGGGGCTGCCCAAGGAGCGCGCCCTCGGTGCGCAGAACCCGGAGGCCAAGGCGCGCTGGGTGGCCGACCACTTCCCCGAGCAGACCTTGATGCTCGGCGATGGATTGAACGACGGCCTGGTCCTGCGCGAGGCCCTGTGCTCCGGCACGCCCGCGATCGACCGGCCCTTCATGGCCTCTCGCTGTGACTTCTACCTCGTGACGCCCGGGCTCGGTCCCATCGCCGAGGCGCTGCGTCTGACACGCAAGCTCGGGAGCGTGATTCGCGCCGATCTCGCCTTCGCGCTGCTCTACAACACCTTCGCCGTGAGCCTCGCCATGGCCGGGCTGATGCGACCTTGGCTGGCCGCGATCCTGATGCCGGCGAGCTCGCTTGCGACCATCGCCTTCACCGTGCTCGCCCTGCGTGAGCGTCGCGGTGTCCATCCCGACAGTGTGAACGCCGACAGTGTCCATCCCGACAGTGTCCATCCCGGCGTTGTTCATTCCGACGGTGTCGTGCCCGCCAATGGAGAAGCGCTGTGGACGTGATCCCGCTGATGATCTTCGTGTGCCTGGTGCTGGTGACGCTGGCGATCGGACTGTTCGCGTTCAGTGTCAAAGAGCACACCTTCGAGCACTCCGAGCGTCTCGAACTCCTCCCCTTACTGGATGATGATCCCAAGCCCTCGAGCGAAACGCGCCTTGGGTGTGACGACAACCTCAAAGCTACGAGCGCGGACCATGGAGGGTCAGGCTCAAAGGTGAAACACACATGAAAACCACGACAATCACCTACGACGACAAGATCGTCCGATGGTTCCTGTGGGCCTCCGTGGCCTTCGGTCTCGTCGGGACGCTGGCGGGCGTCTTCATCGCGCTGGAGCTGGCCTGGTGGCCGGCGAACGCCGCGCGATGGATCGCCTTCGGTCGCCTGAGGCCGCTGCACACCAACGCGGCCATCTTCGCCTTCGTGGGCAACATGATCTTCGCTGGCGTCTACTACTCGACGCAGCGCCTGACCAAGGCGCGCATGGCCTCGGATCTGCTCTCGAAGATCCACTTCTGGGGTTGGCAGCTGATCATCGTGGGCGCGGCCATCACGCTGCCTTTGGGACTGACCCAGGGCAAGGAGTACGCCGAGCTGATCTGGCCCATCGACATCGCCGTGGCGGTGATCTGGCTGGTCTTCGCGGCCAACTTCTTCTGGACCTTGGCCCAGCGTCGCGAGAAGCACCTCTACGTCGCGCTCTGGTTCTACATCGCCACGATCGTGACCATCACGGTGCTGTACGTGGTGAACAACCTGGCCATCCCGGTCTCGTTCACCGAGAGCTATCCCGTCTTCGGCGGCGTGCAGGACGCCCTGGTGCAGTGGTGGTACGGCCACAACGCGGTCGCGTTCTTCCTGACCACGCCGATCCTGGGCATCATGTACTACTTCCTGCCCAAGGCGGCGGGGCGACCGGTCTTCTCCTATCGCCTCTCGATCGTGCACTTCTGGGGCCTGGTCTTCATCTACATCTGGGCCGGTCCTCACCATCTGTTGAACACGGCGCTGCCCGCCTGGGCGCAGACGGTGGGCATGATCTTCAGCATCATGCTCTGGGCTCCGAGCTGGGGCGGCATGATCAACGGCCTGCTCACGCTGCGCGGCGCCTGGGACAAGCTGCGTGAGGATCCGGTGCTCAAGTTCTTCGCGGCCGGCGTGACCTTCTACGGCATGTCGACCTTCGAGGGGCCGCTCCTGAGCATCCGCAGCGTGAACGGTCTGGCCCACTACACGGACTGGATCATCGGTCACGTGCACGCCGGCACCCTGGGCTGGAACGGCTTCATGGCCGCCGGCATGTTCTACTGGCTCGTTCCCAGGCTGTACGGCCGCAAGCTCTTCTCCCAGGCCGCGGCCAACTACCACTTCTGGATCGGCACCGTCGGCATCCTGCTCTACGTCGTCTCGATGTGGGTGGCGGGCATCACGCAGGGCCTGATGTGGCGCGCGGAGCAGCCCGGAGGCGGCCTCGAGTACCCGAACTTCATCGAGACCTTGATCAAGCTCGAGCCGATGTACTGGACGCGCCTCGTGGGCGGTTCTCTCTACGTCATCGGGCTCATCATGATGACCTGGAACCTGATCATGACCGCGCGCCTCGGCACGGCGACCGAGACCACGGTCGAGGTGCCCGCGGAGGAGCTCCCGAAGGAGAGCACCTGGCAGGATCTGGTCTTCGGCAAGCCGGCGCTGGTCTCGGTCGTCGTCGTCACGCTGATGCTGGTGGCAGGCTTCCTCGACGCGCTCCCCGCCATGGCGGTGATCGTGCTCGCGGTCCTCGTCGCCATTGGTGGCTACTTCCTCACGGCCAAGGGCCGCAGCGACGACAAGCCGACCTGGCACCGCATGCTCGAAGGTCGCGCGGGCGCGTTCAGCGTGTTCACCGTGATCGCCATCCTGGTGGGTGGTGTCGCGGAGATCATCCCAACCGTGATCACCTCACCCGAGGCGACCAGCATCCAGAACACGCCCTACTCGCCGCTCGAGCTCGAGGGGCGTGACATCTACGTGCGCGAGGGCTGCTACACCTGCCACTCCCAGATGATCCGCACCTTCACCTGGGAGTCGGCGCGCTATGGCGCGGTCTCCGAGGCGCAGGACAGCGCCTTCGACCATCCCTTCCAGTGGGGTTCACGGCGCATCGGTCCCGACCTCGCGCGCGTCGGCGGCAAGTACTCGGACATCTGGCACTACCGCCACATGATGGATCCACGGCAGATCTCCGAAGGCTCGATCATGCCGCCCTACGCGTTCCTCGAGGACGCTCGGATCGATGCCGACGGCACCGCCGCCAAGATGCGTGGCATGCGCTCCGTGGGTGTGCCCTACACCGCGGAGCAGATCGGGGCCTCCGCCACGGCGGAGCGCGCTCGAGGCACGGTCATCGCCGCGAACCTGGCGGAGCAGGGCCAGGCCGGGGTCGCGCCGGACAGCGAGATGGTCGCGCTCATCGCCTACCTGCAACGCATCGGCAAGAACACGACCGCTGTGGGTGAATCCCCCGCAGCGGCCAACGCGACGGCCTCCGCTGTCGAAGGAGGCGTCCGATGATCGCTGTTTTCGCCCGAGAGTTCCTGGCAGACAGCCCCGCGGTGAGTCTCGCCGTGGCCGCGCTCCTGATCTTCGCCGTGGTCTTCACGGTGGTGACGATTCGAGCGCTGATGATGGACAAGGATGAGATCGAGGCGCTGGCCAACTTGCCCCTCGAGGACGCGCAACCGGCGGAAGCGTTCGCTGGTTTGGAGGATGACCATGGCTGAGATCAAGCGACACGACGAGCTTCAGGGAGCCATCGTCCACGTGTACGACGGCATCGAGGAGGCGGACAACCAGCTCCCCCTGTGGTGGTTGGCCATCTTCTACGGCGCCATCGTCTTTGCCATCGGCTACTGGTTCTACTACGAGGCCTACGCCGCAGCGCCCCTCGGCCGAGCCGCCTACGACGAGCAGATGGCAGCCGAGGCTGCGGCGGCTCCCGAGGTCACGCCCGAGCAGCTGGTGGCCATGGGCGAGGACGCCGAGGCCGTGGCCGCCGGACGCGCGGTCTTCGAAGCCAACTGCGTCGCCTGTCACGACCAGATGGCGCAGGGGAAGATCGGCCCCAACCTCACGGACGCTTACTGGATTCATGGCGGGTCGGCCATGGACATCCACCTGACGATCACCCAGGGATACCCCGCCAAGGGCATGCCGCCTTGGGGTCCGAGCCTGGGCGCTGAGGCCGTGAACCACGCGGTGGCCTACATCCTCTCGATCCGCAACACCAACGTGGAGGGCAAGGAAGCGCAGGGCGAACTCTACGCACCCGAGGGTGCCGTGGAGGACGCGGGTGTGCAGGAGCCTGCCGAGGTGCTGGACGGCGCGGCGGCGGCTCCGGCGGATGGCGACGACGCGGAGCACGCCGAGCCGGCGGACCACGCGGAGCACGCGGATGGCGAACCGACCGCCGAGGGCTCAGGGTCCAACGAAGCCACGGAGGAGTAGGGCGCGCGCGGGCACGCCCCCAAGGAGTCATGACCAAAGAACACGAGGATCTCGAGGCGCAGCCAAGCGGCTCCCTCAGCCGCGATGGCAGCCGGAAGTTCGTTCAGCCGGCGGATGTGAGAGGCCGCTTCACCTTCCGTCGGGATCTGATCTTCGCGTTCCTGATCATCCTCTTGGTGGCGGTGCCCTTCATCCACATGGGTGGGCACCCCGTGCTCTTCCTCGACGTGGAGCATCGTCAGTTCTTCCTCTTCGGGCGCACCTTCAACGCCCAAGACTTCTGGCTCAGCTTCTTCATCCTCTCGGGCGTCGGCTTCGCCCTGATCGTGGTGACGACCGCCTGGGGGCGCATCTGGTGTGGCTACACCTGCCCCCAGACCGTCTTCCTCGAGGGCGTCTATCGTCGCATCGAGCGCATCCTCGAGGGGCCGCGCGAGCGTCGCATCCGGCGCAACGCGGGGCCTTGGAACGTGGACAAGATCTGGCGCAAGCTGGTCAAGCACCTGCTCTTCGCGGCGGTCTCGCTCGTCCTGGCTCACGTCTTTCTGAGCTACTTCGTCTCGCTACCCGCGCTGACGCAGATGGTCATGCACTCGCCGGCGGAGCACGCCGAGGCCTTCGGTTGGGTCGCGGTGATGAGCGTGCTGCTGTACGCGAACTTCGCCTGGTTCCGTGAGCAGCTCTGCCTGGTGGTCTGCCCCTACGGGCGCCTGCAATCCGTGCTCACGGACGACGACTCCCTGGTCATCGGTTAAGACACCGCGCGCGGTGAGCCGCGTGGCAAGGTCAAGGACACGAGCGCTGGCGACTGCATCGACTGCGGGCGCTGCGTGAAGGTCTGTCCGACGGGCATCGACATCCGCAACGGCCTGCAGATCGAATGCATCGGCTGCGCGGCCTGCGTCGACGCGTGCGACGAGATCATGCTGAAGGTGAAGCGCAAGCCGGGGCTCGTCCGCTACGACTCGCTCCTGGGTCTCGCGGGCAAGCCCAGGCGCTTCTGGCGTCCACGTCTCGCCTTCTACGCCGTGCTCGGGCTCGTCGGGCTCGTGGCCGCGAGCGCCGCCTTCCACAGCCACACGAACTTCGAAGCGAACCTGCTGAGGCCGCGCGGTGCACCCTTCGCCACGACCGAAGGGGAGGTCCGCAACACGCTCGACCTCCACCTGGTCAACAAGTACTCGGACGCGACCACGTTCCGGCTCGAGGGCATCCACGGCGACGCGTTGACCTACGTCTTCCCGATCCCCGAGATCACCCTGGGCTCGCTGGCGAGCAGGCACATCCCGGTGATGGTGTCCATCCCGGAGGCCTCGCTCCAACCGCGCCTGCGGGCCCACGTCCGGGTCGTGCCCATCGGTCACGAAGAGGACTCCGTGATCGTGGACGAGCCCTTCGTCGGGCCCGTCCATTGAAGCAGGCCCGATCGATTTAGCGTCCGCCGGGAAATAAACTGGCCTTCCTGCGCCGATCCATCCCCGCTCGCTGCGTTGCTCGTCGCTCACATACCCCGGGTATGCTCGCTCCTCGCGCCTTGCGAGCGGGGCGCCTCGACGCAGGAAGGCGATCAGTTTATTTCCCTTCGGACACTTAGGCATGCGTCTCGCACCCTGCGAGCCTACGCTTCGAAACAGAAGGTGCACTTGTGACGGTTTCGGGCGACGACGCAATCCAAAGCTGGCACGCCCTCGAGGTCGAGGAGATCTGCACGCGCCTGGACGCGGATCGCGCGAAGGGGCTCGACGCAGAGCGCGTGCGGAAGAAGTTCGAACGCTTCGGCGAGAACGCGCTGCCCCGAGCCCGACCGCCCTCCCTCGTGCTGCGCCTGTTGGCCCAGCTCGCCGATCCTCTGGTCTTGGCGCTGATCGTGGCCGCCGGCGTCGCCGCCTTCCTGGCGGCCAGCTCGGACTCCGACGCGCCGCTCGTCGTGCGCTACGGCGACAGCGGCGCCATCCTGATCATCGTGCTCCTGAACGCGGGGCTCGGGCTCTTCCAGGAGCGCAAGGCCGCGGCGTCCCTCTTGGCCCTCGAGCGCATGGCGGCGCCCACCGCCCGCGTCATTCGCGGCGGCAAGCGCACGGACATCGACGCCAGCCTGCTGGTCCCCGGCGACCTGGTCATGCTCGAAGCCGGGGACGCCGTCTCCGCGGACATGCGCCTGCTCGAGGCCCACGATCTAGCCACGGTGGAGGCCGCGCTCACGGGCGAGTCTTCGCTCGTGACCAAGCTCGCGCCCGATCCCGTCGACGCGGACACGTCCCTGGCGGATCGCGTCGACATGGTCTATTTCGGCACCAGCGTGGCGCGCGGCTCGGCTCGCGCCCTGGTCGTGGAGACGGGGCCTCGCACCCAGGTGGGCCGCATCGGAGCGCTGCTCGCCGGCACCAAGCCGCCGCCGACTCCCATCGAGCGTCGCATGCTGGTCCTGGGCCGACAGATCCTGGTGGTCTGCGTGGCCTCGAGCGCGCTGCTCTTCGCCCTCGGCATGCTGCGCGGGAGCGAGAGCATCGCCGTCCTCCTGCTGACGGCGGTCAGCCTGGCCGTGGCCGCGATCCCGGAGGGGCTCCCCGCCATCACCACCATCTCCCTCGGTCTCGGGACGCTGCGCATGGCGCGACGCGGCGCCATCGTGCGGCACCTGCCCGCCGTGGAGGCGCTCGGCGCGATCACCACACTCTGCACGGACAAGACGGGCACCCTCACCAGCGGCGCCATGGTCGTGCGCAGCGTGCTGGTCGAGGGGCAACGCTTCGACGTCACGGGCGACGGCCTGGCCGTGGAGGGCGAGGTCGTGCCGCCCACGAACGGCGCACTGCCCGAGGAGACCTTGCGCGAGCTCGCGCTGGCGGCCGTGATCTGCAACGACGCCGCGCTGGAGGAGCCCGAGACCGAGGGCGACGCGACGAGCGTGGTCGGCGATCCGACCGAGGGCGCGCTCTTGGTGCTCGGGCGCAAGCTCGGCCTCACTGATGAAGGCGTCATGGCCAGCCGAACGCGCGTCCGCGTGCTGCCCTTCTCTGGGCAGCGCAAGCGCATGAGCGTGATCGTGCGCGGGGACGACGCAGTCGAGCGCGTGTGGGCGAAGGGCTCGCCCGAAGAGATCCTGAAGCGCTCCTCCACGCGTCTGGTCGCAGGCGAGCTCATGCCCTTCGACGAGGCTGCACGAGACGAAGAGCGAGTACGGGTGGAGGCGGAGGCGGCGCTCGGTCGACGCGTGCTGTGTCTGGCGCGCGGCGACGGGGGAGGCGAGGATCCCGAGCGCGAGTTCGTGTATCTGGGCGCGGCCTGCATGGACGATCCACCGCGACGTGGCGTGAAGGAGTCCGTGCGCGAATGCCAGTGCGCGGGCGTGCACGTCGCCATGGTGACGGGCGATCACCCCCACACGGCGGCGCGTGTGGCCAAGGAGCTCGGCATCGAGGCGTCCGACGCCGAGGTGCTCGAAGGGCGCGAGTTCGAACAGCTCAGCGACGAGGAGCTGGATGCTCGCGTGAAGAGCGTGTCCGTCTTCGCGCGCATGAGCGCGGAACAGAAGCTGCGCCTGGTCGAGTCCCTCGAGCGCTGCGGCGAGGTGGTGGCCATGACCGGCGACGGCGTGAACGACGCGCCCGCCTTGCGTCGCGCCTCCATCGGCGTGGCCATGGGCAAGAGCGGCACGGACGTGGCCCGAGAGGCTGGCGACATGGTGCTCGCCGACGACGACTTCACGACCATCGTGCGCGCGATCCGCGAGGGCCGAGGCATCTTCGACGCGCTGGGGAAGTTCATCTTCTTCCTCGGCAGCTCCAACGCGGGCCTCGTGATCGCCGTGCTGGCGGTGTCGATCCTCGGTGGCATGCCCGAGCTGCTGCCCATTCAACTCTTGTGGATCAACCTGATCACCAACGGGCTGCCGGCCCTCGCGCTGGGCGTCGATCCGGCGGCGAGCGACTTGATGCTCTCGCCTCCGCGCTCGCCCTCCCAGGGCATCCTGGGTCGGCGCGAGCTGTTGGGCATGCTCTTCGTCGGCATGGTGATGGCCGGCGCCGCGCTCCTGCTCACGGCATCGCCCAGCCTCATGCCCTGGCTCTTGCCCGCTGACGTCGACGCCGCGACGGCCTCGGCCATGGCCCGCACCATGGCCTACGCCACGCTCGGTGCCTCGCCCCTCGTGCACGCCTTCTCGTGCCGCAGTCGGCGTCAGTCGGTGTGGGCGTCGCGTCCTCCGAACCGCTTGCTCTGGCTGGCCGTCTTCATCGGCGCGTTGCTCCTGGGCCTGACCTTCCTGCCGGGGACGCGCTTGCTCTTCCACACCACGGCGCTGACCCTGCGTGCGTGGGGCATGGTCGCCGCCCTCTCCATCCTGCCGCTGCCGGCCGTGGAGCTGGCGAAGTGGATCGAGCGGCGCATGGACCACGCCCGCGCGTCGCGCCCGGCCTCGCCCGACTCGAGCTCGCCCGGATCAGCCCAGGCCGACGGGACAGCTGACGCCGGTCCCGCCTAGGCCGCAGTAGCCCTGCGGGTTCTTGTGCAGGTACTGCTGGTGGTAGTCCTCGGCGTAGTAGTAGGGCGGCGCCGAGCGGATCGAGGTGGTGATGTCGCCGTGGCCGGCCTCGCGCAGACGCGCCTGGTAGCGCTCCCGACTGGCCAGCGCCTGCTCCTGCTGCGCGGCCGTGGAGGTGAAGACGACGGAGCGGTATTGCGTGCCGCGGTCGTTGCCCTGCCGCATGCCCTGCGTCGGATCGTGGCTCTCCCAGAAGGTCCGCAGCAGGTCGTCGTAGCTCAAACGCGCGGGATCGAAGACGACCTGAACCACCTCGGCGTGACCCGTGCGGCCCGAGCAGACCTCGTCGTAGCTGGCGTTCGGCGTCACCCCGCCGGCGTAGCCGACGGACGTCGACACGACCCCCTCGAGCTGCCAGAAGCAGCGCTCCGCGCCCCAGAAGCAGCCCATGCCGAAGGTCGCGACCTCCGTGCCCGCGGGGAAGGGTGGGGCGAGGCTGGCGTCGAGCACCGCGTGCCGGGCGGCCACGCTCATGGATTGGGCGCGCCCCGGTAGGGCACCTTCGGGTCTCAGGAGTTCTACGTCGCTCATGGGCCGTTTGTGGGGCAACCCCGGCTCGAGGGCAAGGGCAACGGGAGGCGACGCGCGTGGCAGCGGTTTGGTCGCAGCGTGAGCGCCCAAGGGCCACGCGGGATGTTATCCTGCACTCCATGCGCACTCTTCATCACCCCTTGGCTTCCGCCGCCCTGCTCCTCGCCTTCGTTGGCCTCGTCCCCGCATGCAGCTGCAGCGGCACCACCGCGCCGACTCGGCCTTGCACCACATTGGGGGATTGCCCCGCAGGCCAGATCTGCGTGGACTCCGTGTGTGAGCTGCGCGCCGGCACGGATGCGGGACCCGACGCGACGACGCTGCCCGATGGCTCGCGCCCGGACTCCGGTGACGCCGGGCCTGCGTGCACGACCGACACGGACTGCCCGGCGGGCGCTTGTGTCGGAGGCGGCTGCTGTGCCGAGGCGAATGTCTGCGGCAGCTCGTGCTGCGGTGGCAGCGAGGTCTGCTTCGCCAACGCTTGTGTGACCCCGGGCGACACCTGCCTGAGCACGGCCGACTGCGCGACGGGCGAGTACTGCGAGACCGGTCTGGGATCGGGCGGAGCGGACGGCGGCGTGCCGGATGGCGGAGTCGGCGATGCGGGTACGCGCGTATGCCTCGGTGGACGCGTGGGCGCGGGGCGTTGTCTCGCGCTGCCGCCCCGCTGCGCCGCCGGCGAAGACGGCTCCGATGGGCACTGCATCCCGGTGTGCGAGTTCCACCCGAGCGTGGGTCTGCTCGACGCCGTGGAGCAATGGCATTGGGGGCCCGACACCGTGGTCGATCGCACGGGCGCCACCGACGTCTGGTCCTCTCCGGCTGTGGGGCGCGTCTATGACACGAATTGCGACGGGCACGTGGACATCAACGATCCGCCCAACGTCGTCTTCGTCTCCGGCAACTCGCAGGGCACGTACTGTATGGACCCCCTCGTCTTCGGCACGGCGACCGCGTGCAAGGCGGGCAGCCTGCGCATCCTCGACGGTCTCACGGGCGCCGAGCTCGTGAGCGTGCGCCGAGCGGAGGCGGGCAGCACGGGCTTCGCGGGGGTCTCGGTCGCGCTCGCCGACGTGAACGGAGACGGGGTGATGGAGGTCATCGCCGCGACCGGAGAGGGCAAGCTCGCCGTGCTCTCGGGCGACGGGACCGTGCTGATGCTCAGCAGCCAGGTCATCCCAGATCACACGGTCAGCGGCTTCGGCTGGGGCGGTGGCCTGTCCGTCGCGGACATGGACGGAGACGGCGCGCCCGAGATCGCCTATGGACGCACGCTCTTCACCACCGCGGGTGGCACGATCACGCGCCGCTTCGACGGCACGGGTGGACACGGTGGTAGATCCAACGCTGCGCTCAGCACCTTCGTCGACCTCGACGGCGACGGTCAGCTCGAGCTGCTCGGCGGCCAGACGGCGTACCGCATGGACGGGACGATGCTCTGGAACCGCACGGACTTGACCCAGTACGCCTTGCCCGGCGTGGCCGACCTCGACGGGGACGGCTTGCCCGAGGTGGTGCTGGTGACGAACGGGCAGCTCTTGGTGCTCGAAGGTCTGACGGGCGCGACCGAGCTCGGCCCCAGGACCATCCCCGGTACGGGCCGAGGTGGGCCGCCCACCATCGCGGACATGGACGGGGATGGCGCGCCCGAGATCGGCCTGGCCATGGCCACCTTCTACAGCGTGCTCGAGCCGAACTACGCGGGCTCCTCGCTGGACGTGCTCTGGTCCACGGCCAACCACGACCTCAGCTCGTCGGTCACGGGCTCCACCGTCTTCGACTTCGAGGGCGATGGCATCGCCGAGGTCATCTACAACGACGAATGCTACCTGTGGGTCTACGATGGGCCCACGGGCAGCGTGCGCTTCGCCACGCCGACCCTGAGCTTCACGGCGACCGAGTCGTCGCTGGTGGCCGACATCGACGGCGACGGACACGCCGAGATGCTGATGATCAGCAACGGCGCCGATCCGAGCGCCAGCGGTTGGAAGTGCAACATTGCACCCTGGAACACGGCCGATCCGGCCACGGGTCGCCCCGCCTGGGCGCCGCCTCCGGGTGCGAGCGTGTATCGCGGCATCACCGTCTTCCGTGACTCGGCCAACTCCTGGGTCGGCACACGCGCGCTCTGGAACGAGCACACTTACCACGTCACGAACGTGTGCGACGATCGCGACACGGCGTGCATGCCGGCCGCCAGCTACGGCGCCATCCCGGCCCACGAACGCACCAACTGGACCGTCCCCTGGCTCAACAACTTCCGCCAGAACGTGCAGGACGGTCGCCTCTTCGACGCACCCGACGCGGTCGTGAGCCTGAGCGCCGATTGCACGCGGCCGCCTCTTCTGCGCGCGGCCCTGCGCAACGCGGGCGCCGCCATCTTGCCGGCGGGAGTCGTGGTCGGCTTCTACGCGCGGGAGGCCGGAGGCGACGTGCGTCTCGGCAGCGTGACGAGCACGGCCGCGCTCTTCCCCGGCCAGGCGACGGTGCTCACGCTCAGCGCCGACGGACGCGACCCGACGGTCGACACCTTCGTGGCCAAGATCGAGGTCGACGCCGCGGCACCACTCTTCCGCGAATGCCACGACGACAACAACGAGTCGGCCCCCGTGATGGCGCGCTGCCTCGACTGAGCGTCGAGACGGTCGCGGTCGTGCGATGACGGTGACGTGATGTCGCCCGAATCATGCTGCGCACGCGCGGCGGGGGACGAGGCCCCGCCCTCGAAGGGGTCGCGCTGGTGCGAAGACGGT
>Ga0100383_1001795_pt1 | contig 13804 bp, 10 predicted proteins | sample CryGeymeta201507_FD_81565 | JGI IMG/M metagenome (GOLD analysis project Ga0100383, IMG submission 81565) | Groundwater microbial communities from Crystal Geyser aquifers in Utah, USA - Crystal Geyser metaG 2015-07 | ecosystem: Environmental > Aquatic > Deep subsurface > Groundwater | place: USA...
CCCTTCGCTAATGACGCATCCTGAGGCCCACCTCGATCGCGTCTCGTACGAGCGACTCTCCTTCGGTCCCCATGGCCGCGGTCAACGCCCGCTGGGCGTCCGCACCGCCGACCCGCCCCAGCGCCCACGCCGCGGCTTCCCTCACCCCTGGGACGTCGTCCGCCGTCAGCAGCGCTTCGAGCGCCGGCACGGCAGACTCCACCCGAAATTCCCCCACCAGCTGCGCGGCTCGGCGCCGCACATCGCCATCGTCATCGGCCAGTGCCGACACCAAGGCGTCGTAGTCTCGATAGAAGTTCACGATCAGCACCACCGAGAGCGCAGCCCGCCGCACGGACGGATCCGCATCCTCGATGGCATGGGCGATCACCGCGTTGCCCGCGGGATGATTCAGCCGACCCAACGCGCGCACGGCGGCCGCGCGCACCACAGGCGAGGTGTCGGCCCCACCGTCGGTGTCGCCCTCGACGGCGCGACGCAGCGGCAAAAGGCCGTGCGCGTCCATCAGCTCACCGAGCGCCTCGGCGGCCCGGGCTCGCCGGACGGGATCCGCGTCGCCCGCCAGAGTCAGGCGCATGCGATTCATGATGGCGCCCACGGCGAAGGGCTGGCGACGCAGCCACCAGGCCGAGAACTCCCGCACCTCGGGCTCATCCGAGTTCAACAGCTTGTGCTCGAGCAGCGGGACGCACTCGTTGCACGCCACCATCTCGCCGTACTCGAGCGAGGTCATGAGCTGCCCTGGCGCGCCGCTGCGGATGACGTCCATCAGCTCCGCCCTGCTGGGTGCTGCCGTGCCGGGGCTGATCTCCCCGTGCACCGGGTCGAAGATGGTCGGTGGTTCCTGCGCGAGGGCGGTCCCGCTGGTGGCGAGGACGAGCAGGAGGCTTAGTGTCCGAAGCGAAATAAACTGATCGCCTTCCTGCCTCGAGGCGCCCCGCTCGCAAGGCGCGAGGAGCGAGCATACCGGGGGTATGTGAGCGACGAGCAACGCAGCGAGCGGGGATGGCTCGGCGCAGGAAGGCCAGTTTACTTCGCGCCGGACGCTTAGAAGGGTTTGCTTTTTCATGGCTGTCTCCAGTTCTCTCGTCATTCTCAGTAGGTCGTCATCCGCCACATATCGGCGCCATCGACGTTCTGCCGGGACCAATATTGGGCGCCCAGATCCACCATGCGGATGAGGGTCATGCGTTCCTCGCGGGTCAACGTGACGCCCACGTCCTCCGGGTGAGGCATGGAGTCGAAGGCCCAGCTCGTGGAGTCGTCCTCCGACACCGCGTTGACCTTCTGGATCAGGCGGCTGGTGCGCGCCTGGCCAGGCGTCAGCCAAGGCGGGGGCACGTCGCCCGTGATGGCCGTGACCATCATCATGGCCGAGGGATAGGCCAAGGAGACGTAGCTCGCCGGATAGCTCACGGCCTCGCGCTCGTAGTAGGTGTCGATCATGCGATCGGACAGATCGAGGTAGGGGATCACGTAGCTCAACATCTCGCCGTCGTCGGTCGTGACCTCCACGGTGTAGCTGCGGCCCGCGAAGGGATCGCCCGCGCCACCGGAGTGACACGAGACGCACTTGGCGTTGAACACGTCCTGCACGTTCGTGCCCGCGGGCGCGCCGTACCAGGGCAGCTCGCGGCGGTCGGGGATGGGGATGTTCAGATCCACCGGGCCCGCCTGCTGCGCCAACGTCGTCGGCCCCGTGCGCGGCAGGATGGTCTCCGAGCGCGCCTCGTGGCAGCCACCGCAGCGGCGATCCTCGCCGGGCATGGCCTGGACCCAGAGCAGCTGGTTGCGGATGGCGAGGCCATACTCGTCCAGCGGCTGGAGGTGATAGGGCAGGAAGGGAGGCACGGACGCTTCCCAGGAGCCGTCGGCCTGCACCGGGACCTCACCCATGATGGCGGCGCCCTCATGTTGGGTCAGACCGAACTGACGAACGGAGCCGATCTCGGACGAGAAGCCCTCGATCACGCGCACTCGGCGGGTGTGGCTGAGCGCGTCCGAGAGCGTCATGCCGTCCAGGCTGCCGCCCTGCACGCTCTCGTTGAGCGAGGTGACGGTCACGTCCACGGAGCCGATCACGGCGGGCGTGGTGGGATCCGGCGCGGGGCCGACGACGCCCGCGTTCACCGGCGGGATGTCACGCACGCGCACAGGAACCGCGTAGAGCTCCCAGGCGTCCGGGTCGTCGTACACCAGCGTGCGTTCGCCCGAGCTGGGATCCCAGACGTAGAGGCCGAAGTTCGGCGCCGTGTCGGCGAGCTCGTTGCGGCCGTTGACGTCGCCGTCCGACCACGAGACCAGGAAGCGGCCATCCCCCAGCGGGAACGGGCGGCGGTAGCGACCCACACCCGACGCGGGGCTCGAGGGGCCGGTGGGCACGGAGGGCGTCACGACGTCAAAGCGCGCGTGCTGCTCGTCGAGGGCGATGCCCGTGGCGCCGGTGCGCGCTCGTGCGTCGATGCGCACCAAGGCGCCCGCCTGAATCGTTCCGCGGCGACTGGTGGCGACCGAGATGAACTGGCCGGGGCTGATCTCCTGCACCTGCACCAAGCTGTTGGCGGGCTTGTCGTGCTGACCGGCCAACGCGACCATCTGGGTGCAGTCCGTGTTCATGGCGAAGAGCTTCACGTCGTTCACGGGGCCGAGATGCTCCCAGCGCGAGAAGCCAATGCGGCCATCGCTCAGCAGGAAGGGGTCCGCCGCGTGGGAGAGGTTCTGCCCGCACAGGCGACGATCCGCGTCGCCCGCGGCGATGGAGATGGTCGCGAGCTGCGTGACCTCGCGGCGGTGCTCGTACTCGTCCGCGCGCGTGCCCATGGCCGTGTAGGGCTGGGCCGTCATGAAGGCGATGCGATCCCCAGGGATGAAGATCGGCTTCACGTCGTTGTAGGCGCCGAAGGTCAGCTTCCGCGGGGTGTCGGAGCCGTCGATGTTGGCGAGGTAGACGTGGTAGTTGTCATCGCTCGCGGTGCGCATCGAGAACACGACCTGCGTGGCGTCGAAGGAGACGTCGAGGCCGTTGATGTCGACCCCGGAGAAGCTCTCCGTCAGGTTCGTCAGCGTGCCGTCGGGCGTGGGCGGCGAGAGCACCATGACGCCGCCCCCGGGCACGTAGCGCTGGTAGTCGATGGTCTGGCGGGTGCCGGCGGAGATGACGTCCGCACCGTCCGCGCCGATGAAGGCGCGGCGTTCGAACACCAGCGCCTGCACTCCCGGCAACACGCCGCTCGAGCTACTCCCCGTACTGCACGCCGGCAGCGCCACCAAAGCCGTGAGGGCCGTGATGCAAAGCCGGACTACGTTCTGCCATCCTCGAGTCGCCATTCGTGCCTCCTGAGCGCTTCCCATGCCGCTGCTGGTTGCAAGGCGCGAACCAGGGTCGTGACTTTGAAATCACTGTGGTTTTCCCCGTGATCGGGGGTCAATCTGGGGGTCCGCGCCCCCATTAGAGCTGCTGGGCGGGGCTCCGTCCCCCCACGCTCCGGGCTCGTCCGCCGCCCTCGCCCAGCGCCTGGCCAGCCGTGACGGGACGCAGAGAGCCCACCTCGGCCCCGAGGGCGGACGTCACATTTCGTGCTAAGGCGCGTACTTGATGGCGATCATGTCTCGCACGCAACGCAGCTCCGCGCGCATCGGTCTCGCCGTCGCCGCGGCCGCCCTCGCGCTCTCCCTCTGGCCCTCGTCCGCACAGGCCGACATGCTCGGCAGCCTCACGGATCCCTTCCGTGACGCGCTCGCCCATGGCTCCTTCGGCCTGGCCTTGGGCCTGGTCTTCGTGGCCGGGTTGGCCACCGCGCTCACGCCCTGCGTGTATCCGATGATCGCCATCACGGTGAGCGTCTTCGGCGCGCGCGAGACCAAGACCCGGCTCGAGGGCGCGATGCTCTCGGGCTCCTTCGTCCTGGGCATCGCGGCGCTCTTCACACCCCTCGGGGTGATCTCCGCGCTGACGGGCTCCGCCATGGGCTCCGCCCTGGGCAACCCCATCGTGGTCAGCGTGCTCGCCCTGCTCTTCCTGGCGATGGCCGTGAGCATGTTCGGCGCCTTCGACATGAACCTGCCGCCTGGCATCGCCAACCGCCTGGCCCAGGTGGGTGGTCGGGGCTATCGAGGCGCGTTCCTGGTGGGCTTCGTCAGCGGCGTGATCGCCGCGCCCTGCACCGGACCTGTGATCACGGTCTTGCTCACCTGGGTGAGCACGACCCGCAGCGTGGGCTTCGGCGCGCTCAGCCTCTTCGTCTACAGCCTCGGCCTCGGCGTGCTCTTCTTCGTCGTCGGCACCTTCGCCGTGGCGCTGCCCAAGAGCGGACGCTGGCTCGATTGGATCAAGAGCGTCTTCGGCATCGCCATGGTGGCGCTGGCGCTCTACTACCTGAAGCGCTTCTGGCCCGCGGAGCCGCCGGCGCTACGCAACCAGACGTGGATCGCGGGCAGCGCGATCGCGCTCGTCGTGGGTGTCGCCCTCGGCGCCGTGCACCTCTCGTTCAAGCACACGGGCGCGCTCGAGCGCGTACGCAAGGGGCTCGGCGTGGCGCTGGCGGTGGGCGGATTGCTCGGCGCCGTGACCTGGATCGAGGCCTTGCCCGTCGGCGCGCACATCACCTGGAGCGACGACTACGAGGCGGCCCGGAGCGAGGCGCACGATCGCGCCATGCCGCTGCTGGTCGATTTCGGCGCCGAGTGGTGCAACGCCTGCAAGGAGCTCGAGCACGAGGCCTTCAGCGATCCGCGCGTCGTCGCGGAGGCCCAGCGCTTCGTCGCCGTACGCGTGGACATGACCGAGAACGATCCGGAGACCACGCGCCTGCTCACGCAGCACTATCGCCAACCCGGCCTACCCCTCGTCGTCATCCACGGCGTGGACGGGGCCGAAGCCGGGCGCATCACCGGCCCCATCGACGCGGACGAGCTCTTGTCCCGCCTGCGCCTCGCCAACTAGGCGACGCTCCTCGTCGTCCGCCAGCGACGAACGTGACGAGGAGCGTCCCCGGCCTCAGAAGGACTGGATGCGGACGCTCCAGATGTATTGGGGGCTCGTGCTGTGGGCCACGAAGGCGAAGCGGACACCGACGCGCTCGTCGAAGAGGTTGAGCCCGGTCTCGTAGAGCAGCCCGCGCGTGCCGAAGCCGTCGTAGTAGGCGAGCCCGAGCGAGAGCGAGGTGTGGGGGGCGACGTGCCCGAGGGGCTCTCCCAAGAGATCACATGCTCTTTCGCCCCCAATACCACCACGGAGATCTGCGTCGGGCGCTGATCGACGCGGGGCTCTTGCCGCTCGAGTCGCACGACGCCTCGACGCTCAGCCTGCGGGCCGTGGCACGTGAGGCGAACGTGAGCGCTGCGGCGCCCTACCACCACTTCGCGCACGCTGGCAGAGCGACTGACGGCGCCCCCGCCCTGCGAGGAACCCGCCTAGGCGGCCCTGGCTTTGGGCTTCTGCGCGACGAAGAGCACGTGCAGGCCGCCCTTCTGCACCTTGCCACGGGCGCGGATGCGCTCGGTCTTCACCTCGAGCCCCGCGCGACGCAGGCTGCGCTCGTAGTCGGGGCTGGGATAGGCGCTCCACACGACCAGCACGCCGCCGGGGCGCAGAGCCTTCACCAGCTTTCGACTGCCGCGCACGCCGTAGAGGCTCGCGTTGTCGCGCAGAGTGAAGGCGTCGGGGCCGTTGTCCACGTCGAGCAGGATGGCGTCCCAGTCGCCGTGCGAGATGCGCTCGCGCACGTCGCCGCGATAGAGCGTGACCCTCGGATCATCGAGCGGCCTCTGGGCCACGTCGCCCAGCTCGCCGCGGTTGTAGCGCACGAGCGGCGCCAGGATCTCCGCCACCGTGATCTCGGCGTCGTCGCCGAACACGTCCAGGGCGGCGCGCAGCGTGAAGCCCATGCCCAGGCCACCGACGAGCACGCGCGGCGCGGCCACGCCTTCGAGGCGATCGGCCGCGACCTTGGCGATCTCCTGTTCGGACGCGTGGGTCGCGCTGGTCATCAAGGTGGCGCCTGCCACGCGCAGCACGTAGCGGCCCGCTTCGAAGGCGAATTCGACCGGCTCGCCATCGGGCGTCTCGGTCCTGTCGATGACTCGGCGCGGCTTCATGCCGGGAGCATGACACGTCCAGGCGCGCCGTCACGACCGCGAAGCGCGCGGGACGAGAGCCGAAGGCACGCTCGAAGAGCGCGTGCAGGCCGACCTCGGCGACCACGAGCGGCACGGACACCAAGAAGCCGCTGCCCATGCTCGACGACAGCGGCGTCACAGTCGCCTTCCACGGCCGCGAGTGACGGACGCGCGGAGTGCAGGCGAGGACGGCTGTCACCATCCGCGAGCTCACTAGGATCGCCGCGCCCATCGAGCCACCTTCACGCCCCGCGATTCGGGGCGCCGAGTCACGCCGGACGATCCATCCAACGCCGCGCGGCGGGCGCGACCGTCATCCCCTGGACCAGAATCGAGAAGAGCACGACCACGTAGGTGACGGTCACGACAGCGTCGCGATGCGGACCCGGCGGGATGGTCAGCGCGAGGGCGACCGAGATGCCGCCGCGCAGACCGCCCCAGGTCATGATGCGGATGGTGCCGCGGCCGAACTTCCGACGCAGGCGCATCGCGGCGATCGGCCCGCCCACCGACACGAAGCGGCTGAACAGGACGATGGGGATGGCGAGCAGCCCGGCGAGCACGTAGCTGATGCGCAGATCGATCAGCAAGAGTTCGAGCCCGATCAGCACGAACAGGACGGCGTTGAGGATTTCGTCGGTGATCTCCCAGAATGCGTCCAGGTTGTCGCGCGTCTTCTTGGACATGGCGAATTTGCGGCCTTGGTTGCCGATCAAGAGCCCCGCGACGACGATCGCGATCGGCCCCGACGTGTGCATCAGGCTGGCCAGCGCGTAGCCCCCCGTGACCAGCGCCAGCGTGACCATGATCTCCACGCGGTAGTCGTCGATGCCCTTCAACACGCGGTAGGCCATGAACCCGATCAACAGGCCGAACACGGCACCGCCCACGGCCTCCTGCAGGAAGAGCAGCCCGACCTCGCGCGTGGACGAATTCCCGCCGCTGCCGGTCGCGAAGCCCAGCACCGCGATGAAGACGACGACGCCGACGCCGTCGTTGAACAACGACTCGCCCGTGATGCGAACCTCGAGACTCTTGGGCACCTTGGCCTGGCGCAGGATCCCGAGCACGGCGATCGGATCGGTCGGCGAGATGAGCGCTCCGAAGACCAGGCAGTAGGGCAAGGAGAGCTCGACCCCAACCCACGACAGCCCGAGCCAGAGGACCACGCCGACGGTGGCCGTGGCCGTGACCACGCCCACCGTCGCCAGCAGCGCCACCGTCCACGCTTCATCACGAAGCTGCCCGAGGTCGAGGTGCAGCGCGCCCGCGAAGAGCAGGAAGCTGAGCATGCCGTCGAGCAGCGCCTTGTCGAAGTCGATGGTGTCGAGCACGGCGTGCGCCCACGGCCGCAGATCGAGCCCGGCGTGACTCAGGCCGAGGATGGTGGAGGCCATGATCAGCGCCACCACCATCACGCCGACCATCGTGGGCAGCTTGATGAAGTGGTAGTTGATGACGCCAAAGGCCGCCGTCAGCGACAACAACACCGCGATGATCTGAAAGATCGTCATCTCGGCCTTCGAGGCTCGGACGCGCCATCGATCGACGGGGTCTGCTGCGACTCGTTCACGGGCAGAGCCTATCGCATGCCCCCCACCCCGCGGCTAGAGCATGAGGCACTTTGTCTGCAAGGCGATCTCGCGCCGGGAGCGGACCGCTCCCTGCCCCGCTCGCTCTCGACAGGGGATTGACCCTGTCTTCGAGCAATCGGAACAGAGTTCGAACCACTCGCGACGCGAGCTCCTCCTTCCGTCCAATGTGCCTCACGCTCTAGTGCGCGCGAGGCGCGAGCGTGAGCTCGCGAGCACACGCGGTCACCGCCACGTTGCGATGCTTGCCGCGGTTGATCTCGCAACGGCGGAATCGCCAGGCGAACCGCCGCGAGCCGGTAGTGGAGGTCCAGGCGGAAGCGACCGTCGTTCACCTCGGCGCGCAGGTCGCGGTGGGTCGCGGCCACGACGCGCACATCGACCTCGATCTCGTCGCGGCCGCCCACGCGACGGAAGCGACGCCGCTCCAGCGCGCCCAGCAGGTTCGGTGTCAGCTCGGGAGGCAGCTCGCCTATCTCGTCGAGGAAGAGCGTGCCGCCGTCGGCGCGTTCGAAGGCGCCCTTGTGTTGCCGGTCGGCTCCGGTGAAGGCGCCGCGCTCATGGCCGAAGAGTTCAGAGGCCACGAGGTTCGGCGACAGGGAGGCGCAGTCGACGGTCACGAAGGGCTTGCCCGTGCGTGGACCGAGGTCGTGCAGGAGCCGCGCGATGAGCTCCTTCCCCGTCCCGCTCTCGCCGCCATCAGCACGCCGACGTGGGTGATGGCGGCGCGACGCACCTGCGCCATCAGTCGCCGCATGGCGTGGCTGCGACCGAGGAGGAGCCCGAGCCTGTCCTCCGAGTGGAGGGCGACCTCGCCGGTGGCACCCGCAGAGACCCGAAGCAGATCCCGGCCCAGCCGCAATACGCTCCCCGGCGGAACCATGGCGCGCTCGATGCGGGCGTCGCCGAGGCAGACGCCATTGGTGGATCCAGGATCGCTCACCCAGATGCCGTCGGGTCGCGCCTCGATCTCCAAGTGGTGGTGCGAGACGCTCTCGTCCGTCAGCAGGAGGTCGTTTCCCGGCGCCGTGCCGACGCTGACCGTCTCACCGCCCGCGCGCTTTCCCCGCTCGTCGCCCTCGCTGGCCTCGGCGCTCAGGGTCTTCACCGAGAGGGTCGCGACACCCATGTCGATGGGCTCGGTGTGCTTGACGGGCACGGGCGCACCGTACCACAACGGCCTGAATGGTGAACGCCGAAGCCGATGAACCCCCCGCTGCCCCTCGAGGCCTGTCCTTCCGCCTGAAGCTGGCGCTGGCGTGCGCGACACTGGCGACGCTACCCGTGCTCGGCGTGGGGCTCGCAGTGCTCGACGTGAACCGGCGCGCCATCGAGGATTCCAGCCGCGAGCTCTTGCTCGCGCTCGCGGATGACCTCGGCCGCGAGCTGGAGTCGGAATTGGATCGGGCGGAGGACGCCCTCGACGCCGTCGGCTCGACGCTCACGGATCCGCGCATCGCCGAAGACGCTGCCTTGCTGCAGGCGCTTACTCTGTTGGGCTCGTCGTCCGCCCTGGACCACGCAGCCATCTACGACCGCGACGGTGCATTGATCGACACGCTGCGGCAGGAGGGGACCAACACGCCTGAACCGCCGGCCGAGCTGAACGAGCGCCTGCGCACGGAGGCGGCGGCGTCCAATCACGCCACGGGCGACGCATCCGTGGACCGCTTCGGGACGCGCGTGCTCGTGGCTCTTCCACTGAGGGCGCCGGACGGCTCCGTGACCGGCTTCGTGGTGAGTCGCGTAGCCCTGCACGACCTCCAGACTCGGCTGGTGCGCCTGGACGAGCTTCGCCTCGGCGGACGCCCGAACGGCCTCTTCGTGGTCGACGGGGAACAGCGCGTGGTGGCCCACGCGGATCCGGAGCAGCTCGGACAAGACGCCTCGGAGCGCGGGCTGCTCGCGGGTATCCCGACCGGAGACGCCATGACCCACGTCGACCAGTCCGGCCTCTACCTCGACTCAAACGGAACCCGCGTCCTGGGCTCGTTGGTCGGCATGAGCCGCCTTCCTTGGGCGGTGGTGGTGCAGATCCCGGAGGACGTCGCCTTCGTCTCGCTCGCACGCACACGCCACATCGTGGCGGCCACGGTCGCCGGCGCCGGACTGCTCGCGCTGCTGCTCGCCCTTCTGCTCGCGCGACAGCTCGCGCAGCCCATCGCCACCCTCTCTCGCTTCGCCAAGCAGCTCGGGGAGCGCCGCTTCGACCAACGCGTGACGCTCAACCGACGGGACGAGCTCGGCCTGCTGGGCGACACGCTGAACTCGGCAGCGGCGGATCTGGCGGCGAGCGAGGAGCGCATCCGGCGCGAGGAGGCCATCCGCGGCGACCTCGGTCGCTACCTGCCCGCGGAGGTGGTGGAGCGCGTCGTGTCGCGCGAGCAGGACATGCACCTCGGTGGCCAGAAGCAGATCGTCACCGTGCTCTTCGCCGACGTCGTGGCCTTCACGCCGCTGACCGAAGCGCTGCCCGCCGAGGACGTGGTGACGATCCTCAACGAGCTCTTCACGCTGCTGACGGAGATCATCTTCCGCCACGGAGGCGTGGTGGACAAGTTCATCGGCGACTGCGTGATGGCGCTCTTCGGCGTACCCGAACCCCGCGACGGCGACGCCGAGCGCGCGCTCGCCGCCGCCGAGGACATGCTGCGCTTCCTCGACGCGAGCAACGCCGGCTTCGAAGAGCGCTTCGGTGTGAGAATCGAGATCGCCATCGGCGTGCACACTGGTCCCGCCATCGTCGGCAACGTCGGCTCCGAGCGACGCATGGCCTACACGGCCATCGGCGACACGGTGAACGTCGCGGCCCGGCTCGAGGCGTTGGCACGTCCCCACCAGATCCTGACCACGCGCGCGACGGTCGAGGCCGGCGGCGAAGGATTCGACACCGTCGAGCGTGGCCCACGCAACATGGTCGGTCGGCAGGAGGCCATCGAGGTCTTCGAGGTGTATGTTGGATGAGTGACGACGACATCTTGCCGGGCGAGGATCTGCGACCTGGAGACAAGGTCGCCGGTCGCTACCGCATCGAGAGCCTGCTGGGCGAGGGAGGCATGGGGCTGGTCTATCGCGCCGTGCAGCTCGGCCTCGAGCGCGAGGTCGCGCTCAAGGTGATCCGTCCGCAGACGATGCTCGGCGCCCAGGCCCTCGCGCGCTTCGAACGCGAAGCCCGCGCAGCGTCGCTCTTGAAGCACCCCGGGGCGGTCGAGATCTACGACTACGGAGAAGACCGGGGCATGGCGTTTCTGGCCATGCAGCTCGTGGAGGGACGCAGCCTCGGGGACCTCATCGCTCAAGAGTCACCACTGCCTGTCGAGACCTGCGTGCGCATCGCCTCCGACATCGCCGATGTCCTGGTGGCCGCCGAGGCGATCGGGTTGGTCCACCGGGATCTGAAGCCCGACAACGTCTTGCTCGAGCGCAGCGCGGAAGGCGCCGAACGCGTGGTCGTAGTCGACTTCGGGCTGGCCTTCGTGGCCCATCGACCGGGCGTCGATCGCATGACGCGCGAAGGCATCGTAACGGGCACGCCTGACTACATGTCTCCCGAGCAGGTTCGTGGCGTCGCGCTCGACTCGCGCACGGACGTCTACGCCTTGGGCTGCATCCTCTTCGAGATGCTCACGTGCAATCCGCCCTTCGAGGGCGACACCGTCACCTTGCTCGCGCGCCACCTCTTCATGGCGCCACCCAAGGTGGACGAGTGCAGGGACGGGCCGCCCGCTCCGCGCGCGCTGAGCCGCCTTTTGGACCGCATGCTCCAGAAGGAGGTCGACGTACGCCCACGTGCCTACGAGGTGCGGGAGGCGCTCGGGACGCCGAGCGAGGCCAAGCCCGAACGGATGGGCGTCGGCACGACGGGTCAGATCCAAGCGCGCGCGCAGCGCATGATCTCCGTCGCGCCGCGGTCTGAGCGCATCACCTACGACAGCCCGACGGACCCGCGGGCCGAGCCCGTCGCGATACGCATCGTGGGCGAGGTTGGTCCAAACCTTGCCATCGGCTTGGCGGCCAACGGCATCCGCTTGGTCGAAGAGGAGGGTGACGCCGTCTACGCCCCGGGCGCGCCGATGGAAGAGCTGGAGGCGCTCGTGCAAGCGAGCGCGCGGCCCGTGCTGACCACGATGGCACCGTCGGAAACTGCGCGCCTCGCGGGTCTGCTGCGCGCGGGCGCGGCCGAAGTCCTGGTCGAACCGGTGGCGCCAGAGGCGCTCGCACACAAGGTGAGCCGAGCCGTACGCGCTGCTCGACGACAACACAAACGGGAGGCGGATAAATGAACCAGTCGCTGAAACTACGTGCCGGGACAGCCCTGCTGATCTGGATGACGGCCTGGCCGGTCGCCGCACAGAGCGCGCCCGACTCCCAAGCCGAGCTCCATGACTACGTCATCCAGCCCGGCGACACCTGCGCCCGAGTCGCCCAGCGCGCCTTCGGCGACTCCAGCCGCTACGACATCATCCACGCGTACAACCCGGGCATGGGACCGACGCCCCACCACCTCGTCCCGGGGCAGACGTTGCGCCTGCCGCGCGCAGCCGTGGCGCACGATCAGATCCCAGACGCCCGGGTCACGGCCACCACGCGCGACGTGCGGGCGCGCGAGCCGGACGCCACGGATTGGAGCCCTGCGCGACGCGGGCTCGGCCTGTTCCGCGCCTGGCGCGTGAACACGCTCGAACAGAGCCGCGCGGAAGTGACCTTTCAAGACACGGCCGTCTTGCAGATGCGCGCCGACACCTTGGTGATCATCTACGGCGCCAGCGCTCGCAGCACGCGATCGCAGACGGGACGTGCGGCTCTGGAGCAAGGCACGCTGCGGGGTCGGCTGGGCGAGCTGCGCGGCACCATCTCGACGCCGAGCGCCAGCATCGCGCTGGGCGGAGGCGAGGCGGTGTTGGGTGTGGACGCCGAGGGCACGAGCCGACTCTCGAACCATGAAGGCGGCGCGGCTACCCTGCGCTCGAACAGCGGAGGGGAAGTGCAGGTGCGACCTGGATTCGGGTCCAAGGTCGTGCCACGCCGGCGCCCAACTCCCCCGCGTCCGCTGCCGCCTGCGCCCACCTTCGCCGGCAACGGCCCCACGCACTTCGCCGGCATCGTAGGCCAGGGCGGCACACTCCGAGGCGCTTGGCTGCCGGTCGCGAACGCGCGCAGCTACCGCATCGAGGTGAGCACCGAACCCGACGGTCGCGGAGTGGTCGCGGCCGTCGAGGTGCCGGCGGAGATCAGGAGCTTCGAGATCCGTCGGCTTCCAGCGGGTCAGTACTACGTGCGCCTCGCTACCATCGACGGGGACTTCTTCGAGAGCCGCACCTCAGACGCAGCGATCATGACGATCTCCTTGGTACAGCTCGCGGGCACCTGCGCCCCCGTGACGAGAGAGGGAGAGGTGGATCTTCTGCCCGACGAGACGCTCGGAGCCGAACCGACGCCATTGGCGCTGCTGACGGGAACGCGCGTGGTCGTTCCCGACGGCATGCGCTGTTCCATGGGCCAGGCGGCGCCGAGTGAATCATTGACGCTGACCGCACCCCTCGACGGCGAGCTCCACTGTGTGGAGGCCGCCGGCGCGTCGGTACCCGGCCCGGCGCTCCACGTCTGGGCTCCAACGCTTGGCGCGGGGGGCGACGCCGACTCGCTGCGCCTGGCGCGCGGAGAGGAGCAGACCCTCGATCTGCGCTGGCAGGCGGAGGGTCCACTGCCGCAAGAGCTCCACGTCGAAGCCGACGAAGGCGTCGAGGTCATCTCCACGGAAAGCCTTCAGCATGGTGCGGGCCTCCGCGTTCGCGTGCGAGCGCTGGAGTCAGCGCCTGAAAGCGTAGGGGTCCGCCTCGTCGCAGGGGACGAGGCCACCCTGCTCGCTAGCGCGTCCATCGGCATCCAAGCCCCGGTCGTCGTGGCGCCCGACCCCCCCGCACCCGCGCCGACCGCGCCCCGGTCGACCGCGCCCCGGTCGACCGTGCCCCGCGTCGCGCAAGAGGCGCTCGGGCTGATGCCCACACCCTGGCTCTCCGGCCTGGTCGATCCCTATCGCGGGGGCAGCGGCGCCCTCGTGTCGGGCAGCCTGCTCGGCGTCCCCGGTGCGGAAG
>Ga0100383_1001801_pt1 | contig 13790 bp, 9 predicted proteins | sample CryGeymeta201507_FD_81565 | JGI IMG/M metagenome (GOLD analysis project Ga0100383, IMG submission 81565) | Groundwater microbial communities from Crystal Geyser aquifers in Utah, USA - Crystal Geyser metaG 2015-07 | ecosystem: Environmental > Aquatic > Deep subsurface > Groundwater | place: USA...
CCCCGTCCAGCCACAGCCCCGCCACAGGCGCCGCCAGCATCTGCGCCGCAAGCTGCGGCGCGCGCTGAAGCTCTGGCGAGACGGCGCCGCCCGGCGCGACGGACGCGCCGGGGCCGGACGGTTTACCGTGATGTTGCGCGCCTGTCGCCACCGTCTCCGCCAGTTCCGCCGCCGCGCCGCACACTTGACGCCAAGTCAATGGTCGATTCGTTAACGCCCCTGCTCCATGCAACCTCTCCGTGCAGGCGCCGGGATGCAAGAGGCGTCGCGCGCCAGCCGCGCCGCAATGTTGTCGCCGCGCCGATCCCCGCCTAGGCTGCGGCGCGCGCACTGCGCGGTGGGGGTGTCGATGAACGACTGGCTGGGCGAGACGGCGGCGGCGATTGGGCGCGCCATCGGGGCGGGGCGGCTCGACCCGCGCGCGCTGCTGGAGGCGCATCTTGACGCCATCGCCAACCACCCCGGCCGCGACCGCGTCTTCGCGCGGCTGACGCCGGGCCGCGCGCGCGCCGAGGCCGCCGCCAGCGCCGACCGCGCCGCGCGCGGCATGCGGCGCGGGCCGCTCGACGGCGTGCCGGTCACGCTGAAGGACCTGTTCGACACGGCGGGCGTCGAGACCGAGGGCGGCTCGCGCCATCTCGCCGGGCGCACGCCTGCGCGCGACGCGGCCTGCGTCGCGGCGCTGACGGCGGCGGGGCTGGTGTGCCTGGGCAAGACCCACATGACCGAACTGGCGTTCTCGGGTCTGGGGGTCAATCCGATGACCGCGACCGCGCCCAACGCGCTGAACCCCGACTGGGCGCCGGGCGGCTCGACGGCGGGGGGCGCGGCGTCGGTGGCGTTCGGCCTCAGCCCGCTGGCGCTGGGCACCGACACCGGCGGTTCGGTGCGCATCCCCGCCGCCTGGCAGAGCCTTGTCGGCCTCAAGACCACCTCAGGGCTGATCTCGCTGGAGGGGGTGATCCCGCTGGCGCCGGATTTCGACACCGTCGGCCCGCTCAGCCGCACGGTGGAGGACGCCGCCTTGATGCTGGCGGCGCTGACCGGGCGCCCGGCGGCGGACCTTTCGGGCGCATCCCTGCGCGGCGTCGCGCTGCTGGCGCCGACCGACATGGTGTTCGACGGCGCCGACCCTGAGCCGGTCGCGGCCTTCGAGGCGGCGGTGGCGGCGCTGGAGCGCGCGGGCGCCCGCGTCGAACGCGCGCCGGTCCCTGAGCTGGGCGCGGCGCTGGCGGCGTCGCTGGAGATGGGCTCACCGGTCGCGGCGCAGGGCTATGCGGTGTGGCGCGAGACCATCGAGGCGGCGCCGGAGTTGATGTATCCCCCTATCCTGCAACGCTTTCGTGGCGGCGGCGCGCAGAGCGGCGACGCCATCGAGCGCGCGCGGCTGACGTTCCGGCGGCTCGCGGCGGCGCTGACGGCGCGCATGGCGGCGTTCGACGCGGTGATCTGCCCGACCTCGCCGATCCTGCCGCCCGACGCGGCGCGGCTGCTGGCGGATGAGGCGTATTTCAGCGAACGCAACATGCTGGCGCTGCGCAATTCCCGCGTCGGCAACTTCCTGGGCCTGAGCGGACTGACGCTGCCGACCACTGGCCCGGGCTGCGGGCTGTTGCTGAACGGGCGTCCGTTCGACGAGGCGCGGCTTTTGCGCATCGGTTCGGCGGCGGAGGCCGCGCTCGCGCGCTAGCGCTTTGACCGTGGCTTGAGGATCACGGTATGTTCGCAGGCGGACAGGGGCGCGCCAGACGCCCCGCTTGAGGCGACACGCGATGCAGCACCCCGCGCGGTTTCAGCACCTGCCGGACTACGCCTTTCCGCGCCTGCGCGCGCTGCTCGACGGCCATGCGCCCGGCGGCGCGCCGATTCCCATGGCGATCGGCGAGCCGACGCACCCCTGGCCCGCCTTCGTGGCGGAGACGCTGGCGGCCAACGCGCATCTCTACGGCAAGTATCCGCCCAACGAGGGGACGGAGGAGCTGCGCGCCGCCTGCGCGGGGTGGCTGGCGCGCCGCTTTGGCGTGAGCCTTGACCCCGAGCGCGCGATCCTGCCGCTGAATGGCACGCGCGAGGGGCTGTTCATGGCCTGTCTGGCGCTGTGCCCGGAGCAGAAGGGCGGCCAGCGCCCGGCGGTGCTGCTGCCCAATCCGTTCTATCAGGCCTATGCGGCTGCGGCGCTGGCGGCGGGGGCGGAGCCGGTCTATGTCAACGCCACGCCCGAGACCGGCCACCTGCCCGACTTCGCCGCCCTGCCGCGCGAAACGCTCGACCGCGCGGCGGTGGTCTATCTGTGCTCGCCCGCCAACCCGCAAGGCGCGGTCGCCTCGCGCCGCTATTGGGCCGGGCTGCTGGCGCTGGCGGAGAAGCACGATTTCCGCATCTTCGCCGATGAGTGCTACAGCGAGATCTGGCGGTCGGCGCCGCCGCCCGGCGCGCTGGAGGCGGTGCGCGACGCAGGGGCGGACCCGGAGCGGGTGCTGGCGTTTCATTCGCTCTCGAAACGCTCCAGCCTCGCGGGGCTGCGCTCGGGGTTCTGCGCGGGCGGGCCGAAGGCGGTGGCGGCGCTCTTGCGGCTGCGCAGCTATGGCGGCGCGCCCAACCCCTTGCCCGCGCAGGCGGCGGCGGCGGCGTGCTGGCGCGACGAGGCGCATGTGGTCGTTAACCGGAAACTATACGCCGACAAATATGCGTTAGCCGATGCGATCCTGGGCAATCTGCCGGGATACGCGGCGCCGGAAGCGGGGTTCTTTCTATGGCTGCGGGTGGGCGACGGCGAGGCGGCGGCGCTGAGGCTGTGGCGCGAGGCGGGCGTGCGCGCGCTGCCGGGGGCGTATCTGTCGCGTCCGACGCCGCAGGGCGACCCCGGCGCGGCGTATCTGCGGGTGGCGCTGGCGGCGCCCGCCGATCAGGCGCGCCGGGGGCTGGAGGCGATCGCGCGGGTGTTGAGCGGGGAGGGCGGGGCATGAGCGACTGGAGCCAGGGGCGCGCGCGGGCGCCGTTGCTGCCGCAGCCGGTCGCGGCCTTCCTGCGGCGGCGCGGCGCGGAGGCGGCGGGGCTGGCGCTGCTGGCGCTGGGCGCGGCGCTGGCGGCGGCGCTCGTCAGCTATGACGCGCGCGACCCCAGCTGGTTCGTCGCCACCGCCGAGCCTGCGCGCAACCTGCTGGGCGAGGTCGGCGCGCTGGTGGCCGATCCGCTGATGCGCACGCTGGGGCTGGCGGCCTGGGCGCCGGCCGCGGCGCTGGCCGCATGGGGCCTGCGGCTGACGCTGCATCGCGGCGAGGCGCGGGTGTGGTCGCGGCTGGCGCTGACGGCGGTCGCGGCGCCGGTCGCCGCGATGTTCGCCGCCGCCCACGCGCCCCATGCGGGCTGGCCGCTCGACACAAGCGGTCTGGGCGGGATGATCGGCGACATGGGGCTGGGCGCGCTGTTGCGCGCGGCGCCGGTGTCGGCGTCAGGCGCGCTGCCGTGGGTTACGCTGGGTCTGGGCGGCGCGACGCTGCTGCTGGGCGGTCTCGCGCTGGGGCTGGACCGGGCCGAGACGCGGGCGCTGTCGCGCTATCTGGGCCGGGGTCTGCGCACCGCCGCCGCCGCGCTGGCGCGGCTTGCGGCGGCGGCGGCGCGCGGCGGGCTGGCGGTTGGCGGCGGCGCGGCGCTGGCGGCGCGCGCGCGGCTGTTCGGGCCGCGCTCCGCCCGCGTGGCGCCGCCCGAGCCGGTGGGCCGCGCCAGGCGGCGCGAGCCGCGCCTCAGCGGCGACGCCGACGAGATCGACGCCGCGCCGCCGCCGCGCATTCTGTCGGCGCCGAAGAAGCCGGTGAAGAAAAGCCGCCGCGCCGAGCGCGAGGAACAGCCCGCGCTCGACTTCGACGCCGCGCCGCCCGAAGGCTATGACGCGCCGCCGCTGAGCCTGCTCGAGGCCGCGCGCCCCGGCGAAGCGCCGCCGCTGCCGCGCGACGCGCTCGACCAGAACGCGCGGATGCTGGAGGCGGTGCTCGACGACTATGGCGTGCGCGGCGAGATCGGCGACGTGCGCCCCGGCCCGGTGGTGACGCTCTATGAGCTTGAACCGGCGCCGGGCACCAAGGCTAGCCGCGTGATCGGCCTGAGCGACGACATCGCCCGCAGCATGTGCGCCATCGCCACCCGCGTCTCGACCGTGCCGGGGCGCAACGTGATCGGCATCGAGCTGCCCAACGCGACGCGGGAGCGGGTGCTGCTGCGCGAGATGCTGTCCTCGCCGGTCTATGAGGACGCCGGTTATCGGCTGGCGCTGGCGCTGGGCAAGGACATCGCCGGAGAGCCGGTGGTCGCCAACCTTGCGCGGATGCCGCATCTGCTGATCGCGGGCACCACCGGTTCGGGCAAGTCGGTGGCGATCAACACCATGATCCTGTCGCTGCTGTATCGGCTGGGCCCCGAGGAATGCCGCCTGATCATGATCGACCCCAAGATGCTGGAGCTGTCGGTCTATGACGGCATCCCGCATCTGCTGAGCCCGGTCGTGACCGATCCGAAAAAGGCGGTGGTGGCGCTGAAATGGACCGTGGCGGAGATGGAGGACCGCTACCGCAAGATGTCCAAGCTGGGGGTGCGCAACCTCGACGGCTATAACGCCCGCGTCGCCGAGGCGCTGGCCAACGATGAGCCGTTCACCCGCACCGTGCAGACCGGCTTTGACGAGGACACCGGCGCGCCGATCTTCGAGACCGAGGCGTTCGCGCCCGAGAAACTGCCGTTCATCGTGGTGATCGTCGATGAGATGGCCGACCTGATGATGGTGGCGGGCAAGGAGATCGAAGCCTGCGTGCAGCGGCTGGCGCAGATGGCGCGCGCGTCGGGCATCCACATCATCATGGCGACGCAGCGCCCGTCGGTGGACGTGATCACCGGCACGATCAAGGCGAACTTCCCCACCCGCATCAGCTTTCAGGTCACCTCCAAGATCGACAGCCGCACGATTCTGGGCGAACAGGGCGCCGAGCAGCTGCTGGGGCAGGGCGACATGCTCTACATGGCCGGCGGCGGGCGCATCACCCGCGTCCACGGGCCGTTCGTGTCGGATGAGGAAGTCGAGGAGGTGGTGCGCCACCTCAAGACGCTGGGCGCGCCGGAATACATCGCGGCTGTCACCGAGGGCGGCGACGAGGACGGGCCGACCACGGTTGACGAACTGCTGGGCCTTGGCGGCGACATGACCGAGGAGCAGCTCTACGACCGCGCGGTGGCGATCGTGGCGCGCGATCGGAAGTGTTCCACCAGCTACATCCAGCGCAAGCTCCAGATCGGCTATAACCGCGCCGCGCGGCTGGTGGAGGAGATGGAGGCGCAGGGCGTCGTCACCCCGGCCAACCATGTCGGCAAGCGCGAGATACTTGTGGGCGAGATCGACTGACGCCGCCTTGCCGCCGTGGCGCAGCATGTCGCGGCTGAGACCGCAGACAAGCCCGCCGCGCCGTTGTAGCCTGTCGTGCAACGATCACCCCGGAACAACCGGGGGATCGACGGGGGAGATGCGCGAAAGGGAGCGGCCCGATGACGCGGCATGTGCTGGTCGTGGACGATGAGGACAGCATCACGCTGTCGCTGCGCCACCTGATGAAGCGCGAGGGCTATCAGGTGAGCGTCGCGCGCGACGGGGAGGAGGCGCTGGCCGCCGTCGCCGCCGATCCGCCCGATCTGATGCTGCTCGACGTGATGATTCCGCGCCGCGACGGCTATGACGTATGCCAGACCATCCGCGCCAACCCGGCCTGGGCGGACGTCAAGATCGTGATGGTCAGCGCGCGCGGCCGCGACATCGAGGTGGAGAAGGGGCTGGCGCTGGGCGCCGACGCCTATGTGACGAAACCGTTCTCGACCCGCGAACTGGCGCAAATGGTGCGCGACCTGATCGGCGCGCCGGATGCCTGAGGCCGCCGCAGCCAGGCGCGCCGAAGCCGCGCCGAAGCCCCGCGGGGTTGCGGCGCGGCTGAGCCTGCGGCTTCGGGTGTTCCTGTTCTTCGCGCTGATCGCGGTCGCGGTCGCCGCGGCGATGACCGGCGTCATGGTGATGCTGGGCCAGCGCGGCGCCGCCGTGCGCGACCTTGTGCTGTTCGGCGGGGCTGCGGGGTTCGCGCTGGTGGGCGTGGTGGTCTGGGTCTGGCTGAAGTTCGACGAGAATCTGGTGCGCCCGGTCGAGCGCATCGCGCGCGACGCCCGCGCCGCCGCCCATGCGGGCGCCGAGACGCTGGACGACGCGGCGGCGCAGTATCTGGGGCCGCTGGCGCCCGCAGCGCGCGACATCGTGGCCGCGCTGGCCGAGGCGCGGGCCAGCACGCGCGCCGCCGTGGGCCGCGCCACCGCCGAGGCCGCGCGGCGGCGCCGCCAGCTAGAGACGGTGCTGCGCGATATTGACCAGGGTGTGCTGATCTGCACGCTCGACCACAAGATCACGCTCTACAATCCGCGCGCGCTCAAGATATTGCGCGTCTCCGGCGAGATCGGGCTGGGCCGCCCGCTGTTCACCCTCGTCACCGCCCAGCCGTTCCGCCACGCGCTGGAGCGGCTACAGGGCCGCTTCGCCGACGGGCGGCACACAACCCACCGCGACGGCCTGAGCGCGCTGGTGGTCTGCGCCACGGCGGACGGCGGGCGCACCCTGCAGGGCCGCGTGACGCTGATGCTCGACGAGGCGGAGGCCGCGCCGGCGGGCTATGTGGTCGCCTTCGACGACGTGACCGCGACGCTGGCGATCCAGGTGCGCCGCGACCGGCTGCTGCGCGACGCGACGCAGGGGCTGCGCCAGCCGGTCGCCAACCTGCGCGCGGCGGTGGAGATGCTCGCCGACCCCGAGATCGACGCGGGCGAGCGCGCGGCCTTCGAGGCGGTGCTGGCCAAGGAGACGGAGTCGCTGGGCGCGCGGCTCGACGCGCTGGAGCACGACAGCCGCGACCTGCTGGCGGGCGCCTGGCCGATGAGCGACGTGTTCTCGACCACGCTGTTCACCGCCGCGATCCGCCGCCGCACCGGGCCGCAGAACTTCACCGCCGAGATCGTGGGACAGCCGGTGTGGCTGCATTGCGACAGCGTGACGGTGGTCGAGTTGCTCGATGTGCTGATGAACCGCATCGCGGCGGAGGCGCGCACGCGCACCTTCACGCTCACCGCCACGCCGCGCGAGGGCAAGGTGTATCTCGATCTCGCCTGGGCCGGGCCGGTGATCGCGATGACGGTGCTGGAGGGGTGGCTGGCCGACCCGCTCGACCCGAGCGTGGGCGGCGTGACCGGGCGCGAGGTGCTGGAGCGCCACCAGACCGATTTCTGGTGCGACGCGCAAAGCGAGGGCCGCGCGCGGCTGCGCCTGCCGCTGGCGGCGCCGGTGGACGCGCATCTGGGCCGCCCGCCGCCGGTGGACGCGCGGCCCGAGTTCTACGACTTCGACCTGATGAGCCGCGTCGATCCGGGCCGCATCGACGACACGCCGCTGCGCGCGCTGGATTTCGTGGTGTTCGACACCGAGACCACGGGGCTTGAACCCTCGCGCGGCGATCTGATGATCTCGGTGGCGGGGGTGCGCATCGTCAACGGGCGGGTGCTGCGCGGCGAGGTCTTCAACCAGCTGATCAACCCGGGGCGGCGCATCCCCGCCGCCTCGACCCGCATCCACCACATCGACGACGCGATGGTGGCCGACGCGCCGGGCGTGGACAAGGTGCTGCCGCGCTTTCGCGCCTTCACAGAAGGCGCGGTGCTTGTGGCGCACAACGCCGCCTTCGACATGCGGTTCCTGACGCTGCGACAGGAGGCCTGCGGCGTGCGCTTCGACAATCCGGTGCTCGACACCGTGCTGCTGGCCGCGCATCTCGACGGGCAGGCCGACAGCCTGACGCTCGACAGGCTGGCCGAGCGTTTCGCCATCGAGATCGCGCCCGAGGATCGCCACACCGCGCTGGGCGACAGTCTGGCGACGGCGGAGGTGTTCCTGCGGCTGGTGGACATGCTGGAGGCGGCGGGCGTGCGCACGCTGCGCGAGGCCATCGCCGCCAGCGAGACCGCCGGCGCCATCCGCCGCCGCCAGGCGGCCTACTGAGATGCCGGTCACCGCGCGGCTGGCGGAACGCGCGGGCGCCATCGGCCTGTTCGGCGCCGCGCTGTTCAACGAACCGCTGATCGCGGCGTTCAACGGCGCCGTCGCGGGCATTCCCGCCTTGTTTCTCTATGTGTTCGGCGTCTGGGCGCTGCTGATCGCGCTGCTGGCCGGGCTGATGATCCGCGCGCCCGCGCCGCCGCCCGACGCGGTCGAACCCAGAGACGGCGAACCCAGAGACGGCGAACCCCGAAACGGCGACGCCCGAAGCGGGGGGGGCTGAGGGCGATGCCGGCGGGCTGGGCGCTGTTCGGGGTCGGCGTGCTCTACCTGATGTCGCTGTTCGCGGTGGCGTGGTGGGGCGAGCGGCGCGCGCGCGAAGGGCGCAGCCTGCTGCGCTATCCGGCGGTCTATGCGCTGTCGATCGCGGTGTATTGCACCAGCTGGACGTTCTACGGCAGCGTCGGGCGCGCGGCGGAGACGGGGCTGGGGTTCCTGCCGATCTACCTTGGCCCGACGCTGGGCTTCTGCCTCGGCTGGATGGCGTTTCGCAAGATCCTCGCCGTCGCCAAGGCGCAGCGCATCACCTCGATCGCCGACTTCATCGCCGCGCGCTATGGCAAGAGCCAGTCGCTGGGCGCCATGGTGGCGCTGATCGCGGTGGTGGGCACGGTGCCCTACATCGCGCTGCAGCTGAAGGCGGTCACCGCCAGCGTCGAGGCGATGACCATCGAGACCGGCGCCGGGCTGCTCGGCGACACCGCGCTGGGCGTGGCGGCGGTGCTGGCGGCCTTCGCGGTGCTGTTCGGCGCCCGCCACATCGACGCCACCGAGCATCACGAGGGCGTGGTGGTGGCCATCGCCTTCGAATCCGCGATCAAGCTGGTGGCGTTTCTCGCGGTGGGCTTTTTCGTCGTCTATGGCATGTATGACGGGCTGGCCGACGTCTTCACCCGCGCCGCCGCCAACCCCGGCCTCGCCCGGCTGATGACCTTCGAGGCCGCGCGCCCCGGCTGGGTGACGCTGACCGTTCTGGCGGCGGCGGCGATCTTCTGCCTGCCGCGCCAGTTTCAGGTGACGGTGGTCGGTTGCGTCGATGAAAACCACCTGCGCACCGCGACCTGGGCGTTTCCGCTGTATCTGCTGGCGATCAACATCTTCGTGCTGCCGATCGCGCTGGCCGGGCTGATGGAGTTTCCCGACGGCTTCGTGCCGCCCGACACCTTCGTGCTGGCGCTGCCGTTGTCGCAGGACGCGACGGGCCTTGCGCTGCTGGTGTTTCTGGGCGGGCTGTCGGCCTCGACCGCGATGGTCATCATGGCGACCATCGCGCTGGGCGGGATGGTGTGCAACGACGTGGTGATGCCTTCGCTGCTGCGCGCCACGCCCGAGCGGCTGGCGCGGATGCCCGACGTGACGCGGCTGTTGCTGCGCATCCGCCGCTTCGCGATGGTGGGCGTGCTGGCGCTGGGCTATGGCTATTACCGGCTGCTCGACGGCTCCTATGCGCTGGTGTCGATCGGGCTGGTGTCGTTCGCCGCCGCCGCGCAGTTCGCGCCGGTGCTGCTGGGCGCGGTGTTCTGGCGCGGCGGCACCCGGCGCGGCGCCATGGCGGGGCTGGCGGCGGGGTTCGTCGTCTGGCTCTACACGCTGTTCTTGCCGTCCTTCACCCGCGACAGCGGCTTCGAGATGGCGCTGTTCGGGCTGGAGATCCTCAACCCCTATGCGCTGGGCGGCGTCGATCTGGCCGACCCGATCACCCATTCGCTGATCTGGAGCTGGCTGGCCAACATCGGCTTTTTCGTCGGCGTGTCGCTGTTCGACCGCCCGTCGATGATCGAGAAGACGCAAGCCACGCTGTTTGTCGAGGCGCTGCGCCATGACGAGGCGCAGGACACCGGCTATTTCAGCGGCGCCGCGCGCTATGGCGCGCTGAAGGCGCTGGCGGAGCGGTTCGTCGGCCCCGGCCCCGCGCGGCGCGCCTTCGCCGCCCACGCGCGCGGCCGCCCGCTCGACGACGACGCCTTCGCCGACGCGCCCGCCGTGCGCATGACCGAGCGGCTGATCGCAGGCTCGATCGGCGCCGCCTCGGCGCGCGCCGCCATCGCCTCGGCGGTGCGGCGCGAGGGGGCGAGCGGACAGGAGCTTTTGAACCTGCTCGACGAGACCACGCAGGTGATGGAGTATTCGCGCCAGCTTGAGGCGAAAAGCCGCGCGCTGGAGGAGGCGACGGCGGAGTTGCGCGCCGCCAATCGCCGCCTGACCGAGCTGGACCGGATGAAGGACGAGTTCCTGTCCACCGTCAGCCATGAGCTGCGCACGCCGCTCACCTCGATCCGCGCCTTCACCGAACTGATGCGCGACGAGCCGGAGATGAGCGTGATCCAGCGCGAGGAATTCCTCGACATCGTGATCCGTGAGACCGAGCGGCTGACGCGGCTGATCAATCAGGTGCTCGACATCGCCAAGATGGAGTCGGGCCGGATGCAGTGGCGCATCGAGACGGTGGACCTGCGCGACATCGTGCGCGACGCCACCGCCAGCGCGCGCAGCCTGTTTGTCGCCCCCGGCGCGACGCTGGAGGTTGCGCTGCCCGATCGGCCGGCGATGGCGAACGTGGACCGCGACCGGCTGTATCAGGTGGTGGTCAACCTGGTCTCGAACGCGCGCAAGTTCATCCCCGACGCGGGCGGGCTGGTGCGGGTGACGCTGGCGGCGGGCGCGCGCGGCGTCTGGGAGGTCAGCGTCGCCGACAACGGCCCCGGCGTCGCGCCGGATCAGCGCGAACTGGTGTTCGACCGCTTCCATCAGGCGGCGACCGAGGGCGGCAATCCCACCGGCACCGGGCTGGGACTGGCGATCAGCCGGATGATTCTCGACCATCTCGGCGGCCGGATCTGGGTGGCGGAGACCACGCAGGGCGGCGCGGATTTCCGCTTCAGCGTGCCTGCGGCGGCGTGATCGGCCAGGCCCCGCGCAGCAGCCGCGCCAGCAGGCCGGGGTCGCCGAAGCCGCCCGACTTGGCGACCAGCGTCACGCCGCTCCAGGCGCCGCCGACGATGCGCGCCTGCGCGACCCCTGGCGTCAGCAGACCGTCGATGTCGAGCGCCGTCGCGCGCAGCCGACGCAGCAGCGCGGCGAGCGTGGCGCCGCCGCCGATCATCAGCCACGGCGGCGGCGCCATCCCCGCCACCTGCGCCAGCAGCGCGCCGACCGCGCGCCCGGCGGCGCGGCGGTCCATGCCGTCGCCCGCGTGGGAGAGGTCCAGCAAGGCCGGGCGCCCAAGCGCCAGCATCGCCGAGGCCCGCGCCGCCGCGTCGTCCAGCGGCAGCGCCCGCGCCAGCCCTGCGGCCTCCAGCGCCGCCAGCTGACCCCGCGTGACCGGGTGGGGCGTGGCGAAAACCATCAGCGCAGGCCCGGAGAGCGCAGATCCCGAGCGTTCAGGCGACCACGTCGCCGCGCCGCCGCCGGGCGCAAGCGCGGCCATCGCGGCGGCGAGGCCTGCGGCGCCGACCAGCAGCGTGGGGCGCGCGGCGCCGTGCGCGGCGGCCTCGGCGATCAGCGCAAGGTCGGCGTCGGTTTCGGCGTCGCAGACATGCACCCCGGCGCCGAAGCCCTGCGGCGGCGCCGCGCCCGCCGCCCACAGCCGCACGGGCTCATGCGGCGCAAGCCGCGCCAACCCATCCGGCGCAAGCCGCGCCAGCGGCGGGTCGAGCGCCGTCCAGCCCTCCCCCTCGCGCCGCCACTGCCGCCCGTCGCGGGTGATGCGGCCCTGCGCGGGGAACGCGGGCGCGATCACGATGCGCGCCGGGGCGAGCGCGGCGGCGGCGGCGGCGATGTCGATGGCGGGGGCGCCGCGCAGCACGCTGTCGATCTTGCAGAACGCCAGCGCGTCCGGCGACAGATGCGCAGCCGCCGCGGCGGCGGCCCGCGCGCGCGCGGCGTTGGAGCTGCGGTCGCGATTGCCGGTGTTGATCGCCAGCCCGCCGCGCCAGCCGACCGGCGCCGTGGCGGGCGACAGCGCCACCCGCACCGGGCCGCCGAACGGGCCGCCGACCGGGCCGCCGTGCGCGAAGGCCGCCGCCGTGTCGAGCGCGCCGGTCAGATCGTCGGCGATCAGCCGGATCATGGCGCGGCGGCGCCGCCCGGCGTGGCGAGCGTCACCGTCAGCCCCGCCGACTGCGCCATCGCCCGCGCGGCGGCGTCGAGACGCGCGTCGGTGATCAGCGCGGCGAAGGCGTTCAGCGGCGCGACGGTGCGAAAGGCGGGCGCGCGGAACTTGGTGGCGTCGGCCAGCAGCAGACTGCGCCGCGCGTTGCGCAGGATCACGGCCTTGGTCTCCGCCAGCTCGACCGAGGTTTCCGTCACCAGCCCGCCGCTGATCGCGTGGGCGCCCATCAGCGCCAGGTCGGCGTGGATGCCGCGCAGGAACTCAAGCCCCGGCGCGCCGAGCAGCGAGTAGGAACCCTGCCGCAGCACGCCGCCCGGCACGATCAGCGTCACGCCCGCGCTTTCCGACAGCGCCAGCGCGGTTTGCAGGTCGATGGTCACGGCGGTCAGCGCGACGCCGCGCGCCACCACCGCCCGCGCGGCGGCGCGCGCGGTGGTGCCGGTGTCGAACACCACGCATTGACCGGGCGCCACCTCGGCGGCGGCGGCTTCGCCGATGGCGATCTTTTCGGCGGTCGAGAGCCGCTCCGCCTCCGCCGCGTCAGGTTCGAAAGCGGCGAGGCGGCGCTCCGGCGCCATCACGCCGCCCGGCATCCGCGCCAGCGCGCCTTGCGCCGCCAGCATGTCGATGTCGCGGCGCACGGTCGATTCCGACGCGCCGATGGCGTCGGCCAGCTGCGTGACGGTCGCCGCGCCGCTCTGGCGGACGTGACGCAGAATTCGGTCTCGGCGCATCGCGGGGATCATCGGCGAATCAGGCCACAGAGCGGCCCGCCGCGTCAACAGGCGCGACGCCGGCGGCTCAGCGCAGCCGTCCGATGGCGTAAGTCGGCGCGGCGCCGCCCTGCGCCTCAAGAAACGCCGCCAGCCGCGAAGGGTCGGGCGTCTCGGGGTCGTCGGAGATCGCGTCGGCGGCGATGCCGCCGGTCACGAACAGCGTGTCGATGCCCTGCGCCGCCGCGCCCGCGACATCGGTGGCGATGCCGTCGCCGACCGCCAGCACCCGATGCGGCCCCGGCCCGCGCAGGCGCGTCAGCACCTCGGCGCCGAGGGCATAGATCGGCGCGTGCGGCTTGCCGGAATAGGTGACGGCGCCGCCCGCCGCGCGATAGGCCTCGGCGATGGCGCCCGCGCAATACAGCCGCTCATGGCCGCGATCCACAATCACGTCGGGATTGGCGCACAGCATCGGCAGGTCGCGCGCGCGCCAGGCCCGGATCGCGGGGGCGTAGGTCTCGGGCGTCTCGACGCTGTCATCGACCAGACCGACGCAGATCACGCTTTCCGCCGCGTCGGGGCCGACGAGTTCCGCCTCCAGTCCGTCGAAGAAATCGAGGTCGCGCGGCGGGCCGACATATTCCACCCGCCGCCCGAACCGCCCCGCGCGCACCTCGTTGCGCGCGGCGTCGCCCGAGGACACGATGGCGTCCCGGCAATCCTCCGGCGCGCCCATGGCGGCGAGGTGGCGCGCCACCTGCGCGCCCGCGCGCGGGGCGTTGGTCATCAGGATCACGGCGCCGCCCCGGGCGCGGAACGCCCGCAGCGCCGCTATCGCCTC
>Ga0100383_1001876_pt1 | contig 13508 bp, 9 predicted proteins | sample CryGeymeta201507_FD_81565 | JGI IMG/M metagenome (GOLD analysis project Ga0100383, IMG submission 81565) | Groundwater microbial communities from Crystal Geyser aquifers in Utah, USA - Crystal Geyser metaG 2015-07 | ecosystem: Environmental > Aquatic > Deep subsurface > Groundwater | place: USA...
CACATTGTGTGCGCCGTGGTGTTACATTGTTGCCCTACAGTACAACACGATTTAATTTATGTTGTCCCTTCAACTCCATGTCACGTATCAACGGACACACCGCGCCTCTGGGGAGCGTGATCCGCTCTTCCTGGCGCTCTATTTGGACCGTTACTTTGAACGACATGTGACAATGCTCGTGCAACCCGATCAAAAGGGAACACAGATCGTCACCATCGGAGGTCTCTATCGCGGCAGCAGCAGTGCCCATTTCTCGCGCCACGGAAATAATGCAGGTGATGTCCACGAAAGTAGTACCCTCACCTTGCCGGCTGACGCCTCGCTATGCCTCCAGGCCTACACAACGGTGGCCAATCCAGAGGGTATTCTGTGTCGCCAGGAGGCCGGTGTGGGCACGTTGACCCTCGAACAAATACAACAGGCACACCAGGACAAGAGCATTATTGAGATTCCGCTGCGTGTCCACACCACGGCGAACAACCTCGTACGTGGGGTAGTGCGCATAAAAACCATTCGGCTTGATGCCCACAGGGCCGTTTTTAAGGGCCTTCCGCAGTCCTCGGACATTCTCGTGATGGCCGCCATGAAACAGGCCGCAAATACAGTAACCGTCGCAACTGTGAAAGAACATAACGATATAGAACATCCGTACGAGCAAGTACTTGTCGAAGCCTCATTAGCCGCGCCTACCACCACTGGTTTTGTGGCCGCCAGCGGAATCACCACCACTACGAGCACTACCACCACTACCACCACTCCCTCTCGTTTGACCAGGAAGAATATTGATACGGTCGCTTTAAGGATACGCTTTGCCGCACCACAGCCACACGAGAACTTAGCGTGCAATGTGGATGCTATTGGCGCTGAGATTGAGCGCTACATGGTCGCCTTCAGCGAGGAGCGCAACCACTATGCCAATGTCCACTCTGGTACGGCCCGCATTGCGTGTCCGTTGATGCCAGGAGAACTCACCGTCGCCAATACCCAGCTCGAGGTGCCGTTTGCAGTCTTTGTACTGCACGAGCGACCCCGCATCACCTCGCGATGGTGGCAGTCGCAGTGGCAGCTTCTCGCACGTCGCCGCAATTTTAAGGACGGACGTGCCATGGGCGAATGGCTCGAACGAGAGGCCAGCATCGGAGAACAAGCCGCCCTCGCCGTCACCTGGTGCACGCAGTTTGTGGAGACACTACCCTATGTGTCCGACATGATTGGCGACCGAGAGCCGGTCGAAATGTTTGGCGACATGTTCGCCATGCTCAGCGGGGACTGCGAGGATGGAGCCAGTGCCATTCTTATGGTAAGAGATGCGATGCGCCATGCTGGTGGTGAGCTCACACACACCGCAAGCAGTCCCGTCGAGGCCTCCATGCAGTCCAAGATGCAGCACATTGCACGTCAGTACGTTGATTTCTTGTGCATCGACGGCGTGACGGCAAGTCACGTGGCCGCCTCCAAAAACGGCGGTGGCTATGGTGCTCAACGGGAGTGCACGGCTGCACATGCCGCTCTCCATTGTCTGCCCCGCGACTATGTGGCGGCCTGTATTGGCCGCTGGTCATCCGAGCACACCAGTTTGGCACGCATACGCGTTGACGAGCGCTTTGCGGACGGCTGTCTTCCCGTGCTTGTCGGAGAAGGCACGGGCGTGATCGATGCTGGCACGGAGCAGGACCCTGTGCCCGAGGCGCGCCAGCAGTTCTTCCAGCACCAGATCATTGGTTGTCTCAAGAAGCAGATGTTCGGCGTGCCGGGTGCCGAGAGCGATTTCTACAAAGTCGTCCTGTTTGGGGCCACCAATCTCTTTTTTGACAGCCATCGCAGAGCCACCTTCCATTTCACGACACGCACTGCTCCTCATGGTGCGCGCATGGAACAGGGCATACACGGCAATGGCGTCCATTATACACAACTCATGGCCCGAAGCGCCGATGTCGTCCTCGTGCCCTATGGTGGCCAGAAGAAGGAGTTTAGTGAGGTCCAGGCACGCATCCTACGCAGCGTGGCCAAGAACCGCATTCCACCACCACCATTCACCACGATGGACGAGGTGGCCGCCGTCAATGCATCCTACGGGACGCGCACACGACAGATCTGTAGCAACATCGAGCACCGCATGCAGATCTGGTGCCAGCGCATCAATCGACGCCTGGCCGCGCAAAACCGCGTCGGCGAGAACGGAACCAACAGCAGCAGCGGTACTACAATTGTGCCCGTGAACATCTTCCCGTATGCCGGTCAAGTTGGCCAGGACGCTTTTATGGAGGCGCTTGAAGGTGCTGTGATGGCGTCTGCACGCAACGCCTCTCTAGTACATGTGGATTTCAACATGGAGGCACACCATCCGTGTATGCAAACAGTGCGCATCGGTCTTCATTGTCGCCACATGTCATATGCACCATCGGAATCGCACATTGGTGTCAAACTCAAGGGCAATGAAAGCGCCAAAGAAAACGAGAAAGAGAAGCTGGAGAAGAAGACCATTCCGAGCGCAGTTCGTCTGAAACCGGCAAAGACTGCAAAACGGGAGAGTCGAGAATGCACACTAAACGTCAAGTCCTTCCGATCTATTATCTACAATGGCGATAAAGCGCTCGAACTGCAGCCTGATCTGAACGGCAGCACCCCTAAGCTCTCGTTGCACTACTGGCCAAATGTAGTGCCTGGAGCGACTCGGTTACTCACCACCCTACTGGGTCTTCGTTTTGTACCACTCGTGCAACGTATTCAGGGTCTGCGTGGGTGTCGCGTTAAGAAGACTCCCAATTTCTACTACTGGGTGTCCGATAATCAACGTGCCTTTTATGGGTTTACTAAGAATCAGTGTCTGGCACTGGAGCCGCATCCTTTTAGTGCGGTGCCTGGCCTTACCGCATTACGGGAGCGTGTCGAGGCGTTTGCAGGTCTGCCAGAGGGCTACTATAATGCAGTTCTCATCAACTATTACCCAAGCAAGGAAGCCACTTTGTCTGCACACAGTGATGACGACCCATGGCTGTACGACAGCAATGATGCACGAGAGGCCCAAATTGCAACTATTGCCTCCGTCTCCTTGGGTGCCCAGCGTCTCTTTCGATTTGTGCCCAAAAAATCGCTGCCCCTCCTTCTCAATCAGCCTGGCATGCGAGACTGTGGCGCACCGAGTACCGATGACCTCAAGAAGCCAGGCATTCGTCTCGAGAATGGCAGCCTAGTGATGATGGAGGGTGAGACGCAGCGCTATTGGCAACACGAAATCCCCGCAGTCGGAGATACTGGAATGGGTGGACGCGTCAACCTCACGTTTCGGCGCATATTCACCGACCGTTTTGCCGTGCAGTACCGCGGTTACTTGTCGCAGGCACAGGTGCGTGAGACGTTTGGGCATTCCTTGTTAACGGATGGAGACCTCGCCCGTCTCTCACTAGACCGTCTTCGTAGTCTCTTGCGGCCACAGTATGCGACCTATAGTGGTCAAGACGGCCAGACCGAGACAATCGACCTGCATGCCCTTGAGGAGAGGAACAGCCTCACACCCCTGCCACAACAGTAGCGAGAAAAAAGGGGGTAGGATCTGGGTGGGGAAAGAATAGCAATGTACGCTTGCATAGTAGGCAGAATATTTACTCGTTCGTTCTCTCAAAAATTGACTTTGAATTTTCTCTCTCTCTCGTGTTTATCATTTTTTCTATCAAAATAACGAGAACATGACGCTAATATCAACACCAGTACCAATTATTATCAACGTCTTGGCTGTGGCAATATTAGCTCTCTTGCTGTATCACCACATCCAACTTTATGCCATGGACTATCAACTGAACAATGGTGCATGTGCGGTCCCTCCGACCCATGACGAAGGCTATGCACGCGTGTCGAAGTTTATACAAGAGAGGGTGCTTGCTAATGCAGGTAGGTATCAATGCGAGGATGATGATACGCGTGCCCATGTTTGTCTCGGCTTTCGGTTGCATGAGAAGTTCCATTCAAACGATCCATTCGATTTAAACACTGGGTATTGGCAAGTTGATGAGGAAACCGGAGAAGCGACTTTACTTAGTCCGACATCTCTGGAGGAACAGTTATTCTCGATTACGATTACCAATGCAAACGGAGGTGCCATCGGGTTGCACGGAGGCAAGAAAGCGCCCAGATATCCAATCCACGCCTTTGCACACAAGACCAAGAATGGAAGCACCCTGGGCGGTGCCATTGCGGTAGAAGATCGATTTGTTATTATCGATACGCTCGGTAAGCCTCACAATTTAACAGTGACGCCAGATGGTGAGTGGTTTGCAGACACTACTTGTTTCGCGGGTTGCAATCACTAAGGGTGTGGATGGTGTTTAAAATCAATAAAATCCTCCCGTTTTTTTTGACATGAAATCAAGATGGCTATTTTTTGTTTAGTGATATGAATTAACTAGAAATATGTGTATATTGTGGAGGGAGAGGAAGAAATGAAGGGAGGGTGGGTGGGTGGGGGAGGGGAAGGTGGGAGGGAGCGAGGGGAAAGGAGGGTGAGAGGAAGGTCTAATACGTAAAGATCTCAGCCGTATTCTGCATGATCTTCAAAAATTCGGCAGGCAGCGGACACGCAAAGACGAGCTCGTGGTAGTGGATACTGAGATCAATCATGCTGAGACCATGCGTAGCTTGCCAGAGGGCATCACAGTACATCAGGGAGTGGTTGAAGACCTGCATACGCCCCATTCTCATCGTACACTGTTGGTCTTCGATAGAAAGGGAGTTGTTGTCCTTGTTTGTGGCTTCTTGTACTTGGTCATGTGGCCAGCACTGTACGATTTCCCATTGCACTCGATACGGATCGTTGTCATTATCGTTGTTGCTGGCGCTTTCCTCATCACTCTCGTCCTTGAGCACAAGGATCCCATTGATGTCATAGAGGGTGGAGCACGAACCATCATGCGTGTTGTCTTTGTGAGACTGCGACAAATATCCTTCGTTAAAGGATGGCTTGCCACGACGATGACGTTGATGTTTCACAAAATGCCACTCATTGTTGTCTTCATTCTTATCCTTATTCTTCTTATCATCATTATCCTTGGGTTTTTTGTTACCGGTACTCTGGTCCTTTCCTGAGTTTGCTGTGATACAAACGTCTGAGTGCACACGATGCTTGTCGTAGACAAAGATCGAGCCAAGACATGGTAGAACAGATTGGCCTGCTGGCGTCGGATTTTCGAGTGCATGGCGCACATCGTAGATATGCGTGATGCCAAGAAAGTCCAGCCAATAGAGACAGTCGGCACCAAAAAGATGAAAGACAACCTCGCGATCCAGAGGACGTGTTGGTAATTTACGTGTCGAAAGAGGCGCTGGGACCTCTATCTGCTCCCAGATGTTGCATGCAACCTTGGGTTGGGGAAATGAGAAGGATTGAGATGTTTTGGTGCGGGTTTTAGGATTGTTGTCGTTCTTATTATTATTGCTGGTGCTGCTGTTATTCTTCTTCTTATGGTGCGTCTTTTTGGGTTTCTCTTTGATTGTGATTGTCCTTGGTGTTTTTGCTGATGTTGATGCTGCTGCTTTTGCTGTTGTTGGCATTGCGACACCGTGACGATAGTAGTGAGCGGCAGTCATACCACTTTGGATGCCAGCGTGCATATGCACTTGAGGTATGGGCGCGCTCTTGTGATATGTCTGGTGTGGTGATGCGTACCAGTAAAAGGGATGTGGTGACATGTTCGGATGGGACAAGGAGTACATGCTGTTGATTATGGTAGCAGTGATCGTGAAATTCGTTATGTACACGTAGGCATAGACGTTGTGATTTCTTAAATGGGGGGGGAGGGAGAGAGATCATACTTGTCTTCACAAACAGAAGAAGGTACAAATCGAAATTTCTAAGGACTTTTCTGTTTCGCGATTCTGCGTACTACTATTCCATGATTTTCGTCTCTCATTCTTTCTTGTTCCATTCTATCTTTTTTTGTTTGACGGCTCACTATGGAGGCCGTTAACAGAACTCGAATGGAACCCAAGGCCGACCCAAACGAAATTCTTTGGAATATCGAACAAGCTCTCGACCACATCTATGGTGCTAATGCATGGCACCATCAACCTGTGATCAAGCGCGAATTCCATTCGATGCAAGGAAAATTTCACACCGAAGCAACTCGCTGGGCTAAAGCCAACGAACGCTCTGCTGGTGGACGAGCAGTGACTATTCCTTACAAAGGTACTTCATATTTTTTCAGCCATCATCCTCATCATCCGGAAAAAACAAGCGTACCTCCGATCGTGCAGTGATGCCCTGCAATCTAGCGGTTCCTTTCACACAAAGTCTGTTCGAACCGAAGATCCAAGGTTCACGGGCTGCTATAGAAGCATATCAGCAGTTTGTTGCCAATGTTATGGTCGTCCCAAACATTGTTGCTGTTATTTGCGCTATGCTGACTATTGTTGCGATTCTCTTTCCTTGTGAGCCTCCTTCGCGATGTAGCTGGTGTTGCTACTTTGATTTTGCTACTGCTGTTGGCATTGATATACGTTGGGCGTAGTACTGAGCGGGAGCCATACCATTTTGCATGCCAGCACCCGTATGCACGTGAGGTATGGGCATGTCTTTGTGGTAAGTCTGGTGTGGTCCTGTGTATTAGTAAAAAGGGATGTGTTGGCATGACTGCATGGCGCAAGGAATACATACCGTACTGATTGTGGGGGGTGAGGTGATGGTGGTGATCGTAATGGTGATAGTAATTTTGTCAATTTGCGTATATACGACGTCTACTGCAAAATCCATTGTAAATGAGTGGACCTGGACTTGCTCGTAATATGTGTGGGGGCATGTGTTAGCCCTTGTCTTTCCACATACACCATGTGTGGGCACATCATCATCACCGCCGCAGCCACCATTTGTGGATCGTTAGGTTCATTTCTGTCTGCGTGAGAACTATAACGTCCATTGCGACAAACAAAAAAGGCACAGCGGTCAGCATTTACCATCACCACGACTACCATCATTGCTGCTAGCCTATAATGAGTACCGCCACTGTACGCACCAATCGCCAGCTCGATCACCGCCCGACCCAACAGCCTCCCGCTCCAGCTGGAGCAGAGGACGAGCCTGCTGTTCCTGCGCGTCCAAATGAGAAGAAAAGAAAAAAAGAGAAAAAGAAAAAGGATCAGAATGACCAGCAACATCAGCAGCAGCAGCAGCAGCGCAAAAAACAGAAAAAACAGAAGCCGGAAACAAAACCGCAAGAGAAGAAGACTAAGACCGAAAAGAATGCCGTAACTTCTTCTGCCAGCATCAGTAGCAGCAGCAACAGTTCTCTCAACAACTCGCCCAAGAAGACTACAACCAAGAAGAAGAAGGAGGAGGAGAAGAGCAACGCACGTAAGGTCTTGACGCAAGTCGCCAGCGAACGTAATCTGGTACACAAGGACAACTATGAAATTTATACGTCACTCCTCGGCTACTGCACGCCCTACGACGGTCTCTATATGAGCCCCTATAAGGAGGCACGCAAAGCCCTCAAGATGCATCACATGTACCCGGCACGTGACCGTGCCACACATGAGTGGGTCTTCTTGATCTACCTCCGCAACGATGCGGCCTATCTCAAGCCAAGTAACACGGTGCTGCGTGCCGTCTTTACACGCGAACGAAAGGCCGAGTCCATGCCTGCAGACAATAAGGTGGAGGCTTTTCATACCGAAGAAGGAAGGACTGTACGTGTGCCCTACTGGCCATCCCTCTACTCCAAGTGGTGGAACAAGGACCGCACTCGCAGAAGGCAGACAACCGAAAGTAGCCATGAGACCAACGCAAAGACTGAAGGAGGTGCAGGCAAAGCAGAGGGGAAAGAGAAAGGAGATGCAGAAGGCAAAGACGGAGATACCATCCGAAAAAGCAAGGCCAAGAAACGCAAGATGGATACAGGAGAAGTCTCAAACGGATGCGAAAAGGAGCAGAGGGGGGAAGACCAGCGACCAAAAAAGCGTGCCCGTGTCAGTAGCACTCCCAAAAAGAGCACGTCGACCATCGAAGCGTTTGACACCTCCGCTATCAGCACGCTTCTCTTTGGGAGTAATAGCAGCAGCGAAGAAGAAGAAGAGATTGCGGCAGAAGAAGGCCAAGCCGATAAGGCAAGGACTGTCAAGAACAAGAAGAACAGCAACAGCAAGAACGAGAAGAATCGCAAGAACAAGAACAAGAAGACGGAGCCTGGCGTGCTTCACGATGCCATGCAACCCATCATATACGATCCTCTCATTCTCGACAGCGATGCCATTGCCGGTGCTCTCTTCTACAATAGCAGCAGCAACAGTAGCAGTGGTGACGAAAGTGAGACAACTAGCAAAATGGAGAAACCGATAAAGAAGAAGAATAAGAAGAAGAAAATGGGCCAGCTCCCATCTGCCGTCATCACGGACAAGGAGAAAAAGATTCAGCGTAAAAAGAAGAGCAAAACGAAGCTTTCAAAGTCACAAACAGCAGCAAGTTGCCGGGAGGCGGAAGAGCTTGCTTCGATGGACGAGGAGCTCGATGACATGGCACGCGGAAATGAGCGCAAGCCCGTCTTGCTCTGGCTTTTCCATGCCGCGCGCGAGGTGATACTAAGCGGACCTGAGGCTGTGCCGGCCCGTTACCGTGCATTCTTTGACTATCCGGAAGAACACTTCCTCAACAGTGCGGTCACCTACTCAGAGGCACTGGCTTCCCTACGCACCGTGCCCTCTCAAGTGAGCCATCTACACAGTATCCTTTTCCTCCTTGAACATGCCGACTGGGCAGACGAAGCCCTGATGGACGACCGTCTTGTTCCTATGAGCGTCTCCTCTTCCTCTTCCTCTTCCTCTTCCTCTTCCTCCTCCAATTCCGACGTTGATGAGGCTTCGTCTTCATCATCACATGGTCAAGAACAAGAAGAACAAAAAGAACAAAAAGATGATGATGATGAAGAAGAAGAAGAAGAAGAAAAAGAAGAAGAAGGAGAAGACTCGAGCAATTACGACGACCCCATGGAGATTGACGTGTCACCACGACTTTTTGTTGAAACACCACTAGAAAAGCCAACATCAAAAACAATTGCAACAGTGCCTCCGCCTCCAGAAGAGAGCTCTGAGGGTCTCAGCAGTGATAGTTCTGATTCCAGCAGCAGCCCCATTGGCAGCACCAGTGATGCCGCAAAGAATACGTAATACCAACTTGTTTACAAAATAAAATCATATCTGGCCACCACCATTATTATCACCATCACGTAACATCGTAATGCAGTTGGTAGCAAGTGTTTGTACGAGACAATGAAAACGCTATTGGTACAAGAAATATGTGACAGAAGGAAATCATTTCTTCACTGGCAAAGTATAGAAGTCCCCCCCGCCTGCGCTCAGGTCATCCCTGATTCTATCCTGACTTCTTCTCCGCCCCCCCCTCTCCTATCTGTATTGGAGCATTTCTCGTGTGACCACAATGACCAGTATACGAAATCCCTCCGATACACAATTGCCTATGGATGCAATCTTTGCACTGATGGCCAACGAAAAGGAACAACACGACAAACAAAAACTCAAAGAGCATGTCATGGAAGTTGCACGTCAAATTCGAAATCAAAAAGACCTGCCTGATGCATGCAGAAACACCTCGCAATTCCAAGCCAGGGAACATCATTGTAGTACTACGACATGCTCGCCACAGAACCTGGCCCAAACACGTGCGGACAGAGGTACGACAACATCGCCGTCACTGACCCACCATGGATCTCGCCAAGGTGCTGGGCTGGTGGACCGAGACGTGTTTGTGTGTCGTTTTGGTGCCGTGCACGTATGCTGTGGACAAACACGCCTCGAGGACTGCATTGAGGGCACCGTACCCTGTCGTTTCGAGAAGGTGGGCCAAGGATGCCAGGTGTGCATGTTGACGGGACGTGACTATGGCTCCGTTATCAACAACACCATCGTGGGGACGCCACGTGGCCACATTGTCGGCAAGCGTCGCAGTAACTTACGGGAACGTCTTCGTGCGGACCACTACACCAGCCAGGAACAAGCAGCCACCTCTCAAGCAGCAGCGTCGGGAGCCGCTGAGCTGAAACACTGGGCAGTGCCGGTGCCCCGTGAGGAAAACGCCATTTCACGCCAGCAATCCTCCCACTCACGTCTCACTGTCTTTTCTCCTGCTTCTCCTTCTCCTTCTCCTTCCCTATTTCCATTTTCCACTTTGTCTAAAAAACGACCTCGTCCGTCCAACGGGGGTGATACCACCACCACCACTTCTTCTTTTTCAGGTCGTGCTTTTTCTCGCCGCCCTGTCCCCACTTTTGCTCCCGAACCGGCACTCGCACTTGCATCTTCATCGCCACTGCGACCACCACCATCGCCATCATTATCATCGTCGCCACAACCATCAGCAGCTTTCCCATCGCCTTCTTTGCCGGCCGGAGGTGCACGCATCTCTATAAACAAACAATATGGCACGCGTCGTCCACTTTCGCGCCAGGCACGCCAACGCTTGCGACAGAAGACCCGTGAGCGACACAAACCAAAGCAGCCATGGGAGGTCGGAGAGGAACGCTGGAAGCGTTCCGAGGCACGAAATGTAAACGCCAAGCGAAGGGAAGCAGAAAGTATCCTGCGCGCTCTTCTCAAACCCTCGCGACACGCCAAGCTGATGCCAATGACACAGAGTCACCTCAAGACGCTAAAACAGGCGGCCAAGGCCATGTCACAGTACCGCCAGCACTGTGCCGAGACGCGACAACATGTCTCTTGTTATGAAGAACTCGTTCTCTTTCTCATCCACGGCGGACATAGTCTCATTGCGCCTGCTCCTATCTCGTCTGCACCGCCATCGTCATTGCCCATATCCATGTCATCTTCATCACCATCCTCCCTCTCCTGGTCGAGCAATGCTGGAATGAATGAGAAGCACAAACAAGACGAACTAAAACACGGGAAGAAAGAACTGAGTCCACGGGAGGCGGCATCGCAGCGACATTATGCGGATGAGTACAAAAAGAAAAAAGATGAGGAGGAGCGATATGTCATGATTCAGTACGCAACGAATATTGTCATGGCACATTGGCGGATGGTTGTGATGACGTTCGAAAATTCAATGGCACAGGTGACCATAGGAAAGTTCAGACAGCTCGTAATGGCCGTAATCTATCAAATGAGGCAGCCGGACGGGCTCGTCTGGTACGAGCGATGCATTATTCCCCACAGTGCCTATCTCAAACGTTGGCTGCCCGACGAATCACATCTGGATCGTTACGCAAGTCGGGCCCTGCCTGAGCTGACGCTACGGGACCTCGGCCGAGGTCGCCACATGCTTAATGTGGCACTCAAAACGTGGGATGCTCATGTGCCCTATGACGATTTGATTGCCGCCTTTACCGATCCCCGCCAGCACATCCCGCTCTCGACACAGAAACCATCCGATGCATCATGAACAATGATAATAGTGCTTATGACGGGGGGAAGAGGAAGAATATATTGTCGGGAGACAATGTGGTCCCTTACCTTTCCGCCGCCGCCCCTCCCCCACTACCGGCGCACACTGCCTCATTTTTGCATCTTGTCTCCCCCTATATAGTTGTATTTCTTGTTGCGTTTACTGTCACTTGTGGTCCTCTGTCTGTTTCTCTGCCGTCCAGCCCTCATTCCCAGTCCCAGGCCAAGCGCCTCCCCCCGCTCACCCTTTGCTTGGACTTGCTCTGAGTTGCTTGGGGGTTTTTTCGAATGAGTGCTTTTCCGCCCGGAAACACGCCACTTATTGTCCTACGCACGGGTGCGGTAGGCTACATTGAATTTGCCACCGTCGTCGTCTACGTGGCGGCTCTGATTGTTTATTACGCCGGTCCCTACCTGTATGCAGACTCGGACAGTTACAGCACCATTTTTAACGTTTTTTATATCTGGGCAGCACTCAAGCCCGTGCTTCCTGTCATGGCGGCGATCTACACGGCGCTGCAGGTGTACGTGTTGGGTCCCATTATTGCCTACCTCATAGTCGCGGGCATAATCGCGGTCGGCTCCCTGGCTCTTTTCATCACATTGATTGCCGACTTTGGACGATGCAATACGGTACTCCATCCTTCTCTCGCATGCAACGATCCGCTCTACTGCTGTGCGTTCTGGAATGAGACATCGGCCTGCGCTGGGTTCGGACCGTGTAACGGGACCAGCGTGGACAGTCCGGGCGACCTACAGATCGCCGAGAACCACCTGTGGCTCACGTGGTTTACGCTCGGTCTATTTGTTCTCGAGGTCCTGTTGGGCGTGCTTGCCTACCTCGTCTTCCAGCGACGTCTAATCAAGAAGCAGCAGGCCGACATACTCATTGAGGAGGCCATCCGAGACAAGTATGGTGCAGGTGCTGTGCCGCCTGGCGGCATCGATGCTGTGGCTACACCGGAGGGCGAGGCTGGTGAGGAGACGTTTGATGCAACGACACCCATCAACATGCGCATTGGAAGCTCGCTATCCTCACTAAACTCGCTCGGAACACCCCTGTCGGATGGCATGCGTATGCGCCACTACCGCGAACAGCATCGATTGCCCTATTGGCAAGCACGTGCGCATGCTACGTTTGACTGGCTTGACGACTGGCTTGACTGGGGCCGTTTCCAGCTCGAGCATCATGTCCACCAGAGTATTGGTGCAGCACTCGTGCGCCATGAGTACAGCGACACCATGGCTGCCCACTATGGTTGGCAACAGCAGTGGTACCAACAACAACAACAACAACAACAGCATCATCATTACAGGGACACACAAGGAGGCAGAGAAGAAACGCCGATAGACCCATCTAGACCTTATGCTTTGCATTCTGTTGCAGGTGCGTCCACCATGCATCACGCGACCTATTCCGCTTATCCTCCTGCTCCCTCGCTGTCACATGGCCCCACACCACTACATTCTGCGTCAATAGGAATAGCAAATGCAGCAGCGTCCCCATATGCACAGCATATGTCTTCCTCTCCCCCTTCTCATCCTAATCCCCATACGGATCTTCATCGTCCACTTCCTCCTTTTTCTCCTCCTCCGGTTTACATGACATCACCTCCTGGGCCAATGCTCGATGCACTTCGACACGTACAGTTTGAAGAACAGCAACAACAAGAACAACACCGCGCCAGACAACTGAACTTGCTTATTGAACACCATCAGCAACAAAATCAGCAAGAAAGCGAAGACTTTAGGAACGATCGTGACTGGCCCCAGTCACGCAATGAGCGTCAGACCATGGACATTAGTCGACGTCGGAGAAGATGAAAATCCGAATCGTGCAAGCAGACAGAGCGGAGAAAACAAAAAATGCTTCCCCGTTCCCAAATAGATCCGAGAAAAAGACGGATTAGTATTAAAAATGTAAAGAGACGACCATAAAATCGATTTAATTTTAGCATGTCTTTTGAGAGATAAGACCGTTGTGGGACAAAGCCAAGAATGATTGAGTATTTTAACGTGTTTTTTTTGAAAAAAAAGTGGCGGTAAAAACGAAAATTCCTGGAATTTTAGTTTCTGACAATCCCAAATATGGTAATTTTTCTGGAATTCCC
>Ga0100383_1001888_pt1 | contig 13399 bp, 10 predicted proteins | sample CryGeymeta201507_FD_81565 | JGI IMG/M metagenome (GOLD analysis project Ga0100383, IMG submission 81565) | Groundwater microbial communities from Crystal Geyser aquifers in Utah, USA - Crystal Geyser metaG 2015-07 | ecosystem: Environmental > Aquatic > Deep subsurface > Groundwater | place: USA...
GCAGGGCAGACTGAAGTCTGCATTCCGTTATTCGGATAGGCTCTAAGCACATCCAGCAAGACATTCACTCCCTTTAGAGTCCGCTCGGCCTGGTCATATTCTCCGGCGCGCAGGCTGTGGTCGACATTGACGAGCATTGCTTCGATCAGGCGATTGTCCATGCCCTCAGGATGGCGCAGGAAGTCGGCCACAATGCCGCGTTGACTCATCATCATATAATCTGGCAGCCAGGCAGTCATGAAATAAGCCGAAGGATCGAGGGCCTGTTGGTAGCGGCGGACAGTATCGTAGAACTCTACGCTCGAGCGCAAGTCGTCGCGCACGTCGACGGGCGCCGTCTGGCCTCTCAGGAATTCGAGATAGCTCCCCTCCAGCTCCGTAAACGCGATCCCAAAATGCGCCTGCAAAGCCGTATCAATAGCCTGCGAGTCGCGTCCATCCGGCGCGGCGTGGATGTCGCGGTAGAAGGCGTCGAACGCCTCCCACCCGTAGGCCTCGACCATGTAGCCCACCAGCGCAGCGGCTTCCAGGTAGCCGATTTCATGCTGTTGGGGATAGAATTCGTCGGCCAACGTGCGCAGCGGGATATACCAGTGCAGTTCGAGCAAGGCAGCGGCGCGCGGAATCAGCGGTTCAGGCTTGAAATGCCCGCCGCTCAAGTAGACTGCCAGCCCCTCTTGAAAGATCGTCGGGCGCAAATCGCCGCCTGCGAGCGTGTCGAACCAGTGCACGAACTCGTGGTGCAGCACCTGCGCGGTGGCATTACCGAGATAATCATTATCGAGATATGAAACGTAAATCGCATTGCCGGCGAATCCGCCGTTGCCCAACACGCGCGGCATGAAAACGAGCGGGATCTTCTCGCTCAAGCTCTCGTCCATTCGAGCGCTGAGGTCGGCAGCCTCTTCATCCGCCACCTGCGCCAGGGAAGCAATGTCCCGCTCGGCGGCCGTGCCAGTTATGTAATTGAGGATGCAGCAATCGCTGGTCAGCACCGCCCAATGCGCCCCCGGCTCCGGCGGCGGGACTCCGCTCTGCGGCTGCAAGGTGACAGTTTCCTGCCAGGTCAGACCGTCGGGGAGGAGGGTGAACGTCAGCGTTTCCGGACCAGGCTGGAGGTCGCGCGTGTCCCAGGCCCACCACAGGGTCGCCTCCGTCCGCCCGGCGACGCCGTAAGGGCCGAAGCCGGCGCGGCCCAGTTCCTTGTCACCCAAGCTGACTTGTACCTCGTGTCCCTCCGGTTTGAACCCAGACGGCATCATCACCTCGAAGCTGACCTGATCGCCGACGTACAGCCGGCCATCGGGATGCGTGATGAGGCTGAATTTCTCGGGCGGCGTAACGGGAGCGACGCAGGCGACGAGAAGGCAAGTAATCAGCAACCAGTGAACAGTAACCAGTCGGCGCATGGGCGCAATTATACCGGTTGTAATAATCGCCCGTAGGGTCTAAAATAAGAGCAGATAGAAATTTTCCTGGGAGAATTGCCATGAGTGATCCACAACCTGCCTCTTCCCCACGCTGGGGGGCAATGACCAAACTGGTGATCGCCCTGACCGTGATCGCCATCCTCGCCGCGCTGGTGCTGCGTTTCCATACGATCATCGTACCGGTGCTGATGGCCTTCGTGGTGGCTTACCTGTTGCACCCCGTGGCCTCTTTGATTAGCCGTAAGAAACCCCTCTCCTGGCGGATGGCGGTCAACCTCATCTACCTGCTCTTCATCATCATTTTGGCCGTTCTGCTGACGCTGGGCGGCGTGGGTCTCGTCCAGCAGATTCAAAGCCTGATCAGCACCGTCGAGAGCGCCATCACCAATCTGCCCACCTTCATCTCGAATCTCTCTGGGCAGATATACCATGTCGGGCCGTTCGTCCTGGATTTCTCGAAGATTGACTGGAATTCCATCGGCCAGCAAATCCTTTCTTACGTCCAGCCTGCCTTGGGCCGTTTGGGCAACCTGGTCGGGACGCTGGCAAGCAGCGCAGCCAGCACCTTCGGCTGGATGGCGTTCATCCTGATCGTTTCGTACTTCTTCCTGCTCGAAAGCGGCGGACTGCGCAGCGGCATCCTCAGGTTCGAAATCCCCGGTTATGAAGAGGATGTGCGCCGCTTGAGCAAGGAACTCAGCCGCATCTGGAACGCCTTCCTGCGCGGCCAGATCATCATTTTTGGCCTGTCAGCCGTTATTTACACGATCGTTTTGAGCATCCTCGGCGTGCACTACGCGATTGGATTGGCGCTGCTGGCAGGCTTCGCCAACTTCCTGCCCTACATTGGCCCGGCAATCACCTGGATCGTGCTCGGCCTGGTGACCTTCTTCCAGGCGGTCAAACCCTTTGGCCTCTCGCCGATTGCCTATACAGGCATCACCATCGTCCTCGCCCTGCTCATTGACCAGGTGATTGGCAACTTGGTCGCGCCGCGCATCATGGCGCAGACGCTGAAGGTCCATCCGGCCTTCGTGCTGATCGCGGCCATCGTCGCGGCCAACCTGCTCGGCATCCTGGGCGTCATCATCGCCGCGCCCCTCCTGGCAACGCTGAAACTGATCAGCCAATACACCATGCGGAAGATGCTGGATAAGAACCCCTGGCCGGAGGCTGAAGAAACGCCGCCGCCAGCCTCCCCATCCCTTTGGCCGCGCCTGCGCGCCTGGTGGCGGGCGCGGCGGCGGAAAAAGTGATACACACCAGCCCAAAAATCTGTATAATGGTAGCTAGGCGCTACCATAATGGAATCAAAGAAAACCCTACCCGAAGGAGGCTGAGATGGCAAAGACCGTTCCAGAACCCATGACCGAGAACCTGGCCGAAACCGAGAATTACCTCGTCTGGCAGGCCGAAGAACCGGATGGCGAGATCACCTACCACATCGAGTTGAACAACGTCACCCTGCACTTCTTCAAAGAAGAGTGGGACGAGTTCCGGGAATTGGTGCACAGCTTGTAAGACCTCGGCATGAAACGAAGGAATTCGATTACAGACGTACCCGGCCTGCGCGTGGGACATGCCCAGGACGACGAGGCGCTGACCGGCTGCACCGTCATCCTGTGCGAAAAAGGCGCGGTCGGCGGTGTGGATCAGCGCGGCGGCGCGCCCGGCACGCGCGAGACCGACCTGCTCGAACCGGTCAACGCGGTCGAGAAAGTCCACGCCGTGCTGCTGGCGGGCGGCTCGGCCTTCGGGCTGGACGCGGCCAGCGGTGTGATGCGCTACCTGGAGGAAAAGGGGATTGGATTCAACACCGGCGTGGCGCGCGTCCCCATTGTCCCCGCGGCGATTCTATATGACCTGGCCATCGGCCGCGCCGAGGTCCGCCCGGACCTGGAAATGGGCTACCGCGCCGCGGCTTCCGCCTCGGCTGAGGCGCCGGCGGAGGGCAACGCCGGCGCGGGGACGGGGGCGACGGTCGGCAAGATTTTCGGCATGAAACAGGCGATGAAATCCGGCCTGGGCACGGCCAGCATGGAAATTGGCGGCGGGATCATCGTCGGCGCCATCGTGGCGGTCAATGCCTTTGGGGACGTGGTTGACCCGCAGACGGGCAGAATCCTGGCTGGAGCACGGACGACTAAACTTGGTCCCGTTCGACTTGGCTCAACGGATTATTTTGCGGATACGCTGGCGGTGATGAAAACGCTGGCTGGCCGCGCCATTATGAAACTGGCGATGAGCCGTAACACCGTTATCGGCGTGGTGGCGACCAACGCCAAATTCACCAAAAGCGAAGCGACCAAAATGGCGCAGATGGCTCAAGATGGGCTGGCGCGCGCCATCCGCCCGGCGCACACCATGCTGGATGGCGATACGATATTTGCCATGGCCACCGGTCAAAAGAAAGCGGATGTATCTATTGTAGGGGCGTATGCGGCAGAGGTGCTGGCGCAAGCCATTGTGAGGGCGGTAAAAGCGGCCAAACCAGCCGGCGGGCTGCCCTCAGCAAGTGATCGGTAACAGCACTTACCGCAGTTTGTAGGAACAAAAATCGGAGTCTTTCGACTCCGATCCCTACTCCAATATCCAATCTGCAAGATGATTTTTGATTCGCTTCAATCGTTCGCTTGAAATCTTTCCAACTTCACCAAGCAGAAGTTCACCTTCGATAACTGCCAATCGTCCAACACGGATGACACTTTCGAGTTTCAAGCCGCTTTGAGCAAAATCAGAATCGCTTTCTTGAACAATTTCATCAAAATTCGGCACATAATGCCTGATTCGCGATGAAATCATGCAGGTAAGCCAGTCTTCATATTCGCCTGGGAGTTTACCAAGCAAAAGCGCAGGGCGTAATTTACCCTCGGTTAAATCCGTTTGTGGAAAGCGGAAAAGAACGATATCCCCTGCACGGCTCATGAGTATTTGACCTTCAAATCGGCAATGGTGTAAAGTTCAGGTTCGTCTTCCATGCCGCGCATTGCTGATGTGAGTGAGAGCCGCAACCATTCTTTATCTTCACGCTCCGCTTTGGCAAGGAGGAACTCTAAATAATCAAGCACTTCCTCCTGAAATGACAAGGGAAGTTTGTTGATGTATTCCTGAATTCTTTCGCTGAGCACCATAATCAGGTTCTCCTTGCTCAAATTATACACCCTAAAAACCTGCTGTGTCGGGGGCTCCTGACCCCGACACACGACCGACCAAAGGTCTCCTCCCCGGGTTGGGTAGACCTGCGGTCAAATCCTCGGAGGGAACGCACCCTGCGGGTGTGCTCCGCGAGGAGTCTTTCGCCGAGGCAGGGGTGCTGCCTGTCAGGAGACTAGGCTACAGAAAGCCGTGAGTCAAAAAAGAGCAGCCTCCTCGCACAGGCTGCTCTTTTCACTGATCACTGATAACCGATCACTGATCACTTCCTCCGTTTCCGCCCCTTCAACTCGTCCCGCAAGATCAGGCTGAGCACGATACTGACCGCGCTGACGATCAGCGCGCCCAAGAAGGCGTTCCACCAAAACGGGTCGGCGATGGTAAGGGAAATCCCGATGAAGTTGCCCACCCAGGCGGTCACGGCGAAGAGCAGGGTGTTGATGACCAGGGCGAACAAGCCCAAGGTCAGGATAATGAGCGGACAGGTCAGCAGCTTGAGCAGGGGACGTAACAGGGCATTGACCAGCCCGAAAACGAGCGCTAGCAGCACCACGCCAACCCAGTTGCCTGCGTAGACAAGGCCGGGCAGGATGGCGATGGCAGCCCAAAGCGCCACCGCATTGATCCCCCAGCGTATGATAAATCTCATTTCAGCCTCCTTCGTTGTGCCTGAAAGACCCTAAAGGTTTCCTTTGCAATCAAACGTGCATTTCAAGCAGGATTTTCCAGCAAGATTTATACCTGGTTTGCCAAAAAAACCTTTAGGGTCTGAGAGAAGTCTTCGATCTCGCTATAGTGATTTACGAGATTCGGGGAGCGGGGTTTCATCCGCCTGCATCCAGATCAGCGTGCGGATTGGCTTGAAGCCCGCCGCCAGGATCGCTTCTTGAGCCTGGCCGGCTGGCAGCTCCAAGGTGAGATTTTTCTGCCAGGAGAGGGTATGCCGGGCGTGCAGCAGCAGGGCAGCCAGCGCACCTTCTCCGCCTTCGAGCGGAGCAGCCGCCCAGAGCCGGTCAGCGTGCCCCATAAATGGCTGCCAGGCCAACACACCCTGCAACTGGCCGCCATCCACGCGGGCAGCCCACTGGCGCGTCTCGTACTCCAGGAAAAAGCGATAGAGGGAAGGCCCCAGACCGGGGCGCAACGACAGCCACGGGATCGGGTGGTACCAGGCCAGCATATTGGGATAGAGCTGCTGCATCCAGGCCTCCTGCTGCGGCCAGTCGCGCGCCTGGCGCGATGTGATCGTGATCCCCGCGCCAAGCGGGCCGAGGCTGCGGTCAGGAGCCGCCTGCCACAGCGTGCGCCGGACGCGTTCGCGGAATCCCAGGCTGGCGTACAGCGCCGCCGCGCCCGGATTGTCGTCGCGGACGTGCAACCAGGTGGTTTGCGCGCCTCGTTGACGGGCATGCTGCACGGCCTCCAGGGTCAGTGCGCGACCGATCCCCTTGCGGCGGCAATCGGGGCGGACGGCAACGTTGGCGATCAAATAGATCTTTCTCCCTTCGCGCTTGAAAGGCACCAGGCTGACGTTCCCGACCACTTCACGGTTCTCCTCCCAAACGTAACCTGAAAGCGGCATCGAGACCGTATCTATGGCGTTCGCTGCCCAACGCAAGAAATAGCTGTCATTTCCAGCGCGCCGCATTTGTTGGATGTAACGGTGACCCTCGGTATCCAAAGTGCCCGCGAAACAGCTCTCGACCAGGTCTGCTACCCGCGGCAGGTCGGTCAGGATGTTGAGCGGGCGCAGTTGCGGGACTTTGGCAAGGATAGAGGCAGTAATGGCGACCATGCGTTTTATTGATTCCAGGCTATGTAAGCTTCATAAACGTGCTTCTGCGTGGCCCAGGTAATGATGCCTTGTTCCTGAAGTATTTGCGTCTGCTCGAAGAAATAGCGCAGGACAGCCTCGTTTTCCGGAATATAAAAGTTGGCGGGGATATAGACGATTACTTTGGCGATGCGGCTGCGGTCGCGGTTCAGGTCAATTTCCCGGATCTTTGCCGCCAGGGCATCCACGTCCGCGTTGGTCAGCACGCATTCGGGATGGCATTGTTCGTAGCCAACTTCGCCGATACCTTCGGTCATACCGGAGAGGATTCCCAGTGCGCCGGGCGAGACCACGATGACTGGATTTTCGTCGGCGGCGAAATCCTGGGCATTGGCAACCCCGAAGGGATAGATGCGCTGGTACAGGTCGACGGGAGCGCTATCGTGGTAGCCGACCGTGCGGATGTAATCGTCCGTCCAGGTGCTGTCGGGGCGGTTCTCCAGCGGCATCGAGAGATAGTGCATCCCGACAATGCCATCCAGGTATTTGAACCCGGCCATGCTGGCCGCCTGCGCCCAATCGTTGACCCCGCCGCCGCCGGAACAACCCAGGTTGTTTTCCGCGCCGACCAACGCGTCCACCAGGGCCTTGTTCTCGGCAAAGAATTGCGCATATTGTTCCACCGGCATCAACTCGCTCTGGAAGCCGAAGTCACAGTGTGTACCGACGCCAAAGCCCCGGTCGCGCGCCTCGGCCATGATATTTAGATTCCAAATTGTGTTGGCCCGGGCGAAGGGTTTCTCGCTCTCGATGGTCAGGAGGGCGTTGTACTCCTCGGCCAGATCCATGCCGTAGCGCAACTCCTCAACGTGACGGAGGAAGACAGCTTGGTCCCGGTCATCGGTGAAATTGCCTTCCATGTGGGTCATGGTGGTCAGGTAGAGCGGCGCGTCGCCTTGATGGACAGGAGCCGGCTGCGAGGTCCCGGCCGGAGACGAGGGGCAGTCCGCTGGACAGTTCTGGGCATCTTCCGGCCCGGAGCAGACGCCATCGCCGCAAGGACCGGTGGACTCGCCCGGAGCGGGGGCCTGTGTCGCGCCGCTGCCTCCCGGCAAGTTGCAAGCGGAGACGAAGAAAATAAATAGGAGAAGGATGAGAAAGCTTATTTTCATATTGTTTCCTTTCTCGATTGCATTTCCTAATTATAGCCTTTCCTGACTTGCAATTCTAAAGCAAAAGGGTAGAATCAAGGCCGTTATGACGTTGCCTGAACCACAAATCATACAATCTTCTAATGCTTTTTTGCCGTTCTGTGGATAAGCCTTTGTTATAATCGCCAACGTTGGACAACGAACAATTTGTCCTCCCGAAAGGATTCCGCCTATGATGCGATTCGACCGCTTTACCGAACGCGCCCAGGAGGCCGCCCAGCGCGCCGCCGAGATCATCCAGCGTTACGGACATAACCAGATTGATACCGAGCACATCCTGCTGGCGCTCATCGAGCAGCCCGGTGGGGTGATCCCCCAGATTCTGCAAAATCTAAATATCAACACCAATCAACTCTCCGAGCGCTTGGATCAAACCCTGCGCATGAGCCCCAAAGCCAACATCTTCGGCGGCGGCGGGGCGGGGCAGATCTTCATCACCCCGCGCGTCAAGCGCATCATTGACCTGGCGAACGAAGAGGCCAACCGCCTGAAGGATGAGTATATCTCGACCGAACACATCTTCCTGGCGATTTTGAGCGAGCGCAACACACCTGCCGCCCGCATCCTCGAAGGCGTCGGCCTGACCCGCGAGCGGGTCTACGAGGCCATCCAGCAATTGCGCGGCGGACAGCGCGTCACCGACCCCCATGCCGAGGCGCGTTACCGCACGCTGGAGAAATACTCGCATGACCTGACCAAACTGGCGCGTGAGGGCAAACTCGACCCGGTCATCGGCCGCGACACCGAGATTATGCGCCTCATCCAGATCCTCTCCCGGCGCACCAAGAACAACCCGGTGCTGATCGGCGAAGCCGGCGTGGGCAAGACCGCCATCGTCGAGGGCCTGGCGCAGAAAATCGCTACCAACGATATACCTGAGATATTGAGTGGCAAACGCGTGGTTGCCCTCGACCTGGGGGCGATGATCGCCGGTTCGCGCTTCCGCGGCGATTTCGAGGAGCGGCTGAAATCCGCCATCGAGGAGGTGCAGCGCTCCTCGGGCGAGGTCATCCTGATGATTGACGAGCTGCACACCGTGATCGGCGCGGGGGCGGCGCAGGGCGCCATGGATGCCAGCAACATGCTCAAGCCCGCCCTGGCGCGCGGCGAGCTGCAGTGCATCGGCGCCACCACGCTGGACGAATACCATAAATACATAGAAAAAGACGCCGCACTGGAACGCCGCTTCGCACCGGTCTATGTGGAAGAACCGAGCGTGGACGACACCATCAAAATGCTCCAAGGCTTGCGCGACCGCTATGAGGCGCATCATAAGGTGCATTTCTCGGACGAAGCCCTGGTGGCAGCCGCCAGGCTGGCGGATCGCTACGTTACCGACCGTCACCTGCCGGATAAAGCCATTGACCTGATGGACGAGTCGGCTGCCAAACTGCGCGTGGCACTCTATTCTCTGCCCAGTGACCTGAAAACCATAAAGAGCGAAATTGACCGTCTACAAGCCGAGGAGGACGCCGCCTCGAACGCCCGCGATTACCAACGCGCCGCCGAGATCAAGGTCAACCGCCTGCGCACGGATGAAGAATTCCGCACCAAGCGCGACAAATGGGAAGCCGAACACAAACTCGACGAAGTGGTGGATGTCAACGACATCGCGGAAGTCGTCCACATGTGGACCGGGATTCCGGTCACGCAAATGATGGAGACCGAGTCGCAGAAGCTGCTGCACATGGAAGAGCGTCTGCACGAGCGCATCATCGGCCAGGACGAGGCCATCCATGCCATCTCGGATGCCATCCGCCGCGCCCGCTCCGGCTTGAAGGATCCATCCCGGCCGATAGGTTCGTTTATTTTCATCGGCCCGTCGGGGGTCGGCAAGACCGAGATGGCCAAGGCGCTGGCCTGGTTCATGTTCGACGACGAGGAGGCCCTGGTGCAGATTGACATGTCCGAATACCGGGAGCAGCACACCGTCTCGCGGCTGTTCGGCGCGCCGCCCGGTTATGTCGGCTACGAGGAAGGCGGTCAACTGACCGAGGCCGTGCGCCGCAGACCTTACCGGATCATCCTCTTCGATGAGATCGAAAAGGCACATCCGGAGGTCTGGAATGCCTTGCTTCAAATTCTGGATGCTGGCCGCATGACCGACGGCCAAGGCAACGTGGTGGACTTCCGCAACACGGTGCTGATCATGACCTCCAACCTGGGCACCGAATACGTGCGTAAGGGCGGCACGCTGGGCTTTCTCCAACCCACCGAGACGGATGAGGATCGCGAGGCGCACGCCAAGATCGAGAAGGCGCTCAAAAGCAACTTCCGGCCTGAGTTCCTCAACCGCATTGACGAGATCATCATGTTCTCGCCGCTGTCGCTCGACCAGATGGAAAAGATCGTTGACTTGCAGATGAGTGAAATCCAGGAACGCCTGAACGAGTTCGGCGTCAAAGTCGAGCTGTCCGGGCCTGCCCGTAAGTGGTTGGCCAAGACCGGCTACGACCCGGCCTTTGGCGCACGCCCATTGCAGCGCGCCTTGCAGAAATACGTGGAAAGCCCGCTCTCGGTCAAGCTGCTGGGCGGGGAAATCCCCAACGGCGCGACCGTGCTCGTGGAAGCCAAATCCGATGAAAGCGGTTTGGATTTCAAAACCAAAGCGGCCAGGAAATAACCATTTGATCTGTTTTACCTGTTTTTAGAGCACGGCCCTGGTTCATGCCCCAGGGACGAGAATATTATGACACAAAGCGGAGCAGATTTCAAGTGGTTTTAAAAAAACATTAGCCTAATGAGCAAGGACGATTAGGCTAATGTTTGGGAAGGATTAGGCTAATGGTTAACAAGGATTAGGCTAACGGTTTGCTCACTTGCCGGGGCGGTTGGACCCTGACGCGACTTTGCCCCGAACCAAGTTGAGAAAATCGCGCCGCTTACCCGCGGGGCATAGCCCCGGTCAAGTGCAGCTTGGGTTGGGCGGCACTCGGTTTCAATTTAGTATGCCCACGCATTCTGCTTAAACAGTTCAATCTCTTCAGGTTGTACCACTTCTTCAGTATCAGACACCGATCCCACAACGATCTTTGATACTCTTAGCGCTTTCTTCAGATCATTGCTTGAGATCCATCCATTTTCCCACAGATCTGGGGTTTCCCCATTCACGATTTTACAAATTGGCTCATTGCTATCGAACTGTATACTAACCGCTCTCGGTTGCGTCACACGTTGCAACCATATTTCGAGGTAGCCGTTATAAGGTACACGTTCCATCTTTTTGCGCACCTTCATCCAAAGTCGAGACTTTTCTTCAGGTGAGGCGAGTGAGATGAGGTGACTCAGGATACCGGCAACAGCCGGAAAAGTGGCTGGGGAAACGAACCCAATGTCTGCCGCAATTGCAACTTGCACTTCAAGATCGTCGGGGCATTCGGTTTGCTTCGAAATCATGGTGTGAAACTCGCCAACCAGGCGCCGGAGCGCCCCACTATTCGGAAAGCGCTGCCCAAACGAATGTAGTCTCAGAAGTTGTTTCTGAATCGTCTTTGCATTTGCATCCCCTAAGTCTTGCAAGTCAATGCCTGCCAGCTTGTCCGGCTTTATTGCCCCCTCAACGACATTCCTGTTTAAGAGTGTCTTCGATACTCCTAGCCTCATCCCGACCGGTCGCAATTTATCGCTGATTACTTTCAATATCTCTTCAGCCCGATCATCGCTATTTGAAAATATTCTGTAATCGTCACGGTATCTGAGAATGCGAAAGTCGGTTGGTTCACCAAGCGCGGAGTTAATCTGTTCATCAACATATCCAAGAACGATCTCTGCCACGAAGTCCATCAAGACAGAACCCTGAGAGATGCCATTGGTTTGCCCATACCGACCCGCTTGGATGTGTGAATCGATCCTGTTTCCTAGCAGAGATTTTTCCCTTTTTTTCTCCTTCCCTTCTTTCAAGCCATGAAGCGCCCAGGAAATGCTATGTGTGTATAGAGACCCATAACAGTCTGTCACATCCGTATGGAGAATGTGACTAAACTCCAAAGAGTAGATTAAAGACCGTTGCTCGACACTTCGCCACCAACTCCTGATCTGTGTTGCCACATCTGTCTGATTGTCGAGGGACATCACAGGAGCACTGCAGCAGTCAACAGCGCCAGCTTCGAACTCTGAGAATCGCTTCTTAATATGCATCCAGTTATCGGGATCACATATGGCATTTACCAAGGAAATATAGATTGCTGGGTGAATCAGCTCCAATGGTCGCCAAGCAAACTTGCCGTCCTTATTTGCTAAGAAATTGTAGTTTACATCTGGAAAATCGTTTGGATCCGCTGATTTAAATGCAGTATAGCTCCCCCCATTTAGCACCGCCGCGACATCGGTCAGAATCGGCTCAAAGCTGATGTAACTCGGAATATCTGCGTTGAAATAGCTACTCCCCTTAAGGAAATGCTTTCTTGCTTCTTCGTTTGAAAGATCAATTAATTTCTTCATATGCTCAACTCGGGCTTTTGATTTGTGAATCGCGACGCGGACTGTTCATTCAGCGCAAGAGTGATATTATCTTTTCAATGCTGAATGCCGCCTAACGGCACGCGCTTCAGCCGCAGCGCCGGAGCGAGCGAAGCGAGCGGAGGCGCTGTCGGCTGCAAGCGCTTGTTAGGCGGGCTTACAATTCCAAGGCCGTTCATAACAGGTAGAATGCAGACCGAATGCTCGGCACAACCCCATACTCGGTGATCCACTAATGGGTACACGGTGTCGCAAACGGCGTGCCGTCGTGGTAGATATTTGCCCAAGCATAAACTGGCCAGAAAGTGACATCAAATGCAAGAGCCAAAGGAGCCCAAAACACTTCAGGTTCAACAAACTCGCCGCGAGCCATCTGCGCTTCCCTACAGGCCGCTAACGCACTTTTCCACTCGAAGTGAAATCCAAGACCAATCCCAAGATAGACGAGAATAAGTACCAAGAGAATAAGCAAGAGCCTGGAAGCAATCTTGCGAAAGTGAGAACTGCGTGTCACCATTTTTGTGCTCCTGTCAAGCCCGCCTAACGGCTTGCGTAACCAGCCAGGGCGGGTTTGCCCATAACCTTGTTGATAAAGTCACCTGGCTTGCTCGCGGCGCTGACCTTCCAGGGCGATAGCCCTGGTCTGGTTGACGCGGTGTTGGGCGGCCCATATCTCAATTGATTTGACCCTAATCTGTTATGTGGTCAACACCGAGCAAGAAAACATCTTGGCATGTGGGGCACAAGACTGTGTGCTGAGTTGACGATAGATCGCTTTCAAGCACTTCTCGCGGGGTATCGCTGGGAACGTATCGCAATAGAACTCGAAGCACTTGATCCCTGGATTCGCCCTTGTGTTGGAAAGCTTCTTGGACACAGCTGTTACAGAAGTAAGCCACGCATTTTGGGCATACCGCACCATGCGCCCAATCTGGGAGAACAATGAGTGCAGTTCCGCCTGATGCAAGCTTTTTCTGCTTCGCGATATTCTTTCGTATGTCGTTTTCAATGTCCGTCAAACTCAGTTTATTCATTGATGCGCAATTTCTACATGGGACAATGCCGTTGTATTGTCGCATGGTTTGACGAAATGCTTTGAATAGCGGCCCATATATTGATGGATCCTCCTTGTACTGAATATCTGTTGGTGCCCGTTTCTTGAGCCAGTTCATAAAGTCCTCCTGTGCCAAACTCTGAATAAGTGGAATGGCGCCCAACTATTAATTATCTCGACTCTCCAACTTATCTTGCACGACTCTCTATCTTATAAGATTAGGGTTTCAACATCAACAAAGTTTGTCCGAAATTTTACCATCAAACGCCGTAAAGGGGCTGTCCAAAAAGTAACTGGCAGCCCTTCACTTTTTTAAAGA
>Ga0100383_1001927_pt1 | contig 13223 bp, 10 predicted proteins | sample CryGeymeta201507_FD_81565 | JGI IMG/M metagenome (GOLD analysis project Ga0100383, IMG submission 81565) | Groundwater microbial communities from Crystal Geyser aquifers in Utah, USA - Crystal Geyser metaG 2015-07 | ecosystem: Environmental > Aquatic > Deep subsurface > Groundwater | place: USA...
ATTCCGACCAACCTTGCTTCAACGGCAAACGGTGCTTACACCGCAGTAGATGCTGCGCAAAGTGTAGTTATTACCGGAAAAGGCGTTGTAAAAAATTCAGCCGGAAAAGCATATTGGGGAGTTACTACAGTTACGCCAAGTGCAATTACTACGGCGGTACCAACGCTGCATTAATTTTTTTATTTTCTCTTAAAAGGATTGAGTGATCAATCCTTTTTTTATTTTAAGTATGTGAATTTATGGGACAGCAACAATTATTACTTGTTCTTGTTGGGGTGATAATAGTTGGGTTGTCTATTGTTCTTGTTGTAAAATTATTTGATGTTAATTCGCTTGAAGCAAATAGAGACGCTCTTTACATTGATACCCTAAATTTAGCCGCTAATGCTCAACACTACTAGCAACTCCCAAGAATGTTAAGCGGCGGAGGCGGATCCTTTGTTGGATATACTCTCCCGACAGAATTAGCGGAAAATGGGAACGGAACTTATTCGGTTTCAAACATTACGGCAAGTACAATTACTATCCTTAGAGTGGGAATTGAGCAAGACCCGGAAGGCAGAGTTTATCATGTAACTACTACCGTAACACCAACTACGGTTCAATCAACTACTTCAGCGCTTGAGTAAAAAATCAAACTACGATATTAAAAAAGATTTTATTAATGTAATTTTTATTTGGTATATTTCAGATAAATAATGCTTTTAATATTAACTGGCAAAAACTTTTATGGTAGAATATAGATTTGCGGCAATCAACAGCGCTGGAAAACCTATAACCGGTGCAATTACTGCCGATTCGGTTAGGGAAGTAAAGCAAAAAATTAAAAATCTTGCCGAGAAGAACCAACTAAAAATACAGTCTATTGAAAAAAAGACTACCTTCCTTTATAAAGCAAAAAAGGGAAATGATAAACCTATTAAAGGCTCTCAAAAAGCGTTCAATAAAGATGAGGTGGTTGATGCCTTAACCAGACTTAATTACGAAGTTATTTCGGTAAATAAAGTCCTCTTAGATTTTAACCCCAAACCGCCTACGTTAGACATTGTAAATTTTGTAAAGATCAGCGCGGAACTTCTCGATCAAAAACTTCCGTATGGAGAAATTCTTACTCTGCTTATAAATGACACACAAAACAAAACCCTCCGGGAAGCCTTAAAAGATATCAATGCCGAATTAAAAAAAGGAACCGACAGTCAAGCAGTTTTTATGCGGTATCAGTCCGTCTTCGGGAAGTTTACCTCTTATATGCTTGGTCTCGCTTCTAAGAGCGGTAATATGACGGAAATATATAAAGCGACGGCAAAATTTCTTGAACGTCAACAAGAATTTAAGAAGAGTTTAAAGAGCGCTTTGATTAGTCCTTTTGTAACTGTCTTTGTTTTACTCTTGGCGGTGCTCTATTACGTGGGCTACATTTTCCCTGAAACCGCAAATTTATTTTTAAGATTTGGAATTACGTTACCCCCGATGACTGCTTTCACACTTGATTTTAGTAATTTTTTAAAAGCGAACATATTGGTAATTTTAGCAATATTTTTTATTCCCCTTCTTTCGTTTCTCTATTATATCAAGACAAAACCGGGAAAAATGTTTCTTGACGGGATGTTGTTAAAAATTCCAGTAGTCGGCAATTTAATTCATAAAACGATTATTGAAGTTTTCTGCCGTGTATTTTATACGCTTTACAGCGGTTCGGCAGAAAGCATCGAACCAATAAGAATAGCTGCTGAAGCAAGCGGGAACACCTATTTCGAAAATAAAATTAAAAGCGTCGCTATCCCACTGATGATAAAAAAAGGCGTAGGGATAACCGATGCATTTACACAAACCGGAGTTTTTACTGACACAGCCCTTTCTAGATTTCACTCCGGCGAAGAGACCGGGACAATTAAGAATACAGCGCTTCAGCTGGCAAACTACTATGAAAGCGAAACAGTCTATAAATTAAAAAACATCATCGAATTAATTCAAGTTATCATCTCAATGGTAATTATGATAGTGATGATTATGTTGACTTTAGTTTCAGCCGAAACAGCAACAGTTAAACCCAAAATGCCTGGAATGTAGCTTTATGGACGCTAATTTAGAACTCACGGATAAAGTCGGCTATATTCTCTTTAAAAAAGGGATTATTGACACAACAGTTCTTGAACAAGCTCTTACCATGAAAGCTAACGATACAAGCAAGATAAAAAAGAATTTAGCCCAGATACTTGTTCAAGAATTCAAATATGATCACGATGTAATTTTTAAAGAAGTAGCTAACCTTTATGCATTTAGAGAGGTTGAAGCTACACCGGATGTGCTTACCCCACAGCGATTTGAATTTATTAAGCAGACGATGCTCGCCGCCGGCGAAACAATGAAGCAGCTTATGCTTCAAGTTAAAGTAATTCCCTTTATGTATGACGAACGCCAGAAGGATAAATTGCTCCTTGCATCCATTGATCCCACGGAAAGAAATATCCCCAAAATTGCTTTCGGGCTTAACGCAAAAAAATATGAAGTGATGTTTATTAGAGAACGCGACTTTGATAAGCTTGTGGAAAAGCTCTTCCCCCCGGAAAATGAATTCTTAAAAAACCTTGAAGATATGCCCTCCGATTTCGAAATGGATGAACAGAAAGAACAATCGGAAGACGAAGCTGAGATTGAAGCTGAAATAAATAAAAGCGCGTTAATCAATTTAATTGAAGCTGCTTTAGTTGAGGGAACTCGTAAGGGGGTCAGCGATATCCACATTGTTCCTACAGACGCTAAAACGACATCTATCATGTTCCGGATTGACGGAAATTTACAAGTTTGGCACACGCAAGAGAATACTTCTCCCGAAGCAGTACTCGCTGTAGTAAAAGACCGATCGCGCGGGATGGATAGGTTTGAAAGAGAAAAAGCGCAAGACGGTTTTATTCAGCGTGAGATTGATGGACAGATTATTCGTTTTAGAGTTTCTATTTTGCCGATGGTTGGAACGGAACTTAAAAATAAATTTGAAAGCGTCGTTATAAGAATTCTTGATGATAGAAAAGTTGTGAAGGATTTAAAACTGCTGGGACTTACCGGCTACGCAAACGATGCTTTTGAAAAAGCGATCCGCCAGCCGCAGGGGATGGTTATTCTTACCGGACCTACCGGAAGCGGAAAATCAACCACTCTAGTTGCTGCTTTGTACCAAGTGATTGACCCAACGGTTAATGTGCTAACCGTTGAAGACCCGGTTGAATATGTTATTTCGGGAGCCCGTCAATTGAAGATTGGCGTAAAAATGAATTTTGAGCAGGCAATACGTTCTATCCTGCGCCACGATCCGGATATTGTGCTTGTTGGTGAAATGCGCGATAAAGAAACTGCCGAAGTTGCCATCAAGCTTGCAAATACAGGGCACTTAACTTTTTCAACACTGCATACTAATGATGCGCCGAGCGCGGTTGCCGGTTTGTACAAAATGGGGATTGAACCTTTCTTAATTGCCTACGCCATCAATATAATTGTTGCTCAACGCTTGATCCGGAGGCTTTGCACAAACTGCAAACAAAAAATAGTAAATCTTGATGAAGTTTTAATGAAATCTATCGGGCTTGATTTGAACGAGTGGAAGAATTATACTATCTATGAAGCTAAAGGATGCGAAAAATGTTCTGGCACCGGATACAAAGGAAGAGTCGCCATCCATGAAGCTCTTTACTTTACGAAGGAATTGAAACAAATTATTCTCCGATCTGGGGAATCGGTTGATGAAGAAAAAATCCGCGCCCAGGCGAAAAAAGACGGGACACTTAATTTGCGCGAATGCGGTATAGACAAGGTGAAACAAGGGCTCACTTCTTTTGAAGAAGTTATTTCCGGGACAATGGAAGAATAAGTTATGATTGATGATATAAAAAAGATTTTATCAAAATTTCTCATCAACGTGCCTGCAATGCTTAGCGGACAAGACCGCGTAAGTTATTTCGTGGAAAAATTTTCTCAGTTTACAAACGATGAGAGAATTTTAATGCAGAAATTCATTGTTAAAGTGTTAACATTAATGATAGAGCGTGAAGCTTCCGACATTGAGTTCGGCGGCACCGGGAGCGATGGCTATACCTGGATGAGAATTTTTGGGAAGAAAGAAAGAGTTATTGATCTCCCAAAGTTTACGTTAGATGAGTCGGCGCTCTTGATCTTAAGTATGCTGAATGAAAATCAACGGCGTTATTTAATGGTTACCAAAAGTATAGATTTTAGTTATACTTTTGTTTATGAACGCAAAATGGAAAATGTAAGATTTAGAGCCACCTGTTATTTCGATTTAGATCATGTTGCTTTGAATATGCGCGCAATTGCTTCTCAAGCCCGCACTTTTGAGTCTTATGATTTTCATCCTTCTTTAATAAAAGTATTAAGCCATCAATATTTTAAATATGGTTTAACGCTTGTAACCGGAATTACCGGGTCGGGTAAATCTGCAACACTTGATGCAATTATTGATTATCACAACAAACTCGATGCTACCCATATTATTATCATCTCTTCCCCGATCGAGTATGTACATAAATCGAACAAATCAATCGTTAAGCATCGCGAAGTTGGAAAAGATGTTTTAAGTTTTAAAGAAGGCGTTACTCAAGCCTTGAGGCAGGACCCTGACATTATCGTCATTGGTGAAATGAGAGATCCTGATACTATTATGGCTGCTCTTGAAGTTGCCGATACCGGTCATAAAGTTTTTTCAACGCTGCATACTTCTTCGGCAGTTGAATCTATTGATCGAATTGTAGCAGAAGTTCATTCATCCGAACAAGAACGTGTACGCAACCGGTTGGCGGATGTATTAACTTCTATTATTTCGCAAAAGCTTGTAACCACCGTTAATGGGAAACTGATTCTTGCTAAAGAAGTTTTAATTGTTAACGCCAATGTTAGAGCGGCAATTAAAAACAATAACACGAGTGAAATTTATATGATGATCAATCAAGGTGGACAATTCGGAATGAACACTTTGGAACAAGATTTAAAGCGGTTATATTTGATGAAGAAAATTAGTTTAGATTCAGCAATGGCATTTGCTAATAACAAAACCAGGATGCAGCAAATTCTTTCGGCATAAACCGTTTAATTGAATATTTATTTTTTATCGGTCTTCACTAAAAAGGTGTTTTAATGAAAAAGTGTTTTGCAGCAGGCGTAAAAACAAAGTTAAAAAATTCATGTTTGGGTTTTTAGAGTGAACTCAATAATAAATAACTTTTTGTTTACTTTAAAAGTCATATTCATCAAAACAAAAAAATCAACAATAATCAATAATAAATTATAAATCATTGAAACCGCTTGTATGCTTATATTGTGAAGGCTCCGACTCAAAAATTATTGTGGTAACGAAGGAGAATGATCAAGTAAAAATTCTCCGCGCCGCTTCAGTAGATGTATTGGGGTCACAGCAGTCCGCTAGCGAAATTGGCGCTGAATCTGTTCAAATGATTGCAGAAGAATCCGGGATCCAAATTGATGCTGGGGGCGGGGCAAATTTAAATATGCAGGGGTTTACTACCGGCGGAGTCTTTGAAAGTTTAGTAAACGCAGAAATGCGCGGGATTAAATTACATAAATGCGAATTTATTCCAGTACTAACAGAACCCTCCATTTTTTATCAAACAATACCTAAAAGAATTACCGGGGCGCAGACGAAAACCGATACTTTAAAAAGTACGGTAATACAATCCGACCGCCCCTTTGACCGAAGTAATGTGGGTTTAACAAGTTTAGCTGATGGAAATTCCCTTGCATCATTTTTAGCTCAGGATGTCCCTTGCTTTAAGATGATCAGTGGGCTGGCGAAGTATAACGGAAAAAGGGTTTACAGGTTAACTTCGGTAAAATCGGCAGAACTTTCGCTTGCTTATTATGTTGCCAAAAAGAAAAAATTTTTTCCAGACGATTATTCTCTCATTGTTTACATCGGTAAAGAATACAGCAAACTGATTTTTTTACAAGGGAGAAAATTAAAACACATCGGCGCTACACTTGACTTAGGGACGGCTAACCTTCATACGTATGATGTTTATTTTTCTAAGATCTTGCTTGAAATGGAAAACGGCGGAATCCCGAACTTAGACAACATTGTAGTTTGTGGCGAAGATGATTCCGAAAATTTGATTCTCTCGTTTTATGGTACTTTTCCCGAAGCAAATGTTAGCAAACTTGATTTTGATAACGTTGATGTTTCTGCGCTAAACGAAGATGCCCGCACAAAAATATCCTCCTTCACGGTTCCTTTTGCCGCGGCAATTGAATTTCTGGATGAACTTTCAAAAGAAACTAAAGGGATTAATCTTTTACCGGCATATATTAAAGAAGACCAAAAGGTCTTTCAGTTTGGATGGCATGGCTACCTTGTTTTACCCCTGCTTTTCTTTGCGGCGTTTTTCATCACAACAAATATTTTGAACGAACAAATCGAAATAAATAAAGTAGCAAGCGAAATTCAGTTTCAAACCATTCTAAAACGGCAAAACCTTTCCACCTTGATGGAGATAGAGAATTTAACTGCACGGATCAATAACTTTGATCAGACACAAGCCATCCTTGATTCAGCGGCGAGCGGTACGGGAATTTGGAACAAACTTCTTTTTAATCTCTCTGACTTTGTCGGGAAGAAAAAATCTTTTTGGGTGCGAAACATCATTCTTCCGGATAGCGCAGTTGTTACAATAGATGGGCATTCTATCAACAGAAAAGTACTCACTGAATTTGCCACCGGGCTACAGACCTCTATATTACAAAATATTACTTATGAGCCAATCCGTGAGAAAGATGCATTTCGTTTTGTTCTAACCATAAAAAAAGCAGAACTGTTGAGAGCGCTGCATGAATAGAAAAACAAAAAACACTCTTGCTCTTTTAGGAGTTCTTATTCTCCTTGTGGCTTTGGGCTTAGGGTATATCTATGTCTTTCAAAAACCGTCCTTGAAAACTAAAACTGCGGAGTTGACCTCTCTCAAAGCGCTTAGCTATGACCCTAATGAACTGAACAAACAGTTAAAAGAAAAAATGAGAAAAGCATTGAAGCTGGACTCTATTCTTTCAGCAAGAAAATTTAATATTCCAAAAGACCTCTCGTCTTTAAAATTTTATGATTTTCTTAATCAACTCAGCACACGGTTATCTGAAAAGGCAAAATTTAATATCGAATACGTGGGGCAGAAAACAGATAAAGAATTTCTTTTTTTCGATTTCCGTGTAAGCGGGTATGGAAGTTATAACGACCTGTATCAATTGATTTATGGAATTGAAGAAAGTAAAGAACTTAAAAAAATAACTAAACTAAATTTAAGCAATTACATTCTTGCTCCCGAAAATGAAGAACCGGAATTTTTAATCAATTATACTATGAATGTCGCTGTTTATTTTTCTGCTAATGATAGATACGCTACCTCAACATATTCCGAAAATAATTTGAGAGCGCCCAGAGTATATGATATTTTTTATCCCCTTATCCGGACAGAAATACCACCGAACATTCGAAGTTTGCTTGATGTTCAAGGAGCCAAATTGCTTGCCTTGGTTCCGGATGGCGCTTTTCTTGCCGACGTTCGTGGAAATTCATTCTTACTTATCGAGGGGGATGAAGTTTATCTTGGTTACTTAACCACCATTGATTATAAATGGAAAAAAGTTACTTTTGTTCTCAACAAAGGGGGCGTTGTTGAGACCGTAGTTTTAAGTTTAGATAGATCTTTAAAAAAATGAAACCAGAGATTTCTATGAAAACATTAATTTTTATTTTTGCCTTTGCACTAAGTCAATTTACTTTTGCGCAAGATCCTTTCGAGCGGGATTTGAGAGGATACACCTCTCCCGATGAACTTGTTACCCTTTCTACAAATCTTCCTTTTTCTAGCGCTATCGAATTACTCAGCAAGGTAAGTGAACTTAAATCCGGAAGAAAAATTGTTTCTACTGTTCAGAGAGCGGATCCAATCGGGGTAGAAATAACCAATATACAATATGAAAAAGCATTGCTTATTATTGTGCAATATGCAGATTTGCTTCTGGAAAAAAAGGAAGATGTTTTCATTATAAAAAGGAAGCCGGATCCATCGGCAAAAGGAGAGGAAGAGGTTTTTGTAGACGCCAATACACGAGAAGTTAAAATCTCCGCAGTCTTTTTTGAAATGGATACTCAAGCATTAAGGCAACGGGGAATCAACTGGCAATTTCTTCTTAGTAAAAAAGGATTGGACATTGGTACGGGAATTACAACAACCGGACCTGCCAATACATCAGGCGCTGCATCATCGGCAGGAGTTTCCAGCGATGCGATGATTTCAAGCACAAATTCGTTTTCTGCCGGTAGTTTTTTCGGAGAAGCAGTATCACTGTTCAGATTTATCGAAAGCGAAAACCTCGGTGAAGTTATTGCCAGCCCCAACATTACCGTCCGCGATAAAAATGAAGGAAGGATTCAAGTCGGTTCCGATTTTTCAATTAAACAAAAAGATTTTGCCGGAAATGTGATAGATGTTTTTTTCTCAACCGGTTCAATCATTACCGTAACCCCAAGAATTTATAATGATCAAGGGATTGATTATGTACTGCTGAAATTAGAAGTTGAACGCAGCACAGGATTTCCTTCCGCTTTAACAACTGAAATTCAAAAAACAAAAGCCACAACTCAAGTTCTGATGCTTAATGGTGAGGAAACGGTTATCGGCGGGTTATTTTCAAATGAGCAAAAAACAGAGCGCATCGGAATTCCTTTCTTAAAAGATCTTCCCTGGTGGGTTTTAGGGCTTCGTTATTTGACAGGAAGTGATAATGTTACGGTCACAAAAAAAGAATTGGTTATTGTTGTTAAGGTTGACTTAGTCCCCACTTTAAAAGAACGCCTCGCTTTTCCGAATGGAGAAAACGTAATTAAACAAGAAATGGAGAACTATAAAAACAAAGTGAAATACTACCAGTTCGATTCAGAAACAAAAGAAAAGTAGGAGAGTCATGGAAGCGATCTTAATTGTTGATGACGATCTCAACCTTTGCAAGGTTTTAGCTGAGGAGTTATCTGAAATAGGATATTCAACTACCTATGTTACATCGGCAGATGCAGCCTTAGCATATATACAGAAAGAGTCTATTGATTTAATGCTGCTCGATTTAAAAATGCCTGAAAAAGATGGATTCGATGTTTTAAGAGAACTCAAAGTTAAAAATGTTCTTTTTAAAGTGATCGTTTTAACCGCCTATGCCGATGTTGTGAGCGCGATGGAAGCAGCCCGCATGGGAGCGACAGATTTTATTTCAAAACCTTATGATTTCGACGAATTGATTATTACAATTCGAAAAGTTTTGCAAAAAGATTCTTGATTGCTTCATTGAATGAAAATCAATTACCGTATCATATTAATTAATATTGTTATTGTAGCGGTGATCATTGTAGCTTCCGGTTCCGCCTTTTACAGCATTATGTATAACGTGCTTACCGCCCAACAATCCAAACAGCTCCTTACTTCAACAAACGATTTTGCTTTTTTACTTCACGGCGTTTCAAAAGAAGTTGATGACGCGTTTACTCTTTTTCTAAATAAGTATGAGCTAAAACCTTTCTCGAAAGAAGCTATTTCCATCTATAAAAATCTTGATTTTGTAGCAAAATTAAACCCCGATTCTTCTTTCAATGAAGAGGCAATTGCACTCAACAAAGGAATCATCCCGCCAAGGGGGAGTGGTAAGCTCTCCACTTTTTTGAGGTTCAACCCGCTGGTTATTTTTAACATCTATGAAACCAAAAAAGGGGAGACATATCTTTACGGTAAGGCTATTTCGCAAAATTTCTTAAATGAATTATCAGGAAAAATCCGGGCTGAAATAGCTATTTATCTTAACAATAACATCGCAGCTTATTCTAACGAAACTATTAATCAGCAGTATTTTTTTAATATTGCTGCGGCAAGTAACAATCTCGCTTTCAAAAATAATTATGATATTTTTACTCAGGAAACGGAGAACTCCTACTTTCTTGCTACTGTCTATAGAATGAAAGAGCCTTTTTTAACAACCAGCAAAATCGGCGCTATTATTTTTACTACACTCAATGAAACACAGAATCTTAAAACAAACCTAAAAAACATTCTGCTGATTTTAGGGTTTGCAGGACTTTCCCTTTCGGTAATCTTAACGATCTTATTAACGGGCAGCATCAGAAGGCAAATTCATTCGTTAACGGAAGCTACTGAAATTACAAAAACCGGAAATTTCTCAAACCGGATGCTGGTTGAAAGCAAAGACGAGCTCGGTTCACTTGCAGTTGCTTTTAATAAAATGCTTGATGAGCTTGAACGAAAGGAAAATGCTCAGGTTGAGTATTCGGACTTCATAACGATGATCAATCAAAATCCCTCGCTAAAGGATATTGCAGAGGCTTCTCTAAAAAAAATAATCCGTATCACTCAATTCAATGTTGGTGCAATTTATTCTGTTATTGATGAAAACATCACTCAAGTCAGTTCCTATGGTGTTGATGAAAAGCAATTTGTATTAAGAGGAAAATCGGAATTATTCAAACCTTTGCTCAAGAAATCAGAAACAGTTGAAATTATATTTAAAGAAGAGCCGCCGGTCATTTCGTCCGGATTAGTTCAGATTAATCTGAAGTATCTTCTGCTTCTTCCCATAGTATTCAATAAAAAAACTATTGGTATCCTCGAGCTCGGTTCAGTAAATAACCCATCGGCAGCGGCAAAAGAGTACCTTGAATTGATAAAGGAACAACTTGCAATCGGATTAACAAACGCAATTGCTTTTGTGCAAATGGAAAATTTGGTTGCAGAGTTAAAACGATTGAATGATAATTACCAAAAACAGAATGAGCAAATAAAATCGCAAAATGAAAGATTAGTAGAACTCCACACAGCTCTTTCGCAAAAAGCAAAAGAACTTGAAATTCAGAAGCAAAGAGCCGAAGAACTAACACAGCTGAAATCTCAGTTTCTGGCGACCATGTCGCACGAGCTGCGCACCCCAATGAACGCCATTCTGGGATTAACTGAATTAGTCTTAGAAGATAAATCCATTTCTTCTAAAAATGGTGAGCGGCTTTCGGTTGTATTGCGCAGCGGCAAGCGGCTGTTAAATATGATTAATGATATTCTTGATCTCTCCAAAATTGAATCAGGTAAGATGGAAATAAAATTTGAGAATTTTATTCTTGATGATCTGCTCGATGAACTCAATGCTTCGTTTTCAAACCTTGCAAGAGAAAAGGCTATCGAACTTCGTATAATCAGTAATGCTCAAGAGAAACTCTATCTAACTACAGACCGCACAAAACTTTTGCAAATATTAATCAATCTTGTCGGCAACGCAATAAAATTTACCGCCGAAGGGTTCGTTGAGATACGTGTTTCTTTGCTGAAAAACAATCTTTTAAAAATTGAAGTCGAAGATAACGGCATAGGTATTTCTTCTGAACACCAAAATTTTATTTTTGAAGAATTCCGCCAGGCGGATGCCTCAACGACAAGGAAATACGGCGGCACGGGGCTTGGACTTTCAATATGTAAAAAATTTGCGGAAATGCTCAAAGGAAACATTTCGGTAAAAAGTGAGTTAAATAAAGGCTCAATCTTTTCTGTTGTTTTGCCTGTTGAAGTTGTTCATCTATTTCAAAATAAACAATTGGATGAGACCATCGTAAAAAAATTTAATGATCCCGAACATAAACCTGTTCTTCTTCTGGAGCATCAGCAAAATATTCAACAAACAATAGCGAATTACATTAACGGCAAAGGCTATGATACGATACCTGCAGAAAGCCCTGACCACTGTTTAGCGCTTGCACAGAGAACGCTTCCCCTGGTTATTCTCTTAGATGCTTCTTTTCCGGCGTTAAATTTCTGGAAATTCGTTTATGACCTTCAAGCAGACCCTGCCATTAAAAATATCCCCTTAGTATTTTATTCAATAAACGAAGGGAAAAAGAGAGGATTTGCTTTTTCACCTATTCAGATTCTTCCCAAACCCGTATCTCCACCGGAAATTGTGCTGGCGATAAAACATATAAGAGAAATCATTCACAAGGAAGAACCAACGTTCGCATTACTCGGTGATCAAAAGAGTTTAAGTATTTTCTCTGCGGTAGATTTGAAAATTCAGCTTCACAATGAAGTAGAAAATTTTGGTTTTGAAGAAGATGTAATATTTGTTGATCCTTTTTATAAAAATGGGGAGGCATTAATAAAATGTACTGACATGTTTCTTTCGTCGGAAGGATTTCAAAAATTACTTTTCTTTCTGCTTCCTGAAAATCTTACAGAAGAAGAATTTGTTCATGGACAGAGCATCCTAGCAGGGTTAGCAGTTACTTCAAAAGCAAGTACGTACGATGTGCTGAAAATAATTCGCAATGCTTTTTATTTTCTTGAACAAGGAACGCAAAAAGCTCTTCTCTCTTTTGAGGAAGAAAAAATTGAGCGCGTGAGTATTGCTCAACATGATAAAGAAAAAATCTATGATGAAAATTCTGTCGGAAATGTTTTAATTGTTGATGACGATCCCGACAGCCTTTTTACCTTAAATGAAATTGTACAGAAATGTAATTGTGTTACAGTCCTGGCGAAAAATGGGAAGGAATGTTTGGAGATCCTTGAGAAACAGATACCCGATGTTATTCTGCTGGACATTATGATGCCGGTTATGGACGGGTTCCAAACCTTACGAGCAATAAGAGAAAAACCGGAGCTTAAAGATATTCCGGTTATAGCTGTTACTGCGAAAGCTATGATCGAAGACCGGGAAATAATTCTAAAACAAGGATTTGATAGTTATATCACAAAACCCATCAATTCGGGCGTTCTGGCTTTTCGATTAACGAAAGCATTAGCGGAGAAACGAACAGCAAAGCATGAAAAAGATCTTAGTAATAGATGACCAACCGGAAAACATTTTTTATTTACAAGACAGACTCCAAAAAGAAGGTTTTGCGGTTATTTCCGCGAACGGCGGAAGAACTGGTATTGAAGCCGCATTAACTCAATTACCCGACTTAATCCTTCTCGATATTATGATGCCGGAGATTAGCGGGCTTGAAGTCTGCCGTTTTTTGGTAAATGATTCGCGCACTTCTCGTATCCCGATTATTTTGGTTACCGCAAAAATCTCAGCCGAAGATATGCGCGAGGGGTTGCAGGCAGGGGCTGTTGACTATATCAAGAAACCGATAAACAAAATTGAATTGCTTGCGAGAG
>Ga0100383_1001958_pt1 | contig 13071 bp, 10 predicted proteins | sample CryGeymeta201507_FD_81565 | JGI IMG/M metagenome (GOLD analysis project Ga0100383, IMG submission 81565) | Groundwater microbial communities from Crystal Geyser aquifers in Utah, USA - Crystal Geyser metaG 2015-07 | ecosystem: Environmental > Aquatic > Deep subsurface > Groundwater | place: USA...
AGGCGTCAAACCAGCCGCGCGTATGACCCATGGCAATCAATTGCGAAGTTTCAGCATGGAGGAGCCCGTCGGCAATCTCGACCACGGCAATATCCGCTTCGGCGCCGGCAAGGTGGGCGAGCAGGCCTTGCGTTATCTGGCCAAGCTCCCCCGAAGCGACCCCGAAGGTGGAGGCATGGCCCGCATCGGTGAAGTCGGCCGCCGCAATCGCGCCCGCATCGCGCATCGACCACAAATCGCCGCCTGATCCGGTGCCGGTCAATTTGGCGGCGCCGACCCGGAAGCCCGCACGGGTCAGCCCGTGGACGAGTCCTGCGACCGTGGTAGTCTTGCCGGCATTCATTGAACTGCCGACCACCGCAATTACTCGCGCCGGACGCAGTCGTGTTGGGATAACGCGGACAAATTCGGCCAGGTTGATTGCCCGTCCGTCGGCCCGCGTCAGAACGCCAACCACTTCGATTTGCGTAGCCGGCTTTACTCCGGCGTGGCGCGCCATGGCGCGTGCCGCGACCCCGCCGCCTGCCACTAGATGGCACGGGCCAAGGTCTTCAGGCACGTAAGCCTCGAACTGATCAGGCGCATAACGGTTGCCGTAAGCGACGATGATTTCGTCCCCGACATACAGATCGCCGCGCCGGCCATGCACATTTTCGATGCGGCGATGCTGACCGAGCGCTGTGACCCGCGCAAGGATCACATCGCCGGCCTGCGGCTTGCGGCCCGAGCGGCTGATCCGCGTGGCTTCACCCAGGTCGACATTGCGGGTGGTAAATGCCCGCTTTGCCGCATCAAGTCGGATTCTGAGGCGCTGGGTGCGATCGGTGCCAGGGGTGGTGGCGAATTCCTGGATAAGCATCGGGGGTCTCCTGCGGGAAAGTTCACGATGCAAACGGGCCGGCGGTGCCCGTTATTCCCGCCGATCTGCACAATTAATTTTTGTTGAAGATGCCGGAATAAGCGCACCCGCCATCCCGTTTGCTCCCTCGAACCGGCCGTGATGCCGGTGCACAGCAGGAGCATTATCGTGAACCCCACCAACACATTCATCACCGCCAGACTGGCGCAGGCGCTGGCGCTCTGCATCCCGGCGCTTTGCTTCGCCGCCGCCGCCTTCGCAGGAGAAACCAGCAACGATCAGCCCGAACAGGGCAGTGGCATCGAAATCGATGAAGAAGAGGAAGCGGCTGCCCGCAAGGCTGTTTCGGGCTGGCGGCTGGAGCCTGGCTTGCGTGTCACCGCGCGCGGCGTTTCGGCCCGCTCGACCGCGCCGGGCGAAGACGAAGTGATCGACGGCAATGCGCTGGGTGCAGTTGTAACGCCCTCGTTGGTATTGACCAATGACGATGTCGAAGTGACCTTGCGCAACGCTACCACCCGGCTTGAATTCGAAGACCCGGATCGGATCGACCGCTGGCAAAATTCGGCGCGGCTTACGACACGGTTCGACCTGTCCGATGCGACAACCGTCGCCGCCTTCGGCGAACGAAGCGACAACCTGCTGGCGGCTGAGTTCACCTCGACCGACGAATGGGAGTTCGGCGGCGAGATCGAACACAGTTTTGACCGCGCAAACCGTGTCGCTGTCGGGGCAAGCTGGCGGGATCGCAGCTACGACGACACCGTCGGATCGACCGGCAGTGGCATGCGTGTCGACGGCGAATATCGCTATCGCTTCGGCGCTAACCACTATGCATTCCTGCGCGGCCGGTTTGACGAGATCAAGTCGGACGAAGCGCGCCGCAATCTCAGCCGCTGGCTGGCCGAGGCAAGCTACCAACGGCCGATTGCCCGCGATCTGCGAGTGCGCGGTGAGCTGTCCTATCAGCAACTCGATTTCGGCGGCCGCGTGCTGACCACGGGCGGCACCCGCCAGGACGAACTGTTCTGGCCGGAACTTACTCTGATCTGGAGCCCCGGCCCGTGGCGGATCGCGGCCGAGGCGCGCTACATTGTCCGTAACTCCAACACCCCTGACTTCGACCGTTCGGGTTACCGTTTCGAACTGGAGGCTAGCCATGCGTTCTGATGATCAGACGCTGCCCGGCGATATCACGCTGCGGCGCGCCGGCTATGCCTTAGCCGTTTTATTGGGTGTCGCCTTTTGCGCGATTGTCTGGACGCTGTTTGACCGCTCGCAGAATGTCATCACCAGCAGCGTGATGGCTGTGTTCGGCGATCCGTCGCGCCTCTGGGCCTTGTCGGATGTGCACCTGCTCCTGACGATGCCCGTGGCTGCCGTGGTGGTGGTGTTCGTGCGTTCTGTGCTGGGATGGAAGACTTTCGGCCTGTTCACACCGATGCTTCTGGCGCTGGCCTATCTGCAATCCGGGCCGATTGCCGGGCCGGTGATTTCGACGACGGCCATTTTGATTGGCATGGCCGCTGCGCCCTTCCTGAAACGGCTTAACCTGTCGCGCGTGGCATTTCTTGGCACGTTGATCGCAATCGTGGTGTCGGCGCTTGGCGCAATGGCGCTGCAATTTCACCAGCCTGCGCTCGCCAGCGCCTTTCCCGTGGTCGTAACCGCGCTGATCGTCGAGCGATGGTGGAACGCGTGGGAGGCCGATGGCCCGACCAAGGCGATACGCATGACCGCGATGACGCTGGCCGTCGCGCTGGTGATCCAGATGCTGGTGGCGGCTCCGCTGATGGTGTGGCTGGCGACCGAAGCGCCACTTGCTCTGCCGCTGATTGCAGTCGTCCTGATGATCCTGTTGGGCCGCTACAATGGCCTGCGTTTCTCCGAACTTGCACGCTTCCGCGCCGCTAAAGGAGCCTGACAATGCCCGTTCTCGGAATGAATCGTCGCAACGCCCTCATCGCCCGGCTCAACCCCCGTGAAGCGATCACGGGGGTGAACCAGAAGTTCGAGACCAAGGAACGGCTTGCCGCTGCCGGGGTGCCGGTGCCGCCGACCCTGGCTCTGATCGGGGATGAGGGCGCGCTCGCCAATTGCGATTTTACCAGCCTTCCCGATGCCTTTGCGGTCAAGCCCGACCGCGGGCGACGCGGAGAGGGCGTCATCTTGGTTGATGGCCGGGTCGACGGTGGCTGGCGACAATTGAACGGCGAGGTGCTGACCCCTGCAATGCTGACGCGCCACGTGCGCCGCATTATGGCGGGTGAATTGTCGCTGGAAGGCAGCAATGCGGATGCTGCGCTGTTCGAGCCGCTCATACGCACCCATCCCGATTTTGCGCGGCTCGTGCCCTATGGCCTTCCCGATATCCGCATCATCTGTTTTGGCGATATTCCGCTGATGGCAATGACCCGCTTGCCGACAGTGGAATCGCGGGGCAGGGCGAACCTGCATCAGGGGGCCGTGGGGGCAGCGATCGACTTTGCGGGCGGCTCGATTTTCCGCGCCGTGCTAGGGCAGGACGAGATCGCAGTTCACCCCTCGACGGGCGCGAGCCTGATCGGCGAGGCGATCCCCTTCTGGCACGAAGCGGTCGCGGCCGCGCGACGTTGTTCGGCGGCGCTGGGGTTGGGCTATGTCGGGGTCGATCTCGTAATAGACGAGGCCCGCGGGGTGCAGGTGCTAGAATGCAATGCCTATCCCGGGCTGGAGATTCAGAATGTCAACGCCGCAGGGCTGGCGGGCCGGGTGGCGCAGGCTGAACGGGCATTGCGCGACCGCAGAAGCCCGCGCCAATTCTCCGCACAGGGCCGCAAAAGTGACAACAGGCTTAGAAACGTGCGAACACTAGCCGCTGTCAATAAGTTCGTTCGCACTCAAGCAGGTCAGTTTGGGCGGCTATGGAACCCTCCGATCGGCGCGGGTATGGGTCGTGCCGTTGCCCTCTTGCTTGTTGCCGCTGCACTGCTGATACCTGAGGCACCGACCCATGCGCAGGTGGGCCCGCGCGTGGTTGAACAGGTGGATTGGGTCGAGAAATGGGATTCTGCCAGCCAGCGATGGGTGCGCGTGGATGATCGGTCCGTCAGTGTGCCTTCGGCCGCGGTCTTGGCCACGAAACATTCCCGTTTCGGCAGCACTGGCATTGTCGTCACTGAGACAATTATCGAGCGTAAAGGGCGTTTCATTGCGCAAACGCCGCACACCGCGGCTGAGCAAGCTGGGATCGCACGGTTCGGCCCGTTCCGCGTGATCGATAACAAGCGAGCCGCGCTGGATGCCTCGACTGATGCCGCCAGCCCTCAAGCCTTTGCCGCAATGCTGGCCTCGTTTCCGGATCTGGAAGAGCTAGAGTTTGCCGATGCGCCGGGGACTAGCGATGATCTGGCGAATCTCACGCTAGGCCGAGCAATCCGTGCCGCTGGCCTAACCACCCGAGTGCCCCCTGGCCGATCGGTGCGATCGGGCGCCGTCGAGCTGTTTCTTGCTGGCACGCGCCGAACACTGGACCCCGGTGCAATGCTCGCGGTGCATTCCTGGCGAGACCAACTAGGGCGCGAGCCTGCCGACTTTGCCCAAGATGCGCCTGAAAACCGGCTCTATCTTGATTACTACGAGGAGATGGGAATGACCGCCGATCAGGCCCGAGCTTTCTACGCGATGACCAATTCCGTGCCGCATGCCGATGCGCTTTGGTTGCGGACACAAGATTTGGCGCGCTGGATCACGATCCAGACCTCCGACTATCGAGTGAAGCCATAAGCCTGTTTAGATTTAAGAGATTGAGTCCCGCCTTTGGAAGAGGGGCTATTCATCTCAAGATACAATCCAATTGTGCGCGCCTTTGCCATGACCGACTCCTGTACCGTGCTACCGATCCTGTCGGGCAATTTGCGAATGAGGGCAGCTATCCACCCATGAGCAGTCATGAGCCGGACCGGTGCGCGGCCCCGAAAGCTGCCGGGCAGCTTCAACGGGTTTCGTGCCAGCAGCGGAAATTCTGAAACCGACCCCGATTCAGACATTAGCTGCCGATCGAAAAGCAACCGCTGCCCTGCTGACGCCGAGGCACCAAAGCCGTGAACTGCTTGCGAGAAAAGACGCCGCGAAGTTCCTGCCAGTTGGGTGCTAGATGTCGGTTAGCCTCAATTCGATTCGTGTGCGCAACTTCGGCTTATCGGGTCTCGTGCATGTGTGAAATTGTCAGCCGAAAGGCGCAGATTTCTGCGATTCTAGAAAAGTGTAAATTTTTCATTTGCCTAATTGACCGACATCGGTGAGCTTCATGTTGGTTTGAAACGTGAGGTCGCACTTGACGTTATTCCGGATAGAAGCGCTTGAGCAGCAAAACGACCGCCTGCACGGCGAAGTCGTCTTTACTCAGCCGCTGTCCACTAAGCTGTTTGCGGGTTCGCTTTTTGGCATAATCGCAATTGCGGCTGTCTGGGTCAGCGTCGGCACATACGCGCGGATCGAGACCGTGCCAGGGATGCTCGTGACCAGCGTTCCCAGTGCCAAGGTCGTGGCGCTGCAGCCCGGGGTAGTGAGCGAACTTGCGGTGCTGGAAGGTCAGCTGGTCCGCAAGGGCGATCGGCTTCTGGTGATCAATTCGGACCGCGGGTCGACCGGCGGCGGGGATGTCGCTGGGAGGGGGCTTGGAGCGCTTGCCGCCAGGCAGCAGCTGACCGAGGCTCAGGTTGCAATGGCAGACGGTAGGGCGACTGCCGAACGTGGTCGGCTGACCACCATCATCGCCTCGGCCGAGCAGCAGGCGCTCAGCCTGCGCGATCAGATCGCGCTGCAGGAACAGGTGGTTGCCTCGAATCAGCTGATGTTCGATCAGGTCACAGCGGTGGTCGAACGCGGGTTCGTCACCAAGGTCGAGTTGGAGCGTCGCCGCCAGACCCTACTGTCATCACAGCAGAGCCTTGCCAACCTCCGCCAGCAGCTGACCGCGAGAACTTCTGAGGCGCAGCAGGCACGTGCTCAACTCGCCAGCGTCGCCATTGAGGCCGAACAGGGCGTCTCGCAAATCCGCGAGAGCTTGCAGGCGCTGAATGCGGAGCAAGCCAGGCTTGAGGGCGAACAGAGCTACATCATCAGTGCGCCTATAGACGGGCGGGTGACAGCCTTGGCTGCCGGCGTGGGCCGCTCGGTCAACGCATCCCGCCCCGTGATGGTAATCGTGCCTGACGGTGCGGAGCTAGTTGCCGAACTGTATGCCCCGACCCGCGCGGTTGGATTTGTGGAAGCAGGGAAGGAAACCCGGCTCCTCTATGACGCTTTCCCCTACCAGCGCTTCGGGAGCTTCGGCGGAAAGGTGGCCAATATCTCGCGGATCGCAGTCGACCCGCGTGAGACAGACATCCCGTTCCCGTTCGAGGAGCCGGTTTACCGGATCAAAGTCTCGCTTGATCGGCAGCGCATCGATGCGTTCGGCGACCCCAGCCCGCTGCAGGCAGGAATGACGCTTCAGGCCAACATTGTGCTTGAGCGTCAGACGTTTCTTGCCTGGCTTTTGCAGCCACTCAATGCCGTGTTGAACCGGACGGCATGAACAACCCGCTCGACCTTGTGGAGTTTTCCGGGCGGCAACGGACCCCCTATATTCCACAAGGCGAGGCCAGCGAATGCGCTCTTGCGTGTCTGGCAATGGTGGCCGGGTTCCACGGCTACAAGACCGATCTCATCACGCTGCGCCAGCGCTACGGGATGAGCCTCAAGGGCGCAAACCTCAAGCAGGTGATGCAGGTTGCTGAGGACATCGGGTTCAATGCCCGCCCACTGCGGGGCGAGATCAAGAATCTGCCGCATCTCGCCATGCCAGCGATCCTGCATTGGAACCTCAACCACTTCGTGGTCCTGACCGCGATCACGGGCGGTATCCGTGGACGGCGCTATCATATCCACGATCCAGCACGCGGTGCCCTGGTGCTGAGCGAAGCCGACGTATCCCGCTCATGGACAGGGGTCGCGCTCGATCTGCTGCGCTCGGAGAGCTTCAAGCCGAAGATTGAGCAGCGTCAGCTCAACATCACCCAGCTCTGGTCGAAGATGACTGGCTTCTGGGGCACAATCCGTCATGTCGTGCTACTGTCGCTGGTGATGCAGCTGGTGCTGCTGGCAACACCATTCTTTCTGCAAATCTCGATCGACACGGTGTTCCCCGCCTTCGACAGCGACCTGCTGCTGATGCTGGCGCTGGGGTTCGGCGGGCTCACGGTGATCAACCTCATGGCGAGCTGGCTGCGTTCGCTGATCCTGGTGACCCTGTCGAACTCGCTCGCCTATCAAGTGATCGTCAACCTGTTCCGGCACCTGATGCGCTTGCCCCTCGACTATTTCGAGAAACGGCACGTGGGCGACATCATCTCGCGGTTCGGTTCGACCCAGCCCATCAGCCAGCTGATCAGCCAGGGGATGATCGCGGCCTTCATCGATGGGCTGATGGCGATGCTGACGCTGGCGCTGATGTTTGTCTACTCGCCAATACTGGGCGGTGTCGCCTGTGTCGCCCTCGGGTTCTACGTCGCCCTGCGTCTTGCCTTCTTGCAGGCGATCAAGCTCCGCAATCTCGACGTTATCACCACGATGGCGAAAGAGAACTCCAACTTTATCGAGAGCGTGCGCGGCATAGCGGCGATCAAGGCGTTCGGGCAGGAAGGCAATCGCCAGCGGCTGTGGCAGAAGAGCAAGGCCGATGCGGTCAATGCACAGGTCAAGCTCGGGCGTCTCACCGCTGGGTTCGACGCCCTCGGCCAGTTCGTGATCGGCGCCGAGCGCGTGGTGTTCGTCTATGTGGCGATCAGTCTTGCATTCGACAGCGTTCTGACAGTCGGCATGATCTTCGCATTCCAAGCCTACAAGCAGCAGTTCCTCGATGCAGGCATGCGGATCACGGAGCAGGCAATCAACTACCAGATCGTCAAGGTTCACCTCACCCGCATTGCCGACATTGCCCTCACGCCAACCGAGGAGGGCGAGGCCGAAAGGAGTAATGAGGAACCGGACTTTAGCAAGCCGCTGGTGCTTGACCGGGTATTCTATCGTTACGGCACCAACGAGCCGATGGTGCTGAACGGGGTGAGCCTCACCATCGAGCCTGGCGAGTTCATTGCGATCACGGGTCCTTCGGGTGGCGGCAAGACCACGCTGATGAAGATTCTTATGGGCCTGTTCAACCCGACGAGCGGGGCTATCCGGCTCGGCGAGCGGCCGATCTCCTCTTATCGCAAAGGAAAATATCGCCGCAGCATCGGCTCGGTTGCGCAGGGCGACATGCTCTATGCCGGTTCGCTGGCTGAAAACATTGCCTTCTTCGATCCTGAAATCGATATGGAGCGCGTTCGCGAGGTTGCCCGCATGGCGCAGATTGACGCCGAGATCGAGGCCACGCCTATGGGTTACGAGACGCTCGTTGGCGACATGGGCTCGGTGCTGTCAGGTGGACAGCTCCAGCGCGTGCTTTTGGCAAGGGCGCTCTATCCTGAACCGAAGGTTCTGATCCTCGACGAGGGAACAGCAAATCTCGATGCAGAGAACGAGGGTAAGATCCTCGATGTTCTCAAAGCACTAAACATTACCCGCATCGCGGTTGCGCATCGGCCGGCAACGCTCGAAGCGGCCTTACGTGTCATTGAGTGCCGGCACGGTAGCGTATCCAAGAGGAGCGCTGCACCATCAGGCGACCAGTCTATCGTGCCATTTCGTCCTTTTTCAGCAGATACTAGCCCGTCGCCTGATCCTAAAGGGCCAGTGGTCACGGCCCCCGATTTTCTGAACTTGGACAGGGGAGTCCGTTCCGATGTATCTTGATCACCCCAAGAAGCTGGTCTTCGTTCACAACCCAAAGACAGCCGGGCGCTCCATCGTGCGACTGCTACGTCTCGACGATGCTGATTCTTTTCGTTTCGCACATGTTTACGCGAGTACGATCCGCAGCAAATTTCTTCAGGATGACTGGGATCAGTTCTTCTCATTCTGTGTCGTACGCAATCCATGGGAGCGATACGTCTCACTCTACAAGTTCCAGCGGAGCCCTATGTACGCTGCAATGCTCCGCAACAACCTTTCGTCATTAATCGCCGGTCGGTTCGGACTTAACGATTGGATCGAGTACAACGCAATGTCTGAGGCCAAGGCAAACTGGTTCGGCATTGACCAGAAGCGATGGTGGGAGGGCGTAACCACTGTCTTTCGGTTCGAAGATATTGAGGCCGCAATGCAGGAGCTTGCAGCAAGGTTCGGTTCCACTGTGGCAGTTCCTCACGAAAATGCTTCCAAAGCTTCCGGTAGGGCCTTCACGGAACAACTCAACGATCGATCGAAAGCGATCATCGCTGAATTAGATCGAGCGACTATTGAAGAGTTCGGTTATGTTGCAAACTAATCCTAACGCGTTCCAGATCCGCCGGCAACCTAAGCCGTGCTTGCCCGACTGTCTGAAGGTCAAGTTCTCAAACATCTCGCTTTCCGAACTTGTGATCGAAGGACTTGGCAAAGATTGCTGGCCGGTGGGTCTCGAAGCAGACCTCTATCGGCATTTCTCTCATTTGCTCCCCATTGCCCTCCGCATGAACGACACTCTGGCGTTTCTCGGCGTAGACTATGAATCCGGCCTCGGTGCGCCATTTCACGCGCGACCTCCAAGCGAGCTCGGCGCTTTCGCGGCGTGGCAGGCCGTCGGAACAGGAACGCTTGACGTGTCTGCTGTGATCAACATCAATCGAGTGCTGGGAGGGAGCGAGGAGCTCCGGCACGGCCGCATCAGCACTACCCCTTTCAAGTCCGGTCACAAGGTGCTGTTTGACTGCAACGCGCCTCCAGAGGCGTTTCTCACGGAATGGCTGGACGCCTTCTCAGAAACATGCGCAGCTGATCAAGTATTGGAGCGTGCAATCTGGCTTTTTGTCGATTTTCTAATTGCACACCCTTTCAGTGACGGTAACGGACGAACTGCGCGGATGCTTTTGCAGACGTTCCTTTACTCGAAAGGTTTTCTCAACGCACCGATTCTTCCACTTCGACCCGCAATCCTAGTCAACCAGAGAATCTTTCTTTGCGCATTATGGGAATGGGAACTCCACTCGAATCCCATTCCTTTATTTGAGTTCATGAATGCTGCAATAATAAAAACCAAATATTGCTCATTGCGAGCAATTAGTATCCGCTAAATGAAATGTAAAGGAGCGAGATGGTGAATAATCTATTCAGACCACTGACCGACGAAGAACTTGAGATCGTAAGCGGTGGCATTGTCGTGCATAGATGGAGACCGTCAGGATGGGAATTTGATAATCTGTTTGGCGGCAGTGGAGGGGGTTTTGAGACTGGCACCTATGGCGGAAGTGGCGGTGGCGATGAACCACCGCCGATGAGTGATGAAACCTTTTGTGATGATGAGACAGCGCCGGAGGATGACCCAAACCTCGATAATAATAAGAAGCAGGCATTTGAAGACCGCTTGAACCAAATCAAAGGCCAGCTCGGCTCAATCAATCCGGATACAGTGTTCAGAGGACAGGTCACCATAGACGGTCAAAATTTTGAAATTGCTTTCAGCGCAGGTGAGTTACTTGAAATTCTCGACGGATATGATTTCGTATTCTCTTCAAGCCTTACAACAACAAATGGCGCTGGCGGAAGCTTTGACGATTTTGCTGTTGTCGATCCGTCTCTCCTTGATTTGATTAATACGCCAACCATTCAGGGTCAGAACATAAATAGTGACATTGCGGACTGGCTGATCGTTCACGAGGTCGGACATCAATTGCGAGCAGTTGAGTCTCTTACAAACGGTCAATTTCAACAATGGGCGGCGGACAATAGCCAAAGTTTAGCTGGACTAAGTGCCGAGCAGGTGACTGAGCGATGGCAGCAGACGAGTACCTTCTCTCAGCTAGAGAGCATGAATAATTCTGTCGGGAGAACAATACTTGGTGCAGCCGGAATCTCCAGCTTCTGGTCGAGTCCCGGAGCGGGGTATAATGCGACGCTTACGTTGACCCTATCCATTGAGCCAGGGGCTGGCCAGGCTGGGGCTGATCTAGCAAACGAATGCGGCGGCGCCAGTGGATCATCAACCAGCGGCGGCACACCGCCTTCGGGTGGCTCTTCGTCCGGAAGCGGTGGCTATGGTGGTGGCGGCGGAGGTGGTACCAGTAGTCCCGATGTAAACCTGCATTGATTAACGGGAGACGCCGAACAACTTCGGCGTCTCCGACATCCATAAGATCTTGGGAGGTTATCATGCCCACTCGAATAAAATTTACTAAATTTTTCAGCTTTCTTGTAGTGATGACGTTTCCTCATCAAGTAATAGCTTCAAAGAATATTTCAATAGATCGATATACTGTTATACCAGCTTTCCAAATTGATCTGAAAGAAGGTTCTATAATTTCTCCGGTAGCAGATAGGGTTGTAAGCCGTCCAATTGACGATTGTTCAGCGGGCGACATGTTTTGTCTCAGCAGTTCAGAACTAAAAATAATCTGGAGGCGGAATTGTGGACCGCAAGGTGAAGTTGGCGACATATTAGCCTTCAATAAAATTAACGCGCGGATCGTCGGATACTACAATCGTAAGATACATCATTCGGGAATTTTTGTTCAAGACTATATTTTATCGTCTGATGAAAGAGAAATTATTTATTATGTCGTAGATGATAATGCTAGGGTCCGGAGCTTTCTGGTTGACAAATCTCAGAATCGTAATCTCGGGAATTTTTTTCAGAAGAATATCAATTTTAACATAACTGACTTGGACAGGCCTGAATTGGACGATGTGGTATTTTCAGATATCTTGTCAGACTCATACCTTGGGTCATGTGAGAATACCAAGGCGCACTGAGCGCAAACCATGCGCCCGCTGTCGGATCCCGACGGAGATAATGCCGTTTATTTGAGAGGCTTATTTAAGGCGAAGCAGGAGCGGTCGAAGATGTTGACTTGAGATTTGAAGCTTCTGTTAGCGTCCGTCCTTAAAAGTGGTTGATAGAAATCAGCCAGTGGCGCTTGACGAGCGGCTATGCCATAGAAGGGCGTGGAGCTTGATCAAAAGCAATGCCGGAAGTTTACGTGGCGGTCCGCTGAAGGCGCCCTTAGAATCGTGTTTTTGCCGCAAACGCGAAGCAAAGAGCGCTCGACGCATGGGCCGCGAAACTGCAGGCGCTCCTATCCCGGTGGAAGGATCAGGCGGTCGCGCTCATTTGAAGAGCTCGCTGTGTGTCCCGGCGCGAACACAGATGATCGTGCCACTCGGCCCTGCTTTATCGTCTTCTCAAAGATCAGGAGGAAATTGCCGCCGATTTTAATTCGCGCGCGGACGATGCTCGTGGTGTGGATGAACTGCTCAAGACGATTCTTCTGCCCTGCGAACACGTACACTGCCGCCGAGCGCACGGCGGGGCGCTTTTCATAGTCCCGACGATGTCCGGAGACTGCGGCCGACGCGGCATGCTCCTCTGCTGGATGTTGCTCTTGTAAACGCCACGCGGTTCTGCAACGCGAGGCGGCGTGGTCAAGCTGGGAGCCGGTTATTGCCGTTACCCTTGGCAGTCATTAGCCAAAAAGGAAGAACACTTGCCGACAGGCATGCGTCGATCTTAAGCGGAAATTGCTGCCGCACAGCCTGTGCCCGCTTTCGGGAAGCGCGGGCGACTGGTCTACTGACTCAGATAAGGGCGCTATATTGAACCTCGGCTTCGACGTATCCGATCAGCAGCTTACGCCGTGAGCGGACCTTCATGGTGGCTTTCGTGAACGACTGAGTCTGGTCGGGAGACGACGCATTACTCGGCTGGGATCAACGGCAGCTATCGCGTTCTGTCACCCGAAAGTGGCCATTCGCCTATCCACCCAGTTGCAGTCATAGACCAGGCCGGATCGCCCTCCCGAAAGCGGACGACGCAATGTGCACGTCAGCCACCAATCCCTCCCTGCTGGTCCCGCGTTGACCACATTGGCTTTTGGTGCAGTGCTGCCGACGCCTTAATTTGTTCAACCTGCGCCCGCAGTTCTGCCCGCTTCTCCGGGAATTGCTCTGCCAAGGTCCGAATTTGGTCCGCCAATTGTGTTTCGATTTTGCCAAGCGAGAACCATTGCTCATTGTATCCTGCGTATGTGTCCACAAGCGCGGGGAGCCACGGAGCAAACCCAGTTGCGTCCACGGTCACTTGAGGAACCCCGTCGATCTGCCCCGGAGCGAAGACC